>ERZ1026971.1209-NODE-1209-length-10552-cov-15.451558_pt1 | contig 10552 bp, 10 predicted proteins | sample MGYA00519294_ERZ1026971 | MGnify/ENA primary metagenome ERZ1026971 (study PRJEB26926, sample SAMN06164664) | human gut metagenome | biome: ENVO:00009003; feature: ENVO:2100002; material: ENVO:00002003 | host: Homo sapiens | place: USA | collected 2012 ... | reverse complement strand
AGTCGTCGGCAGCGTCAGATGTGTATAAGAGACAGCATTGAATTTATACGTATCATATGTTATATTATATATATACTAAAGAAAGGTGGATAAAAATATGCCGATCAAACCAACTGAAATGGAACGTATAATACTTGCTGATGGGTGGATTTTCAAAAACCAAACCAGATCACATCGGCATTATATTCATCCTTCAAAGCCCGGAAAAGTAACTATTCCTTTTCATAAAGGCAAAGAACTGAACAAAATCACTGAAAATTCTATCCGTAAGCAAGCGGGAATCAAATAATCATAAGGAGGTATACTCATCATGTTATCAATATATCCGGCATGTTTTTTTAAGGAAGATAATGGATACTCTGTAATCTTTCCTGATTTAAATTATCTTGCAACACAAGGAGATACCCTTGAAGATGCTGTGGCCATGGCTGTTGATTGTCTTGCAGGATATCTGTATACGGCTAAGATGGATAATGAAAAATTTCCTAAAGCATCCAAATTATCTGATATCAATATTGACAGACTATCTGACGAATTAGACATAACAGGAACATATACCGATGCATTTACCAATATGGTTTCAGTAGATGTTAAGGCATATGCCAAAGAGCATTTCGATAAATCGGTCCGAAAAACCCTTACCATTCCGGCTTGGCTAAATACTGCTGCGCAGGAAGAGGGAATTAATTTTTCAAAAACACTGCAGGAAGCACTTATGTCAAAGCTTAAGGCTCATTAGATATCTGCATTATAATTCGGAGACATTATGAACAACGATATAAAATACAAGCTGGCCAATGCCATGAAGGAATGCATGTTTTCCTCTCCTGTCGAGAAAATTACGGTTAAGGAAATCTGCGACACATGTGGTGTGACCAGACAAACCTTTTACAGAAATTTTCAAGACAAATATGACCTGATAAACTGGTATTTTGATAAGATACTGATTGAATCCTTCCACCAGATGGGTGAGGGCAGTACCGTGTACGAAAGCCTTGTTAAAAAATTTGAATATATCCGGATGGAGCACCTTTTCTTTAAGGCTGCTTTTAAAAATGATGAGCAGAACAATCTAAAGGAGCATGATTTTGAGCTGATTCGTCAGTTTTATATTGACCAGATTGAGGGAAAAAGCCACCGGAAAATATCCGACAAGCTATTGTTCCAGCTTGAGATGTACTGTCAGGGCTCTGTCTTTATGACAACACAGTGGGTGCTTGGCAATAAAAACTTCACCCCTCAGGAGCTTGCCGGACTGCTCGCTGATGCTATGCCAAAGGAGCTTGCCGACGTGTTTCGCGAGGTAAACCTGATATAATTCAATGTAATATTCAGAACCATTTAGAACAAGTATCGTGCGTTTTTACAAATGTGCACGGTGGTCAGAATAATTATATCAGCGTTAAAAATCCGGGAATGCTGTCAATTGACAGTTCCCGGATTTTCTATTTTTCTATTTTATTTCATTCTTAATCGTAACTATTCACAAACATCCCTGTAAGCTGTTGCAGAATTACATAATCTTACGGAAAAGAGCCTTCAAATCCTCAACACTTGCATCCTTTGGATTTCCAGGTGCACATGCATCCGCGTGAGCAGACTCTGCGAGGAAGTCTAAGTCATCCTCCTTAATAGCTTCAAGCTTTGTTGGGATTCCTACATCTACAGAGAGCTGCGCTACAGCATCGATTGCAGCCTTTCTGTACTCCTCTACAGACATATCATCTACGCCCTTTACTCCCATTGCGCGGGCGATTTCACGATATTTTTCGCCTGTGCAGTCTGCATTGTACTCCATTACGATTGGAAGCATCATAGCACATGCTACTCCGTGTGGTGTATCATAAACAGCTCCGAGTGTATGAGCCATTGAATGAGCGATTCCAAGACCTACATTTGAGAATCCCATTCCGGCAATGTACTCTCCAAGTGCCATGCCCTCACGTCCCTCTTTTTCATTGGCAACTGCACTTCTTAAGGATCTTGCAATAATCTCTATTGCTTTGAGATGGAACATATCTGTCATCTCCCAGGCAGCCTTTGTTGTGTAGCCCTCGATAGCATGTGTGAGTGCGTCCATACCTGTTGATGCTGTAAGTCCCTTTGGCATTGATGACATCATGTCCGGGTCTACGATTGCGATGATTGGCATGTCATGTGGATCCACACATACAAACTTTCTCTTTCTCTCTACATCTGTGATGACATAGTTGATTGTAACCTCTGCTGCTGTTCCTGCTGTTGTAGGTACTGCGATGATAGGAACACAAGGCTTCTTTGTAGGTGCAACACCCTCTAAGCTTCTTACATCCTCAAACTCCGGGTTTGCGATGATGATACCGATTGCCTTTGATGTATCCATAGAAGAGCCGCCTCCGATTGCAATAAGGTAATCAGCTCCTGATTTCTTAAATGTCTCTACGCCATGCTTTACGTTGTCGATTGTTGGATTTGGCTTAATCTCTGAGTAAAGCTCATATTCCAATCCGTTCTTATCAAGGATATCTGTTACCTTTGCGGTAACTCCAAATTTGATTAAGTCAGGGTCAGAGCATACCAGTGCTTTTTTAAAGCCATGCGCTTTTGCCTCTGTTGCAATCTCCTGGATTGCACCTGATCCGTGATAAGATGTCTCGTTTAACATGATTCTGTTAGCCATAGTGTAAAATCTCCTTCCAATTTTAAAAAAATACTCCTAAAAAACTCTGCCGATAAATTCTTATAACTTATCTGCCTGACTATATTTTAACAAAGTATTAAACGAGATGTAAGTTACAAACCTGCCAATGTGTAACATACCTGTTGCAATATGTAACCTGCCGGTTACCTATGTATATCCCACCTACTGCCAATCACACCTTATGGCTGTCTGATATAACTTTCTTTAACTCTCTTGCCGCCGCACTAATCGGTTGATGTATATCATATACCATACATATATTTCTCTGCGGTATCTCCTCCTCCAGAGCTATCTCTACAATCTCGCGATTTGCTATCGCAGCCTCTGCCATAGGCTTTGGCATAAAGGCAAGACCAAGCTCACTTTTCACAAGTGGCAGTATCTGATCTGTCGTTGCGGTCTCTGTATCAGGCGCAAATTCAAGTCCGTGTGACATAAAAAGCCTGTTAAAAAACTGAAATGTCATGGTCTCCCGCCCCAGTCCGATAAGCGGATAATTATGCAGCTCCTTTAATGACAGAGTCTGGCTTCCGAGTGCAGTAAAGGTGGTTCCACCCACAAGAATCTCCTGAAACGAACCAAGCTTTATCATCTTAAGAGGGGCCTCCACCTCAGCCGGTGTCGATACCACTGCAAAATCAATCATGCCGTTTTTTACGGCATTTATAGCCTGTGGGGTGGAGTGATTATATATCTTAAGCCTGATACCCGGATATGCCATGTGAAAAGGTTTTAGCCTGTCAAGCAGATATATGTTTAGAGCTGTCTCACTGGCTCCTATTGATACGCTTCCGTGTGACAGTCCTATGCTGTCTGACAGCTCCTCCTCCGCAGCAAGTATCTGTGACATCGCTGCAGATACATGCGCGTACAGACGCTCTCCCTCCGGTGTGAGCTGCACACCTCTGTTATTTCTGATAAAAAGTATGCTGTTTATCTGCTGTTCTAAATTGTTCATGGCGCGGGTTACATTTGGCTGGCTGTTTCCGAGCGCCCTCGCAGCCTTTGTGAAATTGCAGTATTTTGCAACATAATAAAATATCTTGTAGTACTCAAAATTTATATCCATATTCAAAGCCTCCTTTTTATTATCGTTTTACCGGTCATTTTTCCGGTAATACACAGATACTAATGATATAATAATATGATATTTCAATTATATCAATTATACTTTTTACTTATTATAATCATAATTGTATAATCATAAATGCTCAAAAGAGAAATATTGATTATATATATAAGAAAAGGACGTGTTTCAAATGAGTGAAAAGACAATGTTTCCAAGAGAAGACCATACAGAAATGCTGTTTCAGAAGATACTAAACGATCCATGGGCGTGTGACAGGCTTATGGAAACCTTCAATGAAAATCTGGTTTACAATGATGAATTTGATGTATCACTTCCGGCAGAAAAATTTGCTAAAGCTCTCTTCAATGCATATACCAACCGCGATCTTTCCGCACTGCTTATGTGTCTGTGCAACAACACCGTATTTGATTTGCTGCGCAATTCATATATCATACCATACAGGTTCAATGCCGACGGACATCAAAATCCGATAATCATGACCGATGAACACGGAAATCCGCTGCCCGAGTATAAACACATATCTCACGACAAGAACTATATACATTTTCATGAGATATACAATGATATGCCAGATAAAAAGGATATCTACTACGCACAGGCTTACCGCTACAGCCACACATATGATTCCGAGCATATGACTCCCACGCAGCAGGTCATTGTAAAGCATGATGGAATACTCCTGATACGAGAGCTTCCTGATACCGTAAAACTCAAGGAGACTGAGGCTGAGGCTTACTCTGCCGTATGGGATCTGATGATACAGATTGAAAAGGAGCTTCCTATGGCATATGTTTTTTACGGTCAGGACTCTCTTGTGGAAAATGACAAGCGGTATGATGAAATTGGTATTTTCCTGCGAAGCTCTCATTTCCTAAAAAATCTTGAAAAACATGTACAAAAGGCCGAGGCGATAATTTATGGCAGATAACAGCTACACAGATATCATGGAAAAAAATCATATGGAAATCCCCTGGCATGATTATGCCAGACAGGATGGAAATATACTCATAGATAAGGCAGGACTGATTGAAAAAGCCTCTGTAATCGGACGTGTCGGACTCATCATGCTCTCCTGCGGCACCGGAGCCTGGCGTGTGAGAACCTCCATGAACCGGCTCTCAAAGGAGCTTGGTGTCACATGTACAGTGGATGTCGGACTTATGTCAATCGAGTTTAACTGCTTTGACGGAAATGACTGTATATCACAGTCACTCAGCATAGCAAACACAGGTGTAAACACATCAAAGCTCTATCGCATGGAGCAGTTTGTCGACAATTTTCCTAACGAGGAAGCTCATCTGACCGGCGAAGAAATTCACCGGCGACTTGATGAGATTGAACAGATTCATGCCATTTACTCCCCTGCAAGGCTTGGACTTGCAGCAGCTATAGCATGCTGTGCCTTCACATTTTTGCTCGGAGGGGGTCCTATTGAAATGATACTGGCATTTGTAGCAGCCGGCATCGGAAATCTCATACGTACAAAGCTTATAAAACATCATTTTACTTTGTTCCTAAATATAGCGGTATCAATTTCTGCCTCATGCTTCATATATGCGGCATTTTTAAAAATTGCAGAGATGGCTTTCAATGTATCAACCATTCATGAAGCCGGATACATCTGTTCCATGCTCTTTATCATTCCGGGATTTCCGTTTATTATAAGCGGAATCGACCTGGCAAAGCTGGATCTGCGCTCCGGTCTTGAACGCCTTGCCTATGCAATAATAATAGTCATGGTAGCCACGATGTTTGCATGGATTATGGCGCTGCTTCTGCAGCTTAAGCCTATGGACTTTGAAGATTTGGATCTGGGCCCCGTACTACATCTAATCCTGAGGCTTATAATGAGCTTCTTCGGTGTGTTTGGATTCTCAATCATGTTCAACAGCCCTGCTTCCATGGCTGCAACAGCTGCGCTTATCGGTGCCATAGCAAATTCACTGCGGCTTGAGCTGGTAGACCTGACAGGTATGCCGGCTCCTGCTGCCGCATTTGCCGGAGCTCTCACAGCAGGGCTTCTCGCATCATTTATCAAGGAAAACAACGGATATCCGAGAATATCCCTTACTGTTCCATCCATAGTCATAATGGTTCCGGGACTTTATCTGTATCGGGCTATATACAATTTCGGCATAATGGCACTTTCGGATGCTGTTTCATGGTTTGCATCAGCAATCATGATTATCATTGCACTGCCGCTCGGACTCATCTTTGCAAGAATACTAACTGATAAGACGTTTAGGTATTGCACGTAACAGAATCATACACATTATAAGCAGACTTGTTTTATACCATTCAAAATCCGGACAGTACAAGCTCTGCACCAACATACAAATATTAAACTCAAAAAACAAGGAGGCATTCATCATGCTTACAGCAGTTACAGGAATAAACTGGGGAGACGAGGGAAAGGGTCGTGTCATCGACCTTCTCGCAGAACATGCGGATATCGTAGTCCGCTATCAGGGTGGTAACAATGCCGGACACACAGTAGTTAATAAACAGGGAAAATTTGTCTTAAATCTGCTTCCATCCGGAATACTTCACCCAGATGTAGTATGTGTGCTCGGTGACGGAATGGTTATTGACCTAAACCATCTGTCCAATGAAATTGCACAGATCAGAACACAAGATGTATCTGTTTCACCAAAAAACCTGAAATTATCAACAAGAGCCACAATTTCAATGCCGTGGCATAAAATACAGGATGAGCTTGAGGAAGAGCGCCTTTCAAAGTCCGGAGCAGCCTTCGGCTCTACCAAACGCGGTATTGCCTATGCATACAGCGATAAATACCGTAAAAAAACAATCCGTCTCGGTGATTTACTCCACTTAGACGAAGAGAATGTACAGGCCAGACTTAAGACCATGCTTGAAGCTAAAAACCTTGAGCTTGCAGGCTGCTATCATCAGGAGCCTATGTCTCTGTCAGCTCTTTTGTCATGGTGCAGGCAGAAGGCTGCAAAATATGCACCTTATATCACAGATACCGGTGCATTCCTTGAGGATGCACTATCAAAGGGAAAGCGTGTTGTACTTGAAGCACAGCTTGGTGCAATGAGGGATATAGACTATGGTATTTTCCCATATACTTCAAGCTCCTCCACCATCTCAGCTTACGGTCCTATAGGTGCCGGTATCCCCGGTGCCTCATTAGATCATGTGGTCGGTGTACTAAAGGCATACTCTACCTGTGTTGGAGCCGGACCATTTGTCGCAGAAAAAGCTATGAACGGTGAATGGACTGAAATGGTCCGCAAGTATGGGGGCGAATATGGTGCTGCCACTGGAAGACCCTGTCGTGTGGGTCCGTTTGATGCCGTTGCAAGCCGCTATGGTCTAAAATGCCAGCATGCCGACAAAATCGCACTGACCAAGCTGGATGTCCTGAGCATCATGGATCAGATTCCTGTTATCACAGGATATCAGTATAAAAATGCTGTAACAAACGTCTTTGACCCCACCGAAAATCTGGAAAAATATACCCCGGTAGTCAAAATGCTGCCGGGGTGGAAAACCGATATATCAAATTGCAGGTCATATGATGAGCTGCCTGTAAATGCTAAGCGCTACATAAACTTCCTTGAGGACATGCTAAGACACGAAATACAATTTGTCTCAGTCGGAGCTGAGAGAAATCAATATCTTCTCAATGGTAAGTGGCTGTAGTTGCCTTTAACATGCTTTAACCGACCTCTATGCCATTGCCATATTATTTTTCTGATTTACTAAGATATTGTATACACGAATGTGCTGCCACATTTCCTTCTCCGACAGCCTTCGTATACTGGTATGGCCTGCCTGTGCAGTCTCCTGCCGCAAAACAGCCTGCCACATTTGTCTGTTGGGCTCTATCCACCAATATATGTCCGTTTTCTATTTCAAGCTGCGGCATAAGCTTTGATGGTGCGATGGCGTTCCTGAGGCAGAATACTCCGTCTACGCTCTCAGTCTTTCCGCTTCGAAGCGTAATTCCCTCCACAAATGAGTCTCCGATTAATGCTATAGGTACATCCTTTGATATCTTTACATTTGGAAGCTCTATTTCACTGTCATTATAGGCTGGAAAATACAATACCTCTGCCGCAAGATTCGCAAGATATTTTACCTCATGCTCATACTTTTTGTCATTGCATATGACAGCTATCCTCTTATCCTTGTAAAACATGCCATCACAGGTGGCACAGTAACTGAGCCTTTTTCCAAGCAGCTCATCCTCCCTGTCCAGCTGCTTTGCAGACATCACACCCATGCAAAGTATGAGAGTCCTTGCCTCATACATCTCATTGTCTGCAAGCACCATAAAACCGTTTCCTGCAGGCATGATATTGGTCACAGTCTTTTCTGTTATATCAATTCCCGCAGCTCTCCTGTGAGCGTCAAAGCGTTCAAACAGCTCCTGTCCGCTTATCTGTGGAAATCCGGGATAGTTTGTGATTTTCTCTGCCTTTTGCACCTTTTCGCTTAGGTTCTTCGAACCAAACCAGATAAAATCCTTTTTATATGTTTTTAAATTCAGGGCTGCCGACAGTCCGGCAGGACCTGTTCCTATTATTATACTATCGTACATGCTGTACTCCTTGTACCAAATGTTTGTATATATTTAGACCTTAGATATAGTGTGGGGCACTAAAGTATACATCGAATTGCATGCAAACATGCATCGATGATACGACCCTTTAATCATATTATATTATTGTAACGTCACATACAGTGCGCCTTCAATGCTTCGATATACTCCCTTGCATATCGCGAGAGTACCACACCCTTTCTGCTTATAATGCCTATCCTCATATACTCCTCCACATCAAGTGGCTTTGATATAATATTCCTTCCATTCAGCTCTGCGGAAATCACTCCTGAGCACACTGTATAGCCATTTAAGCCAATTATCAGATTAAAAAGTGTAGCTCTGTCTCTTACCCTGATATTCTTTCTGCTGTCAAGAGTGCTGACAAACTCCTCCGAAAAATACTGTGAATTGTACTCTCCCTGCTCATACGTCAGGTACGGATAGTCCTGCAGATCATCCATCGTGATGCTCTTTTTTGAAGCAAGCGGGTGACTGTCACATATGAATACATGCGGTGTGGCTGTAAAAAGCTCTGTGAACTCGAGTTCATTACGCTTTAGCATCTTTGAAAGCACCTCCGTATTCTTGGAGCTTAGATATATGACTCCCAGCTCACTCTTTAAATTCGTGACATCCTCAATAATTTCGTGAGTCTGCTCCTCCCTGATGGTAAAATCATACTGATATGCATCAAACTCTCTGATTACATCCACAAATGCATTCACTGCAAAGGAATAGTGCTGACACGATACCGCAAAGTGCGGCTTGCTCACCACATCATCCTTGTAGATTCCCTCTATGAGATCTACCTGCTCCAGCACCTGTCTGGCATGACCGAGAAATCTCTCACCATCTTCTGATAGTATCACTCCCTTGTTTGTCCTGATGAAAATAACTATCTGCATCTCTTTTTCCAGATCATGTATAGCGCTGGTCACAGTGGGCTGCGAGACAAAAAGCTGCTTTGCAGCCTCTGTTATATTGCCACATTCTGCCACTGTCACCACGTATTTTAATTGTTGCAGAGTCATGTTCATTCTCCTTTTGTTACATATCGAAATATTATTTTACACATTAAATGTCTTACATCGCTTAAGTCATCTCGAAACTATTACTGTATGCCGATAATCTTTCTCAGAATCTCACCCAACAGCTTTCCGAGCATAAGCGGAATGACAACAAGCACCACATACCACAGCAGCTTGTCATACCACACCCTGCCATCATTTATCACACAGATAAAGTGCATGGCAACAACTGTCGCCGCAAATACAGATGCAAGAAGCTGCAAAAAGCTCGCCACATGAAGCTTATTTGTAACCTTTCCAAGCGTAAATAAAAGCATCGCACCAAAGAACATCGCTATATCTGTCTCCCACGGTATCATTTTACTATACGAAAACAGCTTAAACATATCACGAAACTCCATATGCAGCTCAAGAAACAAATCCACTGATGCTATCATGAGTAATACTGCTCCTATTGCCGAAAATCCCGCTGCCAGATATACATAATTGTTTCCAATCCTGTGCTGTCTGAGCTTATATTTAAGCATACCCTTTTTCTGCACATACTGTGTGCGAAGATATGAATCTGTCGCAGCGTCAATAGCCCGGTCGCAGTAATCTGCTGCTGTCCTGTATACTTTGACTCCGGCATCGTTATTTTTAAGAGCAAACTCCACTAGGCTCTCTCCTGCTCTGTTGTTGCCACGCTCTGTTGCAGTAACCAGATACCCTGCTCCAAGCTTCTGCTCCTTGCCATCAAAAAAAGTGGTGACCAGATAATGACCATAATCGGCAAGTGCATCCACATTTCCAAGCTCCACTGCTTTCTTCCACCAAAACACTGCGCGCCCGGGATCCCGGTATGTGCCCTGACCTCTTTCAAACATATTTGCAGCCATATTCATGGCATCTGCATCGCCAGTCTCTGCCAGTGGCAGAAATTGACGGAATGCTCCCTCCATATCATTTTGTCTGTATGCCATCATAGCCATATCAAACGCTGTACTTTTCATATTGTTCTGCCACTCAAAATGTGTTTAAATATTCTCAAACACATCGAGAAATTAAAGTCCTTGCGGATACTTCTTACTGCTTCATTGTGTATGCTTTGGCGATTGTAAACAATACGCTACTCACAAGTTCTTGTACACTCCACAGTCGTAAATTCCTGCGATAGCCCGCAGTACATACTTACGTTT
>ERZ1026971.1204-NODE-1204-length-10594-cov-5.508492_pt1 | contig 10594 bp, 8 predicted proteins | sample MGYA00519294_ERZ1026971 | MGnify/ENA primary metagenome ERZ1026971 (study PRJEB26926, sample SAMN06164664) | human gut metagenome | biome: ENVO:00009003; feature: ENVO:2100002; material: ENVO:00002003 | host: Homo sapiens | place: USA | collected 2012 ... | reverse complement strand
CGAGATACTGATCGGTCTCGTGGGCTCGGAGATGTGTATAAGAGACAGGGATGAAAGGCGTGGGGTCTACCCAGCGGGAGAGCTTCGTCTCGGTGAGGGCAAGGTCGAAATCGACGGTCAGATACCCCTCAGCGCTGGGCTCGAAGCTGGTGTTGCGCGCCCGCTCCGACTCCATCCGCTGGCAGTCCAGCTCCGTCTCAGCCCAGCCGCCCTCGAAGGGAGATGTCTCGGCGAGGAGGGCGCCGTTCTCGGCGATGAGGTCGTGGCCGGCGAAGACCATGTCCTGGGTGCTCTCGCCGTGGCCGGCAGAAGCGTACAGGTAGCCGCAGAGCAGGCGGGCGGACTGGTTTGACACCAGCGCCCGGCGGTACTCGGCCTTGCCGACCGTCTCATCGCTGGCCGAAAGGTTCGCAATGACGGTGGCACCGGCCAGCGTGTGGAAGGTGGAGGGGGGCAGAGCGCTCCACAGGTCTTCGCAGATCTCCACGCCCAGAACGAAGCTGGGCATCTGGCGGCAGCGGAAGAGCAGGGACGTACCGAACGGCACCTCCTGCCCGCAGACCGTCACATTTTCCACCTCAGTGCTGCCCGGGGTGAACTGACGCTTTTCGTAGAACTCGCCGTAGTTGGGCAGGTAGGTCTTGGGGACAAGGCCCAGCAGACGCCCGCCGCAGAGGACGGCGGCGCAGTTGTACAGTTTGCCCCGCACCAGCAGCGGCAGGCCCACGAGGGCCACGACATCCAGCTCCCGGCTGGCGTCCAGCACGGTCTGCAGGGCGTCCAGCGCGCCCTGCTGCAACGTGCGCTGCAAGAACAGATCGCCGCAGGTGTAGCCGGTGAGGCAGAACTCGGGGAACACCGCCAGCCTGACGCCGCGGGCGGCAGCGTCCTGTAACTGAGATACGATTTGGGAAGCGTTATAGTTGCAGTCGGCCACCCGCAGTGAGGGCGAGAGGGCAGCTGCTTTCAAAAAACCATCTTTCATCGGAGGATTTCACATCCTGTCTGTTTCATTGTGCCCCGGCAGAGCGATGCTCGGCGGGGTTTTGCTCAGTATACCACAAAACGGCTCAAACGAAAAGTGACAGTATTGGGAAAGAAAGAAAAAAACGCCGCCTGCACACCGCAGACAGCGCGTTCAAAGCTCAAAAGATGGAAAACGAGATAGACCGTAAGCCGGGTTCTGTATTAAACGACGATCTGTCTAGACCTGCCATTGCTGACAGGTTCGTGCCGCCTTCGGGACACGCGAGCAGCGCTGTACGTCCCATATAGGCGTTGCTTCCGGTAGGGTTTACAAAGCCGCATAGTCACCCATGCGCTGGTGAGCTCTTACCTCGCCCTTTCATCCTTACCGCATTGCTGCGGCGGTTTCCTTTCTGTTGCACTTTCCCTGAGGTCACCCTCGGCTGCCGTTAGCAGTTACCGTGCTCTGTGAGGCCCGGACTTTCCTCAGAGCGGTCAAAGCCGCCCCGCCGCCGTATGTTCCACTCGTTTTCTGTTCCCCATAATACCATAAAAAAACAAGATTTGCAAGTGACGATAAAATTTGGTATAATAAATTTAAATATGGCGTGAAATTTTTGGGGAGGGACAACGGATGCAGCTGCTTTTCAATGTCCCGCCCGAAGCCGATGGCGTGCTGCTGCGCGGCTTTCTGCGCCGGTGTGCCGTCTCCACGGAGCTGGCCCGGGCGGTCAAATTCCATGGCAGCGGCTTTTTTGCAGACGATGCGCCCATTCTGGCCAACCGCCGCGTGCAGGCGGGGCAGACCATCCGCTTTGCGCTGCCCGCCGACGGCCCCGGCGTGGAGCCGCAGCCTGAGATCCCGGTCAGGGTCGTTTACGAGGATGCTTTTGCCGTGGTGCTGGAAAAACCGCCCCATCTGGCGGTCCACCCCACCCTGAACTACCCCCGGGACACCCTGGCAAACGGCTATGCCGCCTGGGCGGCTGCCCACGGCGAAAGCCCGGTGTTCCGCCCGGTGAACCGGATCGATAAAGACACCAGCGGGCTGGTGCTGGCCGCAAAGAACGGCTATGCCGCGCCCCTGCTGGCCGAGGGCGTAGAGAAACTCTATTACGCCATCGTGGAGGGTGAACTGCCCCTTGGCCCCGGAGTCATCGATGCCCCCATTGGCCGGAGAGGGGACAGCATCATCGGGCGGTGCGTGACCCCCGAGGGCAAGCCCAGCCGCACCGAGTATACCATATTAAGGGCAGCGCAGGGCCTGAGCCTTGCCGCCTGTGTTCCCGTGACGGGCCGCACCCATCAGATCCGGGTGCACTTTGCATCCATCGGCCACCCGCTGGCCGGGGACGACCTTTACGGCGGGCACCGTGACCGCATTGCCCGGCAGGCGCTCCATTGCGCCCGGCAGAGTTTCCGGGTGCCGGCTTACACCGAGGTGCCCGGCGGCATCCGGCTGGAAACGCCGGTGGAGGAACACGCCCGCACCGTTGGAGTGGAGAGCCCCCTGCCCGAGGATATGCGGGCATTGCTGGATGCTGAAATATGAAAATACGGTGAAACCTCTGTGAAAGCTCTGCCCAAATTTTGTGACAAGCCTTGTATCGGCCCGGGCAGAGTGTATAATTGATATGAATTTGTAACTTTCGACCCAAAACGTCAGGAAGGAGCAACCCCTTTTGATCGAAGAAAAAACAAAGGAGCCGCAGAGCCAGGCTCCTGCAGCGCCGGTGAAGGGCAGAGAAAAACTGCGAAGCTTCTGGGCAAAGGTCCAGATCTCCGGCCTGCTGCGGCGGCACCGTTTCCGCCGCAAAACGCAGCGGCACATGAATGATGTAGCCAAAAAGCTGCGGGCCAGTGCCGTGGTGCTGGCAGTTGGCGAGGCATTTTATGCACTGGGCTTTGCGGCAGAGTACATGGTGGTGCGCACAGGGCGCGGCATTGCTGCTGTGGCCCGCAGACTGGCCCGCTGGTGCAGGAATGCCCGGCATACCATCATTGCAACAGCCTTTCCCGGTGCGGCGCAGATGTTCAAGGATCTGCTGGCACCGCTTTACCTGTTCTTCAAGGGCCTCGGCGCTGTGGCGGCCCACGCCAACGACGTGCGCCGGGAGCGGGGCTTTGGTGCTTCCGTAAAAGCGGCCGGGCGCTATTTTGTGGGCGGGCTCAAGCGCAACCTGAGCCTGCTGCCCCGGACAGCAATGTACATCCTGCCCCTGTGTATGCTGGCCGTGTTCGTCACGGTCTGGAACAGGACGATGGCCCAGCCCTATGCGCTGGCTGTGCAGGTGAACGGCCAGACCGTTGGCTATGTGGCCAATGAGGAAGTGTTCAACCTCGCAAAAGAGGATGTGATGCAGCGCATCAACTACGCCGGTTCGGACAAGACCGAGCTGACCATCGAGCCGACCTATACCATCACCGTGACCCACAAGACCATGGACGAGAGCGAGACGGCAAACGCCATTCTGCAGAGCGCCAGTGACCAGATCAGTGAGGGCACCGCCCTGTATCTGGATGGAGAGCTGACGGCAGTCTGCTCCGATGGTGACACCCTGCGCAGCTATCTGGAGAGCCTGCTGGCCCCCTACGAGGATCAGGCAGACGAGAATATCAGCGTGGGCTTTAACAAAAATGTGACGCTGGAAGATGGAGTCTATTTCAACGACAGCTTTGAGGATGACAATTCCATCGAGAATATGCTGACCGGCGTGCAGCAGCAGGAGAAAATCTATACGGTCAAGGCGGGCGATACCCTGTGGGACATTGCCCAGAAGAACGACCTGACCTTCCGGGAGCTGTGTGCCCTGAATCCGAATTTCAAGGGTGCTCCCCTGACCGAGAACTCCAATATCCAGGAGGGCGACCAGCTGATCGTGACCAAGCAGGAGGCTCTGCTGGAAGTCCGCATCACCAAGGTGGAGACGCGGGAGGAGGAGATCCCCTTCGGCACCGAGACCACCCAGTCCAACGAGTACACCAAGGGTACCACCAAGACCCTGCAGGAGGGCGAGAATGGCCTGCGCCGCGTCACCATGCAGAACGTCTACGATACCAATGGCGCGCTGCTGGAGCAGACCATCCTTTCCACTGAGACCATCCGGGAGCCGGTGAACAAAAAGGTGGTCGTTGGCACCAAGAAGGTCACGAAGTACGGTGCGGCGGCATACATCGGCGGCAGTGGTCAGTTTATCTGGCCTGTGCCGGGTTACCGCAACTGCTCGCGCTGGTATGGCAGCGGCCATAAGGGCGTGGATATCTGTGCCTCTGCCGGTACACCCATCTATGCATCGGCGGGCGGCACCGTGACCAAGGCGGGTTATAACAAGGCCGGTGCCGGTACGGGCTATGGTTATTCTGTGATCATCAGCCACTCCGGCGGCTATACCACGGTCTATGCCCACTGCCTGTCTCTGGCGGTCAGTGCGGGCCAGACCGTGCGGCAGGGCCAGCTCATCGGCTATGTGGGCAGCACGGGCCGCTCTTCCGGCAACCACTGCCACTTCGAGATCCGCCGCAACGGCTCGTACATCGCACCGCAGAGCGTGTTCCCCGGAAAGCGATAAATCAGAACAGAACCTCTCCGTCAATGCGAAGCATAAACTTGGCTCCCCTATCAGGCAACAACGACGACCGCCGCCAGTGGCGGATGAAGGGAGGCGTTGTTGGGGCAGCGGCCAGCAGGACACGAGTGCAATACTTTGCACGAAGTGGACGCTGGGAGCCGCAACTCGTATGCTGGCGTGAAGCGCCTGAGAGGTTTATTTTACAAACAAAAAGGAGAATGATTATGGCAACACCCCACATCAGCGCTGAAAAAGGCGATTTCGCAAAGACCGTCCTGATGCCCGGCGATCCGCTGCGGGCAAAGTTCATCGCGGATACCTTCCTCAAGGATGTCCGCCAGGTCACCGGTGTCCGTGGAATGCTGGGCTTTACCGGCACCTATGAGAGCCGCCCCATCAGTGTGATGGGCAGCGGCATGGGAATGCCCTCCATCGGCATCTACTCCTACGAGCTGTACAAGTTCTACGATGTGGACAACATCATCCGCATCGGCTCCGCCGGCAGCTACACTGCCGACGCCAAGCTGTTCGACACCGTGCTGGCTACCGGTGCGGTCAGTGAGTCCAACTATGCCCGCGTCCAGAGCGGAAACGACCACGACATCACCTTCCCCAGCGAGGAGCTGAATGACAAGCTGCGCGCCTCCGCCAAGAAGCAGGGCATCAAGCTCATCGAGGGCAACATCCACTCCTCCGATGTCTTCTATCGTCAGCCCTCCGACGCAAAGCCCGCTTACTGGGAGCTGCTGCGGGACGAGCGCGGCTGCCTCTGCGTGGAGATGGAGAGCTTTGCACTCTTCGCCAACGCTGAGGTGCTGGGCAAGAATGCCGCCTGCCTGCTGACCATCTCCGACAGCTTTGTCTCCCCGGAGATCACCACCGCCGAGCAGCGTCAGACCAGCTTCACCAACATGATGAAGGTCGCACTGGGCGCGGAGTACTGATTTGCATTCACAAAAAGGGTTGTTGTCACACGACAACAACCCTTTTATGTTTTAAGTGTCACTATAATGTCCGAAACAGGATGCGATAATGATATTGCCGTCCTGCTCTTTATAAACAATGCGGTGCGTATCGTCGATGCGGCGGCTCCACCATCCACTCAAATCACCTTTTAAGGGTTCGGGTTTTCCAATGCCCTCGTAGGAGTTCCGCTGGATGTCTTTCAGAAGTGTGTTGATACGCTTCAGCAGCTTTTTGTCTCGCGTCTGCCAAAGGCAGTAGTCCTCCCATGCTTCCTCTTCCCAAAGCAATCTCATTTAATCTACCTCGATCAAATCGTGCTCGGTGAGCTTGGCTTTTCCGGTATCGATGTCGTGGACGATCTGGCGAAGATGATTGATGTTGCTTTCCGAGTAGAACGGGTCGGCGGAAATCTCAAAGGGAATGCGGTGCTCCCGGGAAACTTTTTTGGCGAAAATCGTGAATGCCGTTGTCATAGAAAGTCCCATCTCGGCGCAAACCTCTTCCATGCTGCGTTTCAGGTCTGGGTCCATCCGGAAGTTCACATTGACTGCATTTGCCATTCTAATACACCTCCTTCTTGATTCTATTATATGCGTCTGTAATGAAAAATGCAAGAACTTTCGTTACATAATAAATGGATAACGAGAAATCTCTTGAAGAATTTGAGAACACGCCGTATAATTGAAGTGCAAAAGAGGGGATGAAAGATGGACGACTTTCAACCAAATCAGGATATCTGCCTTGTACCTTATTACCCAGCCTATGAAATTGCCCTTCCGTGGTATCAGGACGCAGAACTGTGCCATCATGTAGATAATCAGAATCGCATTTATGACCTGCCTATCCTGAAAAATATGTACCAGTATCTGGATAGTCATGGTGATTTGTTCTACATTGGATATAAGGGCATTCTGTGCGGAGATGTATGCTTGCAGACAAGCGGAGAAATTTCGATTGTGGTCTGCAAAGAGTATCAGAATCGGCACATTGGGAGAACAGTGATTGGGAAGATTCTTGCACTGGCAAAAGAGAAGAAATATCCGCAATGCTATGCAGAAATTTATTCCTTCAACAAGCAGTCCCGCAAAATGTTTGAAAGTATAGGATTTGTTCAGAAAGACGCAGAAACGTTTGTTTATACTTTAGAATGAAAAGGAGGCCCCTATGACCAATCTGACTTTAGACGAAAAGAAAGCCCTGATCCGGATGGCACTGGAAGCCCGGGAGCAGGCCTATGTGCCTTACTCCGACTTTATGGTGGGTGCTGCCCTGCGGGCCGAAGATGGCCGCATCTTCACCGGCTGCAATGTGGAAAACGCTGCCTTTACCCCCACCAGCTGTGCCGAGCGCACGGCCCTGTTCAAGGCGGTGAGCGAGGGCGTGACCCGCTTCACCGACATTGCCGTGGTGGGTTCCCGCCGCGGCGAGGTGAACAAGCAGATCACCTCACCCTGCGGGGTCTGCCGTCAGGCGCTGTTTGAGTTCGGCGGGCCGGAGCTGAATGTTATCATGGCAAAGACCCCCGATGATTTCATCGAGCGCAGCATGGACGAGCTGCTGCCCTTCGGCTTTGGCCCCTCCAACGTGGCGGGCAACAAAGCCGTGGAAGGGTGAGGCGGGAAGCGGATATTTTGCCAAAATTGGCAAAGTAGTACGACTTTTACGCGAATTTTACAAAAAATCTGTAAAGATTTTGTAATCGGAAATACCTTGCTTTCCTCACATGACCCGGCTATACTTGGGTCAGTAAATGTGCAAGTGTGCGCATTCCCTTTTTAAAGCGCAATTTTTAATGTATAAAAAGGAGACTTTTCTTATGATGATTTCTCGTCGTAACTTCCTGGCTGTGGCTGGCGCTGCAGCTGCTGCCGCTGCTCTGACCGCCTGCGGTGGTTCTTCCTCTTCCACCAGCACCGCTTCTTCCACTGCTTCCTCTGCAGCTTCTGAAGCTGCCAGCAAGATCACAAAGGTCGCTCTGACCTGCGATACCGGCACGATCGATGACGAGAGCTTCAACCAGGCTTGCTGGAGCGCTGTTTCCAGCTACATGGGCAAAGACTGCCAGTACTACATCCCCGAGGCTGACGCTTCCGATGAGGACCGTGAGACCATGATCCGTCTGGCTGTCAACGAAGGCGCTGACGTTATCGTCTGCGTGGGCTACCTGTACGGTGCTTCTCTGGCTTGGGCTGCTGAGCAGTACCCCAATGTCAAGTTCATCGCTGTTGACGTGACCCAGGGCGATATCGGCACCGATGAGATCCCCTCCAACTGCTACTGCATCACCTTCAAGGAGGAGCAGGCAGGCTATCTGGCAGGTTACGCCATTGCCAAGGACGGCAAGACCAAGCTGGGCTTCCTGGGCGGCATGGCTGTTCCCGCTGTCATCCGTTACGGCTACGGCTATGTGCAGGGCGCTGACGCTGCTGCTCAGGAGCTGGGCACCAACATCGACATCAACTACTTCTACGGCGGCCAGTTCTACGGCGATGCAAACATCACCTCCCGTATGGAGGGCTGGTACTCCAACGGCACTCAGGTCGTCTTTGCCTGCGGCGGCGGTATCTACACCTCCGCTGTTGAGGCTGCCCTGAAGAACAACGGCTACGTCATCGGCGTTGACGTTGACCAGAACTACATCGGCGCAAACGGCGTTGCTGATGGCACCTATGCTTACAACCCGTTCATCACCTCCGCTATGAAGGGCCTGTCTGAGGCTGTTTCTACTTCTCTGTCCGACATCGAGGCAGGCGAGTGGAGCACCATCGCAGCAACCAACGGCAACTTTGGTCTGGAGGATGGCGATTACATCGGCCTGCCCACCGATGAGGACAGCTGGAACTTCGAGACCTTCACGGTTGAGGAGTACGAGGAGCTGAAGCAGAAGATCGCTTCCGGCGAGATCGTTGTTGACAACAGCTCTGACGACGCTACCAAGCCCACCGTCAGCGAGTTCACCAACGTCACCTACATCCAGTAAAATTTGAACAGTCCGCAAGGGCTGCAGGGAACGACCCTCTCCGTCATTGCCGCCAGGCTTTGACGGAGAGGGTCGTTTTTGTCTCGCGAAAAATCGTGCAGCTTGCACAAAAGTAATACTTATAAGAGTACATCCCGCCAAAAAATCAAAAAGAAGTGTGCAAAACCGCAAAAATACGGTATAATGGTACACAGAATAGTATAGGTGTCGATTTGACACGAAAGGAGAGTGAGCAGATTGGCAGAGGATTTTGTGATCGAGATGCTCCACATTACCAAGGAGTTCCCTGGAATCAAGGCAAACGATGATATCACCCTGCAGCTGCGTAAGGGCGAGGTACATGCCCTGCTGGGCGAAAACGGCGCTGGCAAAAGTACGCTGATGAGCGTGCTGTTCGGCTTGTACCAGCCGGAAGCCGGTAAGATCCTCAAGAACGGCAAGGAGGTCGCTGTCCGCAACCCCAACGATGCAAACGCGCTGGGCATCGGCATGGTGCACCAGCACTTCAAGCTGGTGGAATGCTTCAGCGTGCTGGATAACATCATTCTGGGCGTGGAGCCCAATAAGCTGGGCTTTTTGCAGAAGGCTGAGGCCCGCAAGAAGGTCATGGCCCTGAGCGAGAAGTACGGCCTGCGTGTGGACCCCGATGCACTCATCAGTGATATCTCTGTTGGTATGCAGCAGCGTGTTGAGATCCTGAAGATGCTCTACCGCGACAACGAGATCCTGATTTTTGATGAGCCCACTGCTGTGCTGACCCCGCAGGAGATCGACGAGCTGATGGAGATCATGCGCGGGTTCAAGAAGGAAGGCAAATCCATCCTCTTCATCACCCATAAGCTCAACGAGATCATGGCAGTGGCAGACCGCTGCACTGTTCTGCGCAAGGGCAAGTATATGGGCACTGTGGACATCAAGGACACCACAAAGGAAGAGCTTTCCCGCATGATGGTCGGCCGCGATGTTCAGCTGCAGGTGGACAAAAAGCCCGCCGCCCCCGGCGAGGTGGTGCTGGACGTGCAGAACGTTACCATGCACAACGCCCAGCACAAGAAGGATGCCGTCAAGAACGTCTCCTTCCAGGTGCGTGGCGGTGAGATCGTCTGTCTGGCGGGCATCGAGGGCAACGGCCAGACCGAGTTTGTCTACGGCCTGACTGGTCTGGAAAAGTTCAACAGCGGCAAGGTGCTGCTGGACGGCAAGGAGATCACCAACGAGAGCATCCGCCAGCGCTCCAAGGACGGCATGAGCCATATCCCTGAGGACCGCCACAAGCATGGTCTGGTGCTGGATTACAGCCTGGAAAACAATATGGTGCTCCAGCGCTACTGGCAGCCCGAGTTCCAGCACAACGGCTTTATCCGCAGCGAAAAGGTGCGGGAGTACTCCGATAAGCTGATCGCCCAGTATGACGTGCGCAGCGGCCAGGGCAGCGCTACCATCGTGCGCAGCATGTCCGGCGGCAACCAGCAGAAGGCGATCATTGCCCGTGAGATCGACAAAGACCCCAAGCTGCTGGTGGCAGTGCAGCCCACCCGCGGCCTGGATGTCGGTGCCATTGAATATATCCACAAGCAGATCGTAGATGAGCGCGACAGGGGCAAGGCTGTGCTGCTGGTCAGCCTGGAGCTGGACGAGGTAATGAACCTCTCTGACCGGATCCTTGTGATGTACGAGGGTGAGATCGTGGGCGAGTTTGACCCCAAGACCACCACAGTCCAGGAGCTGGGCCTGTACATGGCCGGTGCCCGCAAGCAGGGAAAGGAGTAAGCAGAAATGAAAAACAAAAAACTTTCCCACAACGGGCTGCAGGGTTCTGTCACCAGCGTGATGGCTGCTCTGCTGTGTATCCTGATCGGTCTGTTTGTGGGCTTCCTCGTGCTGCTGGCCATTAATCCTGCCCACGCATGGGCAGACGGCTTTGTCCGCATCCTCAAGGGCGGCTTCCATGATGCCCCCTATGGTGTCGGCAAGGAACTGGCCAACGCCGCGCCCCTGATCATGACCGGCCTTTCCGTGGGCTTTGCCTTCAAGACCGGCCTGTTCAACATCGGTGCCGCCGGTCAGTACACGCTGGGCGCTTACGGTGCCCTCTACTGCGCCATCATGCTCA
>ERZ1026971.1198-NODE-1198-length-10616-cov-5.240792_pt1 | contig 10616 bp, 9 predicted proteins | sample MGYA00519294_ERZ1026971 | MGnify/ENA primary metagenome ERZ1026971 (study PRJEB26926, sample SAMN06164664) | human gut metagenome | biome: ENVO:00009003; feature: ENVO:2100002; material: ENVO:00002003 | host: Homo sapiens | place: USA | collected 2012 ... | reverse complement strand
GCTATACCACTGTCGCCTGCGACGCACTGGCACGCTTCAAGCGGATGCAGGGCTATGACGTCATGTTCCTGACCGGCACCGATGAGCACGGCCAGAAGATCCAGGACAAGGCCGCCGATGCCGGCGTGACCCCCAAGGAGTATGTGGACAAGATCGTAGCCACCGTCAAGGATCTGTGGAAGCTGCTGGACGTCAGCTACGACCGCTTTATCCGTACCACCGACGACTACCACATGGAAAGCTGCCAGAAGATCTTCACCAAGCTGTACGAGCAGGGCGATATCTACAAGGGCGAGTACATCGGCCACTACTGCAAGCCCTGCGAGAGCTTCTGGACCGACAGCCAGCTGGTGGACGGCAAGTGCCCCGACTGCGGCCGCGAGGTCTATGATGCCCACGAGGAGGCCTACTTCTTCAAGACCGGCAAGTATGCCGACCGCCTGCTGAAGTACTACGAGGAGAATCCCCAGTTCATCCAGCCCGAGAGCCGGAAGAACGAGATGATCGCCTTTATCAAGCAGGGCCTGCAGGACACCTGTGTTTCCCGCACCTCTGTCAAGTGGGGCATCCCCGTTCCCTTTGACCCCAAGCACACCATGTATGTCTGGGTCGATGCGCTGAGCAACTATATTTCTGCGCTGGGCTACGGCAACGAGACCTACCACGATTACAACAAGTTCTGGCCTGCTGACCTGCACATGGTGGGCAAGGAGATCCTGCGCTTCCACACCATCCTGTGGCCTGCCATGCTGATGGCTCTGGATCTGCCGCTGCCCAAGCGCGTGTTTGGCCACGGCTGGCTGCTGATGAACGGCGGCAAGATGTCCAAGTCCGTGGGCAACGTTGTGGACCCCGTGGTCCTGTGTAACCGCTACGGCGTGGACTCCATCCGCTACTTCCTGCTGCGTGAGATCCCCTTTGGCAACGACGGCATGTTCACCAACGAGGCCCTGATCAACCGCATCAACAGCGACCTGGCCAACGACCTGGGCAACCTGCTCAGCCGCACCGTTGCCATGTGCGAGAAGTACTTCGGCGGCACGGTCCACAAGGCCGCTGGCACCGAGGCCATCGACACGGAGCTGGAGACCATGGTCAATGAGCTGCTGGGCAAGGTCACTGCCGACATGGACAACCTGACCATCCCCCAGGCCCTGATGGAGATCTTTGCCGTGATCCAGCGCGCCAACAAGTATATCGACGAGACCGCTCCCTGGGCTCTGGCCAAGGACGAGGCCAACAAGGCCCGTCTGGAGAGCGTGCTCTACCACCTGTGCGAGGCACTGCGTGTGGCAGGCATCCTGCTGAACGCTTACCTGCCCTCCACCGCTCCCAAGATGATGGATCAGCTGGGCCTGTCCACTGCCGACATCGACCTGAGCAAGGCTGCTTACGGCGTGCAGGAGACCTACACCGTCCACAAGGGCGATGCCCTGTTCCCCCGCATTGATGTGGCCAAGGAGATCGCCCACCTGAAGGAAGAGGACGAGAAGCGCAAGGCCGCTGCCGAAGCTGCCAACAAGGCCAAGGCCGAAGCCGAAAAGGCTGCTGCCGCCCCCGCCGCTGAGGAGAGCACCGTTGATTTTACCCACGAGGAAGAGATCGACTTTGACACCTTCTGCAAGGTGGAGCTGCGCGTGGCTGAGGTGCGCGCCTGCGAGAACCTGAAGGAGAGCAAGAAGCTGCTGCACCTCACCGTCTTTGACGGTGAGCGGGAGCGCTGCATCCTGTCCGGCATTGCCAAGTGGTTCAAGCCGGAGGATCTCATCGGCAAAAAGCTGGGCATCGTGTGCAATCTGGCACCCCGTCCCATGCTCAAGGGCAAGTACGTCAGCGAGGGTATGATCTTTGCTGCCGATACCGCCGACGGCGGCTGCTCCATTGCTTTCTACGGTGACGATACCCCCGTGGGCAGCCGCATCCACTAAGTGAGGAACATCATGTCTGATAATACAGCCGTCCGTGCGGCAAAGCTGGATAAGATCTTCGGCACGCCGGTTTGCGCCGTGCTGCTGGCCATTTTCTGCAATGTCCTGTGGGGCTCGGCCTTTCCGTTCATCAAGCTGGGCTACCGCCTGTTCTCCATCGACTCCGGCAACACGGCCTCCATCTTCTGCTTTGCAGGGGTGCGGTTCATGCTGGGCAGTGTGCTGGTACTGGGCGGCAGCCTGCTGCTGGAGGGCAGGCTCCCCGCCATGCCCAAAGGGAAGATCCTGGCCGAATGCTGTGCATTGGGCCTGTGGCAGACCACAGCGCAGTATGCCTTTTTCTACAGCGCTGTTGCCCTGCTCACCGGTGCCTTTGGGGGCATCCTGAACAGCACCCAGAGCTTTCTGGGGGTCATCTTTGCCCATTTCCTTTACGGCAGGGCTGACCGCATGACCCCGGCCAAGGCGCTGGGCTGCGGCATCGGCTTTGCAGGCGTTCTCATCGCCACGTTGGGCAACCACGGCGGCGGCAGCGCCCGGGGCGTAGCCTACATGCTCATTGCCACCGTCCTCTTTACGCTGGCAGGCCCCTGGAACAAATCCGTCACCCGCCGGGCAGACAGCTTTGCCGTCTGCTTTGTGAACCTGTTCGTGGGCGGTGCGGCCCTGTTCCTGCTGGGCGCTGTTCTGGGCGGACGGCTGGAACACTGGTCTGTGCTCAGCGTGCTGGACCTGCTGGCGCTGGCCTTCATCTGCGGCGCGGGCTACATCGTCTGGGCCCTGCTGATGAAGAACAACCCCGTCAGCCGGATTGCCATCTTCGGGTTCGTGAACCCGGTGGTGAATGTCCTGCTCAGTGCCCTCATCAATGGGGAGCCGCTGTTCCGGTGGCAGTATCTGGAGGCGCTGGTGCTGGTCTGTATCGGCATCTGGCTGGTAAACAAGGCCCCCGCCAAAAAGGAGCGTGCCCGGTAATATGGAATACCCCATCTTTGACACCCACGCCCATTACAGCGCCCGCGCCTTTGACGCGGACCGCTTTGCCCTGCTGGACAGCCTGCCCGGCAAAGGGGTGGTGGGCGTGTGCGAGCAGGCCACCCATTCGGGCGATGCGCCCAAGGTGCTGGAGCTGGCCCACAAATATCCCTGGGTGTACGCCGCCGTCGGCATCCATCCGGAGAGCCTGCTGGCCCCGAAGGATTGCGGTGAGGAAGGCCCCGCCCCTACTGTTTCGGTATACGGCGGCGACTGGGCCGCAGAGATGCGTGCCCTTGCCCCCTATTACGAGGACCCCAAGGTGGTGGCTGTTGGGGAGTGCGGACTGGATTACCACTGGCCCGTGCCCAAGGATGCCCAGCTGGCGCTGTTTGAGGCCGAGATCCGGCTGGCGCTGGAACTGGACAAGCCCATCATCGTGCACGACCGCAGCGCCCACGCCGATGTCTACGCCCTGCTGAAAAAATACCGGCCCAAGGGCATCGTCCACTGCTATTCCGGCAGCGCTGATGACGCGCTCTGGCTGGCAGAGCAGGGGCTCTACATCGGCTTTGGCGGGGCCTGCACCTTCAAGGGTGCCAAGCGTGCCGCCAAGGCCATTGCCGCCCTGCCGCTGGAACGCATCGTTCTGGAAACCGACTGCCCCTATATGGCCCCGGAGCCTGTCCGCGGCACCCGCTGCGACAGCTCCCTCATCCGCTATGTGGGCGAGTATATCGCCAGCGTCAAGGGTGAGGAACCGGAGCAGGTGTTCCGGCAGACGGTGGAGAATGCCTGCCAGGTATATAACCTCTCTGTCTGAAACCGTCAGCAGCCGTGCACAGAGCAGGGCCTATCCGTTATCTACAAAAGCATTAAGCTTCTGTATAAATCAAGCAACAAACTACAAATAGTCAATCAAGGAGATATCACTTATGAAAGCTCGTATTCCGCAGCACCGTGAATTCATCATCAACTTCCCCGACACTGTTGACAACGCCAAGGCCAACGAGGGCTGGGCAAAGCTGCAGCAGATCGTGGAGGACTACAAGAAGGACCACAATGGTGCTTCCGTCTACGCACCCAGCTTCATCGAGGACTGCGAGCCTGCCGTCAAGAAACTGCAGGAAGAGTATGGTTTCGAGTACACCGTTGAGTACGTCAAGTAAGTTCTGAGTTTTCAGAATATTGCATTAAAAAGAGCAGAGCGTCTGGCCAGCTGGCTGGAGCGCTCTGCTCTTTGTTTTATTCCAGGTACTGCGGCAAATTCCATGAGCCGCGCAGTACGCGGTGGATCTCCACCACCTTGACGTTCTCATTGACATGGTAAAACACCAGATACTGGTCTGCCACCAGCTTGCGGTAGGTCGGGTCAAGGGCATAGACTTCACACATCCGTGGGGTATCCCCCAGCTTTGTGATCTTTTCCCGCATTTCTTTCAGCACACGGCGGGCCGTTTGGGGGTAGAAGCCGGACAAATACCGGGCAATGTCATTCAAGTCCTGTACAGCAAGGGGCAGGTATTTGATCTTATACGTCATACTGTTCGTGGAGCGTCTCCCATACGCTTTCATGCTCTGTCCACTGCGTGTTTGGGTCTGCCGCCTGCTGTTTTGCCTTGGCAAGCTCCTCGGCAACATACCGCTGGTGCATAAACTCCTCATACTTGGCGTAGTCCTCAATGTTGATGAGGACGGATTCCCCACGACCATGATTTGTGATAATAACATGATTGTGGTCTTTCAACATCTCTGAAATTTCAGCGTAGTGGTTGCGCAGATCACGGGATGGGCGAACAAATGTCTGCATCATAAGTGACACCTCCTGTCAAAAGCATTGTATCACATTATGACTACATATACAAGGATCATTACAATCGTTTTATCTCAGTTCCATATTGATGGACTTTTCCGTAAAGCCGTAGTTCCGGTACATCTCATACGCTATTTTATTTTTAGCGTTCACCTGTAGTTCAATGTTGTCACATCCCTTTTCTGCTTTGAGTTGCTTCACCTTATCAAAGAACTGGTGCCCGATGCCCTTCCCGCGATACGCCTCATCCACCGCCATGGTACTGACGAACAAAATATCTTTCGTCACCTGTGCCGGGCCTTCCACATGGCGCTTGAAGACTTCCAGAACACCAACAACGATGCCGTCCGTCTCGGCAATATACCAGCTGTCTCCTTTCAGGAGTTCGCCAAACAGTTCCTTTGTGATCAACGGGCTGGCCGGCTTGTAGACATCCGGCCGCCAATCCACGTGCATCTGCTGCACCTGATCCATAATAGCAGAAAATCGGTCATAATCCTGCATTTGCGGGGTACGAATCGTAATTTTCATATCGTTTTCTCCTTGTTGTATCAAAAATACCCTGTCTGACACGGTTTCGGGTCCAGACAGGGTATTTTGAGTTTCTTTTCAGTTGCCCGCTTCCACCTTGCTCAGCAGGATGCGGTCATTGTCCAGGGCCTTACCGGCGTTCTCGCGGAACTTTTCCAGCAGGTCGTCCACGGTCATCTTACTGCGCTCCTCGCCCTTGACATCGAACACGATGCGGCCGCCGTCCATCATCAGGGTGCGGTTGCCCAGCTCGAGGGCCTGATGCATGTTGTGGGTGACCATCAGGCAGGTGATCTTTTTCTCGGCCACGATGCTCTTGGTCAGCTCCAGCACCTTCTCCGCCGTGGCAGGGTCCAGGGCGGCAGTGTGCTCGTCCAGCAGCAGGAGCTTGGGGGTAACGAGGGTGGCCATGAGCAGGGTCAGCGCCTGCCGCTGGCCGCCCGAGAGCAGGCACACCGGCTGCTTCATCCGGTCCTCAAGGCCCATGTTCAGCAGGGCAAGTTTTTCCCGGAACAGCTCCTTATCCTTGCGGGAGATGCGGGAGAAGATAGCGTGGGGGGCGGTTCCCGCCCGGAGATAGGCCAGCGCAAGGTTTTCCTCAATGGTCATATTGGGGGCCGTGCCCTTGAGGGGGTCCTGGAACAGGTGGCCGATGACCTTGCTGCGCTCATACTCGGGCGCAAAGGTAATGTCCTGCCCGCCCAGCACGATGCTGCCCTCGTCGGCAATGAAACCGCCGGTGATGGCGTTGAACATGGTGGATTTGCCCGCGCCGTTGGAGCCCACGATGGTGGCAAAGTCGCCTGCCTCCATGTGCAGGCTCACACCGTTCAGGGCCACCTTTTCGTTGACGGTGCCGGGGTTAAAGGTCTTGTGCAGGTTGTTCAGTTCCAGCATTTCCATCTCAGTGCACCTCCTTCCGGGCATTGTGCTTGCGCTGCTCAAAGGCAAACTTTGCCCGGATGGCGGGCATCGAGATGGCCACAGCCACGATGAGGGCGCTCACCAGCTTCATGGCGGCGGCGGGTACATTGAAGCGCAGGGCCACAGCCACGATAAAGCGATACAGGCAGCTGCCGAACACCACGCCCAGCACCCGGCGCACCATGGTGCGCTTGCCCACCAGCGTTTCGCCGATGATAAGGGAAGCCAGTGCAATGGTCACCATGCCGGTGCCCACGTTGATGTCGCTGCTCTTCTGGTACTGGGCCAGCAGGCCGCCGGAAAGGGCGGTCAGCGCGCCCGAGATGCACAGGCCCACTGTGATGGTGAAGGCCGGGTTGATGCTGGAGGCCCGCACCATGGCGGCGTTGTCGCCGGTGGCGCGGATGGAAAGGCCCAGCCGGGTGCCCAGGAAACCCACCATGGCGGCACAGGCGAGTACAATGACCGCCGCCGCGATGACCAGCTTATACCAGCCGCCCGTAAAGGCCAGTGCGGATTTTGCCAGCGAGAATGCCGTATCGGTCTTGACCAGGGACATCGTGGACGAAAAGCCCATGACCGCCAGATTGATGGTATACAGGCCAGTGTTCACGATGATGCCTGCCATGATGCTCTCAACGCCCAGACGTGTCTGCAAAAAGGCGGTGACAAAGCCCGAACACACACCCGCCGCCATGGCCGCGAACAGGGCCAGGATGGGGTGGCCTGTCAGCGCCACCTGACAGGCCACGGCACAGCCAAGGGTGAAGCAGCCATCGGTGGACAGGTCGGCAATGTTCAGGATCGAATAGCTCAGAAACAGCGCCAGCGCCACCAGACCGTAAATGCAGCCCAGCTCCAGCGCCGTCTGGATCACGTTGAGCGAAAAGATACTCGCCAGCATGGTTGATGTACTCCTTTTTAGAAATTCTCCTGCGTAGTCACTACCACAATTTCGGTGCAATAGGGCTTGAAGGCTTCCTTGACGGTGTCGAGGTCAAGGCCCAGTGCCTCACAGCTCTCGGTGTTGATGGTGACGATGCCGTTGTCGAAGGTCTGGTAGGGCAGGTCTACGGGGGTCTTGCCGCCGCAGAGCAGCTCCACCACCATATCGGCGGTGGCCTCGCCCAGCTGGACGTAATCCACGCCGTAGCCCACAAAGGCACCGTTCAGTGCAAAGCTGTCCGCGCCGGTGAAGTGCTGGATTCCTGCCTCCAGGAAGGTCTCATAGATGGACAGCTCGGCGGTCATCACGGTGTTGTCGGTGGGGGTGAACACTGCCTTGACACCGGCGGCCACAAGGGCCTCGGCAGCCATCTGCACCTCAGCCGTGGTGGTACCGTTCTTTTCAATGTACTTGATGCCCTTGCTGTCGCAGAACGCCTTGGCATCGGCGATGGCCTGGGTGGAGGCATCCTGGCTCAGGTCGTACAGCAGGCCGATGGTGTCGATGTCGGGGTTGATGGCAGTGATGAGGTTCATAATGGCCTCGGTGTTCAGAGCATCGGAGGTGCCGGTGATGCCCTCCTCCCCGTCAAACCCGGCAGAAACAGGATCGGTGACGGCAGAGTAGACCACAGGGATGTCGGTGTCCTCCACAGCGGCCAGCATGGTGGCGGCGGTGGGGGTGGCCACGGCCACGATGACATCTACCTGGTCGGCCACGAGGTCTGCACCGATCTGGTTCAGGTTGGACTGGTCGGCCTGTGCGTTGGCATAGTAATCGGCGTAGTCAAAGGTGACACCCTTCTCCTTGCCGATGGCGTCCAGACGGCTCTCCACAGATTCTACGATCTGGTTGAGGGAAGCGTGGTCCACATAGTTGACGATGCCCACCTTGAAGGTCTCGCCAGTGGCAGCGGCGCTGCCGGAAGCCGCTGCGGAGGAGGAGACCGCTGTACTGGAGACGGTGCTGGAAGCAGCACTGCCGCAGCCGGTCAGTGCCATGGCAGAAACAGCAGAAGCGGCCAGAGCGGCCTTCAGGAAGCTGCGGCGGGAGATCATGTTCAGGTTTTTCATAGTGGTAACTCCTTTCCCGGAGCGGGCGGCAAATCAAAAGACCCGCTCCCTTTGCGGGACGGGTCTTAAAACAAAACGACCCTGTCCCTGTGTGTTATCCACAAGGACAGGATCGGTAAATTACGATTCTGCGGTGCCACCTTGCTTGCTCTGCATCCAATACAGCAGAGCCACTCACGGAGAGCCAACACTCCCCTGTCCTATAACGGAGACTTCCGTCCAAAGCTACTAGGGCTTCTGCCTGTTTGCCCGGCCCTCGGCGGCCCACGAATCTCTGCCCCGCTCTCGCCCGTTTTCACTGTCCGGGCTCACTGAAGATGCGCTGTGCAGGTTCTCTTCCGCCTCATCGGTTTGATTGCATTATACACTTTATCTTCGTAAAGTCAAGAGGAAATTTAAAATTTTTATTTTTCTGCCCGGTCAAAGTCATTCTTCTGCCGGGGTGCCGGTGCTGCGGCGCTTGCAGCGCACAAAGCAGGCAACGTACACCACCCACACCGGAATTGCCACGGCGGTGACCACCCGGCTGGCGGAAAGCCCGGCGGCCTGATACACAAAGTCGATGCTGCTTGCACCCGCCGGGCAGAGCACTGCCATCAGTCCCTCGTCCACTTGCAGGATATCAGTCTTTTCGCCGTTGACGTAGGCGGTAAAGCCGTCATCGTAGGGCACAGAGAAAAAGACGAGGTTTGCCTTATCCAGCGTGATCTCGGCATGGAAACCGGCATTATTCATCTGGAACACCGAGCAGCTGTGGGCGCGGCGGTCGGCGCAGTCCTGCGTGTAGCTGTCGTAGTGCAGGTCATCCAGCATGGCGTCCGGCAGCTCGGTCAGGTACTGGCCGTACTGCGCCACATCCTCGTCCTCCAGCACCAGCGCCCGCATCAGCAGGTTGGAGCGCAGGGTCTTGACCGAAGCTTCGTAGGTAGCTTTGGTCACATAGTAGTCGTAGGTAAAGCCCATGGGCACATAGTTGTCGTTGTGGTACAGCGCGTAGCCGTCCACATCGGCAAGGTAGGTCCAGCCCGCGTCTGCTTCGTCCTCAAAGCTCTCGCGCTTTTCCGGAGTGGTGATGAGGTACTCCACGCTCAAAAGGCCGCGCAACGCGTAGTTTGCGATCTCCGGCTCGCTGCGCACATCCCGCTTGACCCCCAGCCCCGGGTAGAAGCTGAGGATGCTGGGTGCAGCCGTGCTGCCGAAGTATTGCAGGCAGCTTTTATCCAGCCACATCCCGATGTTGTCGTGGATCTTGTAGGTGTCTATCCGGTAGTCGCCCTCCGGCAGGTCGTTTTTCAGCAGCAAGGCGTTGGTGTCCTGCTCCACAAGGTCGCTGTCGGTGTACCACTGCCCGAACTTGCCAATGCCGATGTGCACCATGGTGAATGCGCAGGCAAATACCAGCACTGCCGCCGTCATGCGCTGCACAAAATGGCTGTCCTGCCGCCACTTGCCGCAGAGGCAGCGGTACAGCATAAGCCCCAGCAGGCCGAAGCCCAGCACGACAAAGAACTGTCCCGGGTTTTTCAGCACGCCCAGCGACCATGTCTCGGTGGTATCGTCCCGCACGGGCACCACCGCAAAGACCAGCGTAGCCAGCATGATCCAGCCGATGCCCCGGGCGGGTGCATCCAGATCAACGTCCGGGTCCTCCAGCGCGTTCACGGTCATGGCAGCAAGGATGAGGGTGGGCATATAGTACCAGCGGGCGTAGTAGCTGGAATTCAAGGCATAGAAGGCACTGTTCAGCACCGGCACCAGTGCGCATACGGCGCATACCGCCACGATGCGCTTTTTGCTGTCTGCCTTCCGGCTGTGCCAGTAGGCCATGGCACCGGCCAGACTGCACAGCGGCAGATAGGCGGTCATGCTCGTCCACTTGATGACGCCCTCCGACCACACCGAGGTGAGGTAAGGGGAGTCCGGCGGTAGGATCCAGCTGAGCAGGATGGCCAGATACTGCTGCACCTTGGAGTAGGTCAGGAAGCCCCACCCGGAGGAAAGGTCGATGGTGCGCGGGTTCTGCAAAATGGAGAGCACCGCAGGCACCAGCAGGATGCTGCCCATGGCAACGCCCAGAATACTTTCAAAGGCCAGCAGCCCGAACTTTTTTGCCGTCAGCCGGAAGTCTCCTGCGCTGAGCTTGCAGATAAAGTAGATGGCTAAAAACACCACCTGACCGATGAAGAAAAAGTAGTTGTTGACAAGGTTCACCGCCACCCAGAATGCAAACCAGCTGCGGCGGTCATTGTAAAGGGCCTCGTCCAGCGACCACAGCAGATACGGGAACAGCGCCACCACATCTACAAAGTGGTTGAAGAACACATTGTATACCGTAAAGCCGGAGAAGGTATACAGACAGGCTCCCAGCACGGCGTAGTCGATATTTTTGACGTAGCGGCGCAGATACAGGTCTGTCTCTTATACAC
>ERZ1026971.1185-NODE-1185-length-10683-cov-8.154027_pt1 | contig 10683 bp, 8 predicted proteins | sample MGYA00519294_ERZ1026971 | MGnify/ENA primary metagenome ERZ1026971 (study PRJEB26926, sample SAMN06164664) | human gut metagenome | biome: ENVO:00009003; feature: ENVO:2100002; material: ENVO:00002003 | host: Homo sapiens | place: USA | collected 2012 ... | reverse complement strand
ATCTACACTCGACTAGTCGTCGGCAGCGTCAGATGTGTATAAGAGACAGGATTATTACATGATGCGATAAAATATTTACAAAGGAGAACTTATGGAATACAAAAATCAAACAGAAAATCGTGCATTTCAGGAAATGTTGCAGGCAGCAGTAAAACGGCTGCAAAATCGTTCCGGAGAGGAGATTGCTGCAAAAAGCGGGGCTGTTTTTCATAGCAGCCGGAATGTACTTGAGATAATGAGTTTTTATGAAACGATTGAAATTCAACTTCCTGAATTCTATATTAACTCAGACATAGATGAATGGCATTATCTGACGTTGTTGCATTATCTGGATATGGCCGATGGCACAGAAGGCTCACAGAAGCTCATTACTTTTGGTAACCTGAAAGATGGATTGATACGGGGAACCAAGTTTGACCGGACTGCAGAGCAGAAACTGGAAAAGCTTTTGCAGGATAAAGATCCTGAGAAAATTCAGAAAGCATGTAAAAACCTGGGTGCAGAATTCACAGAGACAAAGGCGGATCTGTGTGCTGTTTTTCCAGTTCTGCCAAGATATCCGGTAACTTTAAAGATATGGTTTGCAGATGAAGAATTTCCTGCATCTGGCAAAATATTTCTTCAGGATCATGCCGATCATTATCTGAGTGTAGAAGATGCGGTAACAGTTGGAGAAATTTTGCTGCAAAAATTATCGGAAGCATTTTCTTCTCTCTGATCATGAATCAGAAAACTTTCCAGCCCGGATTTGATAAATCTGTCGATTACTGTCTGAATCTGTTTCCAGTCATTACAGTGATTGCGGAGCATCAGTCTGTTGATGGAAAGGCAGCCATTCATTTGAAAATAAAAAACCGATTCTGCCTGTTCAAAGGTCAGGAGGCTGTGTGACATAAGCCAGGTCACATAGCCTTCTTTTGTATTTTCTGCTATTTTTTCCAGAAGAATAGGGGCAATTGCATCATCCAGAAACAGTGCCCTGTATTGTGATTCCATCTGTATTTTCTGACAGAACGGATAGGAACAGCTTTTTTGATTTAGACAGAATAAATGATCTACAGTTGTTAACATATCCTGAGTCATATCATTAAAAATATCTGATAATACATCATAGATATCGTAGTAATGAAGATAAAAAGTGCCACGGTTGATTTCAGCATTTTTGCAGACCTCTGTAACTGTAATTTTCGTAAAACTTTTCTGCTTTAACAATTCTAAGAACGTATCTTTTATGGTTTGTCTGGTATAGCGGGTACGGCGATCTTGTTTTTTCGCTTTTTCTGACATTATATACTCCTGTATTATTTGGGATCATATGATTCCTCAACAATTTTTCTTATATGTTGAGTAACCATACAAATCTCACAGACTGATTATTGTAATTTATATAGTAACAACTATAATGAGGTTAAAAGAAAAAGTCAACAGATTGTTCAGAATTTTAGGAGGAAAAACATGGGACATGTAATTGCAGTATCAGGAAAAGGCGGCGTAGGAAAAACAACTCTTTGTGGATTGTTGATCCAGTATTTATGTGAAAGCGGAAAACGTCCGGTCCTGGCGGTGGATGCAGATGCAAATGCAAATTTAAACGAAGTGCTCGGTGTTGAGCCGGAGATCACACTTGGGGAGCTGAGAGAAGAAATTGAGCGGGCAGGCGTAGACCCACGATATCAGATTCCCTCCGGTATGACAAAACAGGCATATCTGGAAATGCGTCTTTCTGATGCGATTGCAGAAGAAGACGATTATGATTTGATGGTAATGGGACGAACCCAGGGACAGGGCTGCTATTGTTTTGTAAATGGTCTTGTGCAGACCCAGGTTCAGAAACTGCAAAGCCATTATCCATATATTGTGGTTGATAACGAAGCAGGTATGGAACATATCAGCAGAGGAATCCTGCCAATGATGGAAGTTGCGATTCTTGTGAGTGACTGTTCCAGAAGAGGTGTTCAGGCAGCCGGACGTATTGCAAAGCTGATGAATGAATTAAACTTTAAACCACAGACAACTGGATTAATCGTGAATCGTGTTCCGGATGGAAAACTGGATGCCGGAACTCTGGAAGAAATCCGAAATCAGGGATTGGAACTGTTAGGGGTTGTACCACATGATGACCAGGTATATCAGTATGACTGTAATGGAAAGCCGATCATACAGCTTCCGAAAGATTCTCCGGTCAGAAGTGCACTGGGAGAAATTGTAAAGAAGCTAGGACTGTGAGAGAGGGAGGTTCTCTTTATGATTTCAGCCAGACAGCAGTAGATGAGATAAAAAAAATAAAAGAAAAATTAGGTTAAGAAAATAATAGAATATATACAGGAAAAAGGTGAAAAGATGGGATTTTTTTCAGGATGTATGGACGCCAGAAACATGACTTCAATTGAAGAAGTTAAATGTCCGAAATGTAGTGCAGATATAGAAGTATTTGTGAGAGATGGAAAAACAGTTGGCGACAGTGTATGCGATAACTGTGGATATACGATAAAAGAAAACCAGATTATACAGGTGTAATTTGTAATATTACATCCACTTGACTCAGGAATGAAGCAGTGATATACTAAAACAAAAGTTATTTATAAAATAACAATAAAAACCTGGAACTATATTGTGCGGGCTTGAACAGTTACAAAAAATGCAATTCTTGTGGAGAGTATAGGATGATACAGATTGCAATTGTGGAAGATGAAGAAATTTACGTAAAACAATTAACAGAGTATATCCGGAAATATCAAACGGAAAGGGGAAGATCAATAAAGGTTACGGTATTTGGTGATGGAGAAGATATCACTGAGAATTACAGTGGCGGTTTTGACATTATTCTGATGGATATCCAAATGCAGTTTATGGACGGTATGACAGCAGCAGAAAAAATCCGTCAGATGGATCAGAAAGTAATTATTATGTTTATTACAAATATGATTCAATATGCAGTACGTGGATATGAAGTTGATGCAATGGATTATGTAGTAAAACCAGTTGAGTACTTTTCTTTTTCGCAGAAACTGGATAAAGCAGTTGGACGTATGCGCTCTGAGGTTAAAGAATTTCTTACGATTCCGATTGGGGAAGGAGTTGTAAAGATAGATATAGCAGATATCTATTTTATTGAGGGGCAGAGACATAATGTAATTTATCATACTTCGAGAGGAGATTACTGTTCAAGAATTACGATGAAAGAACTCGAAGAAAAACTTGCGGTACATAATTTTTTTCGATGTGCAAAGGGATATCTGGTAAATATGAATCATGTAGAGGGATTTGTTGGTTCTGATTGTGTGATCCATAATGTACATATACCTGTCAGCAGAACCAGAAAAAAAGAATTCATGAATCTGCTTCTGCAAAACCTTAATATGGAATGATTTCATGCGAAATGGAGGATACTATGTTATATCAGGATATTCCAAGAATTTATACGGCAATAGCAGAGTGGGGATCATGTCTGGTTTATCTTTATATCCTAAAAAAAGAAAACATGAAATCTGTACATTTTTTTACAGGCAGTCTTTTCATGTTGGCAATGCAGAGTATTTTTCTGACTTTGACAGGCAGCGTAACTGAAATTTTGTGGATTCCCTGTATGATGATCGCTGCAGGTATGATGTATGGATTTCTTATGGTCGGAGGAAATATGAAGCCTCTGGGAGCGGCTTATTGCTGTGCCCGTGCATTTGTTCTTGCAGAGTTTGCAGCTTCGCTGCAGTGGCAGATGGTATCTATTGTACAGGCATGGGGGAATCAGAGCCTCGGGGTTGAAATTCTGATTACGATGGTTGTTTTTGGAGGCTGCTTTACTATTGATATTTATTTAGAAAAAGATCTTCTGAAGCAGAATTATCTTGAACAGATGACAGTAAAGGAAGTAGTAGCGGCGGCAATCATGGCTGTTGCAATCTTTGCTTTTAGTAATCTGAGCTTTTTAAATGAAAATGCACCATTTGCGAGCAGAGAACGTGCAGATATTTTTTCTATCAGAACACTGATCGATTTTGGAGGAATTGCAATCCTGCATGCTTATCAGAGCAGGATCAGTGAGTATGTTGCCGAGAAAGAACTTTCAGTAATGAACGTGATGCTGAAAAGCCAGTATGATCAATACCGAAATTATCAGGACAGCCTGGATCTCATACAAATGAAATACCATGATCTGAAACACCAGATAACGGGACTTCGTGCGGAATCAGATGAAGAGAAACGAAAAAAATGGATTGATTCCATGGAAAAGGAAATCGCTGCTTTTGAGAATATAAGCAGAACGGGGAATCAGGTACTTGATACGATTTTGGCAGCTAAGATTTTCCATTGTCGAAAAAATCATATACAGATTACCTGTGTGGCAGATGGAAAATTATTGGATCATATGCATGTAACAGATATATGTTCTATATTTGGAAATGCTTTGGATAATGCGATTGAACATGTAATTTTAATTCCAGATCCGGAAAAAAGACTGATCCATCTGACAGTATCCGCTCAAAAAGGATTTGTGTTCATCAAGATAGAGAATTATTGTGAAGCAGAAATTTCCAAAAATGAAGAGGATCTGATTACAACAACAAAAAAGGATAGTAAAAACCATGGTTTTGGATTGAAGAGTATTCGTAAAGCTGTAGAAAAATATGATGGTTCTGTAGTATTTGGAGTACAGCAGAACTGGTTTGAATTAAAGATTCTTTTACCCAGAGTATTGTAATGCTCTGGGTATTTTGTGCCATATTTGCTGCATCTTGTGCCAAAAACGGCACGAAATAATAACCATGTTATAGTAATGCCAACAGGAAATGATACCTGAAAAAGACGAGAGAGTCAAAGGAGGAAAAAAGAGAATGATCAGTGTTGAAATGGAAGATGTTCTGGCGGTATTACAATTATGCAAACCGTATATTATCGGTATTATTGCTGCACTTGTAATTGGAATCGTAATTATGATCGCATGCCGCAGGATGTCCAGGGGCAAAAGATTTCTGATAAGAGGAGAAGCTGCGATCGCAATGGTTCTTGCAGTTGTTGTCTGCGTGAATATGATCTGTTTTGGACCAATGTCTACGTTGATTGGACTGGCAACGGGAAATGGAACTTTAAGCGATGAAACAAATGAAGAAGCTGCGGAAGTAGCAGAAGAAATTATGGAAGACGGAATTGTTCTTCTGAAGAATGAAAGCCTGCTTCCTTTAAATGAAACAAAAAAACTGAATATTTTTGGCTGGGAATCTATTAATCCGGCTTACGGAGGAGCTGGTTCCGGTGGAATTAATGATCTGTATGATATTGTCAGTCTGAATCAGGGACTTGAAAATGCCGGATTTTCTATTAACCAGGAACTGGTTGATTTTTATAACAATTATGGTGCAGATAATCCGGAAATGTCTATCCAGAAACAGAGCTGGACATTACCGGAGCCACCTGTAGATACTTACAGTGATGAGCTTATTAAAAGTGCGAAAGAGTTTTCTGATGTGGCAGTTGTGGTTCTTTCCAGAAAAGCAGGTGAAGGTCATAATGATATTCCTATGGATGTAAGAAAAGCAGCATATGATAATAATTCAGATGAATATGATGATTTTCCTGAGGGAGAGCATTATTTACAGCTTTCACAAACTGAGAGAGATATGGTGGATATGGTTTGCTCAAACTTTGATAATGTGATTGTGGTTTATAATGGAGCAAATCAGTTTGAACTTGGTTTCGCAGATGAATATCCTCAGATTAAATCTGTTGTATGGTGTCCCGGAACGGGAAATGTGGGATTTAATGCATTTGGTAAAGTATTTTCAGGTGAAGTCAATCCTTCCGGAAAAACACCGGATACATTTATTTATGATATGACGACTGCTCCGTGGTGGAATAATGCAGAAAAAACGGAGTATACAAATCTGGCAGATATGGCCGTTGAAGGAATGAACGCAGGAACTGCGCAGGTGTATGCTCCGGCATTTACCAATTATGTGGAAGGTATTTATGTAGGATACAAGTACTATGAAACAGCTGCACAGGAAGGTGCGATTGATTACGATAAGACTGTACAGTATCCATTTGGATATGGTCTGAGTTATACGGAATTTGAACAGAAAATGGGTGAACTGGAGGAAAAAGACGGACAGATTTCTGTAGATGTAGAAGTAACCAACACAGGAGATGTTGCCGGAAAAGATGTAGTAGAAGTGTATTATAAACCGCCATATACAAATGGCGGAATTGAGAAATCTTCTGCAAATCTGATCGAGTTTGCAAAAACAGATCTGCTTCAGCCGGGAGAATCTCAGACTGTTACAGTCACATTCAGTATAGAAGATATGGCCTCTTATGATGAGAATAATGCAAAAGCATATGTTCTTGAAAAAGGCGATTATGTGATTTCTATCAACAGCGATTCACATACTGCGCTGGATCAGAAAACTTATACTGCAGATAAAGATGTAGTATATAAGGGAGAAAATAAAAGAGCATCAGATGATACTGCAGCAACAAATGTATTTGAAGATGCAAAAGGCGATGTGACATATTTATCAAGAGCAGATCATTTTGCAAATTATGAAGAGGCTATAGCAGCACCGGCATCTGCAGAGCTGGGTGAGCCATATGTTTCTGAATATCATCTGAACAGCAACTTTGATAAGACTACATATCTCAATGATGAGGATGTAATGCCGACAACGGGAGCAGATAATGGACTTACATTAGCTGATATGCGTGATGCTGATTATGACGATCCTCGTTGGGAAAAACTTCTGGATCAGCTTACTGTTGATGAAATGGCAAATATGATTGCAATGGCTGGTTATCAGACAGCAGCCATGGACTCTGTGGGAAAAGTGGCTACACTTGATTTCGATGGACCAGCAGCAATTAATAACAACTTTACAGGAGTTGGTTCTATTGGATTTCCAATTGAAGTTGTGGTTGCTTCCACATGGAATAAGGAACTTGCACAGGCCTGGGGTGAATGCATGGGCAAGATCAGTCAGGAAATGGGTGCAGAGGGCTGGTATGCACCAGGTATGAATACTCATAGAACTGCATTTGGAGCAAGAAACTATGAATATTTTTCAGAAGATGGAGTTCTTGCAGGAAATATGGGTGCAAATGCAGTAGAAGGAGCAAGAAACTATGGAGTTTATTCTTATATCAAACATTTTGCTCTGTATGAGGGAAACGCAAAGATGGTAAGTGTCTGGTCAAATGAGCAGGCAATCCGGGAAATCTATCTGAAACCATTTGAAATTTCTGTAAAACAGGGTGGTGCAAATGCGGTTATGGTTTCCTGGAGTTTCCTTGGAGATAAATGGACTGGAGAAAGCAGTAACCTTATGAATACAGTTCTCAGAGATGAATGGGGATTCAGGGGAATGGCGCTTACAGACTTCTTCCGAAACAATGGTCATGGATTTATGAATGCAGATGCAGCTTTGGCAAATGGAGTAGATGTAATGTTGTCCACATTCAACGGAGAAGAGAACAATGTAGCCAATCCTGAGCATCCGACATCTGTACTTCAGATGAGAAATGCCTGCAAAAATGTCATGTATACAGTTGTAAGCAGCTGGGCTTATGACGGAGAACACGAAGAAACAGGTATGGAAAACTGGAAAAAAGCAGGAATTGGTATCGACATTGTAATAGCACTTTTCATGGCAGGAATGGAAGTACTGGTAATCAGAGGATATAAGAAAAGAAAGAATGCTGAATAAGGAAGAAAGTGGGATGGAAAACAGTTATGAAACAGCAAAAATTGGTTGAAAAGATGACAATAGAAGAAAAGGCAGCAATCCTCAGTGGAAAAACTGTCTGGCAGACCAGAGAAATTGACAGGCTTTCCATCCCGTCCATCTTTCTTTCAGATGGACCGCATGGAATTAGAAAGCAGGCAGGGGCAGGAGACCATCTGGGACTGAATGCATCCTTGAAAGCAACTTGTTTCCCCACAGCAGCAACGATTGCAAACAGCTGGAATCAGGATCTGGGGGAAGAGATTGGACAGGCTCTTGGAGAGGAAGCAGCAAGTATGGATGTAAATATCCTGCTTGGTCCGGGATTAAATATTAAAAGAAGCCCATTATGTGGAAGAAATTTTGAATATTTTTCAGAAGATCCATATCTTTCCGGGAAGATGGCAGCGTCATATATTCGTGGAATACAGAGTAAAGGCGTTTATGCCTGCCCGAAGCATCTGGCGGTTAACAGTCAGGAACTTCGGAGAATGGCAATGGATGCAGTTGTTGACGAACGGACATTAAGAGAAATTTATCTGACCGGTTTTGAGATAGCTGTTAAAGAAGGACACGCAAAAGCAATCATGAGCAGTTACAACCAGATTAATGGGATTTATGCTAATGAGGACAAACATCTTTTGACAGATATCTTGCGCAAAGAATGGGGATTTGATGGAATTGTAGTAACAGACTGGGGCGGAAGCAATGACCATGTGAAAGGTGTTGCTGCCGGCTCAAATCTGGAGATGCCGTCCTGTGGGTACGATTCTGCAAGAGAAGTGATTGCTGCTGTCCGAAATGGTAAGCTGAAGGAAGTGGATTTGGATGAAAGAGTTGGAGAACTGGTGGATGCAGTGATGGAACTGACATCAGGGAAGAAGCTTTCAGATAAAAACTTTGACAGAAATGCACATCATCAACTGGCAAGGAAAGCAGCAGCAGAAAGCATGATTCTTCTGAAAAATGAAAAACAGATTCTTCCGCTGGATACCAAAAAATCCATCGCTGTTATTGGAGATTTTGCTTTTTCACCCAGATATCAGGGGGCAGGGTCTTCTATGGTCAATCCAACAAAAGTAGAAGATATGTCATCGATTTTGCAACAATATGATCTGAATATTCTGGGGATGACAAGAGGCTATCAGAGAAATGGAGATGTAGATGAGAATGATAGAAAGTTTGCATTAAATTTGGCCATGAACGCAGATATTGTAATTTTCTGCTTTGGTCTTGATGAGATCAGCGAATCAGAAGGACTGGACAGAACCCATATGCGTATTCCGCAGGACCAGATAGATCTTCTGCAGGATATCAGTAAAGTGAATGAAAATATTATTGGAATACTGAGTGCAGGATCTGCGATAGAAATGCCATGGCACACCTGCTGCAAAGCGATTTTGCATGGCTATCTGAATGGACAGGCAGGCGCTTCTGCAACATTGGATATTCTGACCGGAAAAGTGAATCCATCAGGAAGACTGGCAGAAACATATCCCATATCTTATGAACAGACACCGGCATTCCGATATTATCCAAGTAATGAGAAAACATCGGAATACCGAGAGAGTGTTTATGTGGGATATCGCTATTATGATACTTCAAAAGTCCGGGTGCAATATCCATTTGGCTTTGGGCTTTCCTATACGGAATTTACATATTCTGATCTTATCATAGAAGAGGATGGAATCAAAGTTTCGGTTACCAATACAGGCGACAGAGACGGAGCTGAGGTTGTTCAGATGTATGTAGGGCTTCCTAATGCAATCGTATTCCGACCGGAAAAAGAACTGAAAGGTTTTGCAAAAGTTTATCTAAAGGCAGGAGAAAGCAGACAGCTCAGGATTCCGTTTGATGATAAGACATTCCGTTATTGGAATATAAAAACGGGACAGTGGGAAATAGAAACAGGAACTTATCAGATTATGGTAGGAGCCAGTGTTGCAGATATTCGTTTAACAGGTACGACTGAGAGAACAGGAAATAGTAAAGGGTATCCGTATAATCCGGCAAAAATGCCTTACTATTATACAGGAATCGTGCAGAAAATATCAGATGAGGAATTTCGTGAACTTCTTGGCCATGAGATACCGAACGGGAGATGGAATGGAAATCTGGAAATCAATGATGCAATCTGTCAGATGTATTATGCAAAAAGCCGACTTGCAAGGCTGATATATAGATATCTCACAAAAATGAAAAAGAAGAGTGAGGCACAGGGAAAGCCAGATCTGAATATTCTTTTTATTTACAATATGCCGTTTCGGGGGATTGCCAAGATGACCGGCGGGGCCGTCAGTATGGAAATGGTATATGGAATTGTCGATGCTGTGAATGGCCATTTTATGCTTGGAGTAAAAAAAGTAGTTGGTGGATATTTCAGAAACAGAAGAAATAATAAGAAATATGAAAAATTATTAAAAGGAGCCGGAGGGAAGTGCAGATGAATCATATAAAAAATATATGGAAATGTTTTGAAGAGAAACATGCTACTTTTGCAAAATGGCTTTATCAGATATTCTATTTTGTTATATTCAGTATGGGCGTGACAGTATTCCAGTATCTTGTATTTACATTTTTACCAGGGATTTTGGGAATTGGTCTGGCTGGTACAGAATTTATGTGGCCAAAGGTTTCAATGAATCTGTTTGGAGTAAAATTTACATGGAGTTTGCTGGGGTATAATGTATTGCGTGATGCAACGGGGAATATTCTGATCGGTGGTGGACTTGGCTATTTTATCAGTTATGAATTGGGGTCATTTCTTGCACAGTGTATCAATTTTCCACTTCAGAGAAATATTACTTTTAAAAGCCATGGAAATCCTGTATATCAGGCAATCTGGTATTTTATAGCATGGGTGGTAATTTCACTGATCTGTAATGGATTTAATAATCTGTGGATGCCAGTTGCATCTGCATATGCTGTCTCTTATACACATCTCCGAGCCCACGAGACCGATCAGTATCTC
>ERZ1026971.1176-NODE-1176-length-10762-cov-7.112823_pt1 | contig 10762 bp, 7 predicted proteins | sample MGYA00519294_ERZ1026971 | MGnify/ENA primary metagenome ERZ1026971 (study PRJEB26926, sample SAMN06164664) | human gut metagenome | biome: ENVO:00009003; feature: ENVO:2100002; material: ENVO:00002003 | host: Homo sapiens | place: USA | collected 2012 ... | reverse complement strand
ACGAGATACTGATCGGTCTCGTGGGCTCGGAGATGTGTATAAGAGACAGCTCTGAGACAATCACAGACTTGGACGGATCACCTTTGGTCTGCATCCTGCATCTTCGAGAGCTTTAACAATCTCATTCTTATGATCTGTGCCAAAAGCCTCCAATGTGATCTTAAGTTCCACTGCCGCATTTCTGTTCGTGCTTACAAACTGGTTATGATCCAGCTTGATAACATTGCCCTGCGCCCTGGCGATCACGCTTGCCACGCGTACCAGTTCGCCCGGCTTATCCGGAATGAGCACAGATACTGTGAAGATTCTGTCTCTCTGGATCAGACCATGCTGAACAACAGAAGACATGGTAATAACATCCATATTTCCACCGCTTAAGATAGAAACAATCTTCTTTCCCTTCACATCCAGATGACGAAGCGCTGCCACTGTCAGAAGACCGGAATTCTCTACGATCATCTTATGGTTCTCAACCATGTCAAGGAAAGCAACAATCAATTCATCATCCTCGATAGTGATGATATCGTCCAGATTCTTCTGGATATACGGGAAGATTTTCTTTCCGGGTGTCTGTACTGCAGTACCGTCAGCAATCGTATTTACGTGCGGAAGAGTCACAACCTCACCCTTCTTCAGAGAAGCTTTCATGCAGGCAGCCCCTGCCGGTTCCACACCGATGACTTTGATATGTGGATTTAACAGCTTCGCAAGTGTGGAAACACCTGTTGCAAGTCCGCCTCCACCGATTGGTACAAGGATGTAATCTACGGTTGGAAGTTCTTTAAAGATATCCATTGCGATCGTTCCCTGCCCTGTTGCAACCGTTGGGTCATCAAATGGATGAACAAATGTATATCCATGTTCTGCTGCAAGGTCTAATGCGTGTGCACATGCTTCATCATAAACATCTCCATGAAGGATCACTTCTGCTCCAAGATCTTTTGTTCTGTTAACCTTTAACAGTGGAGTGGTTGTTGGCATAACGATCGTTGCTTTGACTCCCTGTCTTGCTGCTGCCAATGCAACACCCTGTGCATGGTTTCCAGCAGATGCTGTGATCAATCCTTTTGCTTTTTCTTCTTCAGATAATGTACTGATCTTGTAATATGCACCACGGATCTTGTAAGCTCCAGTCAACTGCATGTTCTCAGGTTTTAGATAAACATCGTTTCCTGTCTGATCTGAAAAATAATCACTTTTGATCAGCTTGGTAGGAAGGACAACCTCCTGCACTTTATTATATGCAGCTTCAAAATCTTTTAGTTCTAACATTTTAATTTTCTTCTCCTTTTTCGAATAATGCATTGACAAACATATCTGGATCAAATCTCTGAAGATCATCAACCTGTTCCCCAATACCAATGTATTTTACTGGAATTCCAAGTTCTGACTGGATTGCGATCGCGATTCCGCCTTTTGCTGTTCCATCTAATTTCGTCAAAATAATTCCTGAAATGTCTGTTGCTTCTTTAAACTGTTTTGCCTGTGCCATGGCATTTTGTCCAGTTGTTCCATCTAAGACGATCAGTGTCTCTAAATAAGCTTCACTGTATTCTTTTTGGATGATACGATTGATCTTGCTTAACTCATTCATCAGATTCTTCTTATTATGAAGTCGTCCTGCTGTATCACATAACAACACATCGACATCTCTTGCTTTTGCTGCTGCTACCGCATCATATACAACAGCCGCAGGATCTGCACCCTCTGCTTGACTGATGATATCAACCCCAGCACGATTTGACCATTCTTTGAGCTGTTCGATCGCTCCAGCACGGAATGTATCCGCAGCTGCCAGTAATACTTTTTTTCCTTGTCCTTTTAATGATGCTGCAAGTTTTCCAACAGATGTTGTTTTCCCTACACCATTTACTCCAATGACAAGAACGACACTCTTTTTATCAATAAAATCATAAGCACTATCATCCAGTCTCATCTGATCCTTAATAGAATCGATCAAAAGCTGTCGGCATTCTTCCGGCTCTTTGATCTTATTTTCTTTTACTTTTTTCTTCAGATCTTCAATGATATTCATTGTTGTATCAATTCCCATATCACTCATGATCAAAATCTCTTCCAGCTCTTCATAAAAATCCTCATCTATTCCAGAAAATCCGCTGAAAATAGAGTCAAAACTTGAGGCAATATTATCTCTTGTTTTACTTAATCCCTGTGCAAGTCTTTTAAAAAATCCTTTTTTCTCTGACATAGCCATTCTCCTTTTATTCATCTAAATCATTCTCGATCAAATTTACAGAAACCTGAGTTGAAATACCTTTTTCCTGCATCGTGATCCCATATAAAACATCTGCTGCCATCATCGTTCCTCTTCGATGTGTGATCACGATAAACTGTGTATCCTTTGTAAGTTTATGCAGATACTTTGCAAATCTTGTGACATTTGAATCATCCAATGCCGCTTCAATCTCATCCAGGAGACAAAACGGAGATGGTTTTAAATTCTGGATCGCAAATAATAATGAAATCGCTGTTAAAGCTTTCTCTCCACCTGATAACTGCATCATATTCTGAAGTTTCTTTCCTGGAGGCTGTGCAATGATCCTGATTCCAGATTCTAATACATCATCATCTGTAAGTTCCAATCTTGCTTCTCCACCACCAAATAATTCCACGAATACTTCCTGAAATACTCGTTTGATGTCTTTAAACTTTGCATTAAACTGACGGCGCATCGCATCTTCCAGTTCTTCCATCAAACCTGTCAGATGTGCTTCTGCTGTCACGATATCTTCATGCTGTTTCTGCATAAATTCGTAACGTTCGGAAACTTCTTTATAATCTTCGACTGCATTGATATTAACTGGTCCAAGGTTCTTGATCTTATTTTTTAACTCAGAGATTGTTTCCTTAACCTTTGTAAGGCTCTGCGTCTCATCCAGATCGATCCTCTGTTTTGCCTGATGATATGTGATCTCGTAATTCTCCCACATATAATCCAAAAGTTCTTTTTTCTTTCCTTTTCGATTCTCTCTCTGACTCTCCAGACGGTACATTTCTTTGTCATATCCACTGATACGTTCAAGCATCTCTTCGCGTTCTTTAAGGATATCCTTATAAAGGACTTCTTTCTCCTTCACTTCTTCCTGCATCTTCTGATGCCTGTTCTGATCTTCTATGATCTTTCGTTCCATTGCTTCGCATGATTCTTTTAAATGTCCAATCTGCTGTTTTAATGCTTTTACATTCTCATTGATACTTCCAGTATCTTTCTGATTTTCTTGAACCTCTTCTGATAGATGTTCGATCTCAGATCTTACTCGCTCCTGATTATTCTCCTGAAATTCTAACTTCTGTGATTCTTTGCTTAACTGCATATGAACCTTGGAAACTTCCATTGCATGCTGTTCGGCATGTTTTCTAAGATGTTCAAGAATCTCACTGATCTCCTTGATCCTTTCTTCATCCTGCTCATTTGCACTTTCAAGATCTACCTGTTCATCTTGCAGTCTGTCAGCATCATCTTCCGCATTCCTTAATTCTTCTTCCAGTTGTTGTCTCTGTATACTTAACTGTTTGTGCCTATTATCAAGCTCTTCTTTTCTTCGCTTGATCGCAGATTGTGACATCTGCTGTGTATTTAATTCCAAAGAGATTTCTTGCATCTCTTTCTCTAAGTCTATCATATTTTGCTGATATTCTTTGAGTTTTTTTTCATTTTCATGATATTTTTCTTCATCTTCTGTGATTGCTTTCGTCCATCGATCCAGCTTCTTCTTTAATTCTTCAACTTCTCTGGATCTTCCAAGCAGATTGCTCTTATTCTTAAAAGCACCTCCAGACATTGCACCGCCTCGGTTTAAGGAATCTCCATCAAGCGTTACGATCCTTACACTGTGGTGATATTTATTTGCAATTTTAATTCCTGCATCCATATCTTTTACAACAAGAATCTGTCCAAGCAGTGATGCAAATAAATCCTTATATACTTCATCATAGATCACAAGTTGGTTGGCTGCCCCGATCACCCCTGGTTCTAAAAGAATTTCTTTCCTTGCAAATTCTTTTCCCTTCACTGCATCCAGCGGCAAAAACGTGACTCTTCCATAACGATTCTTCTTCAGATATTCGATCATCTTCTTCGCTGTTTTCTGCGTATCCGTTACAATGTTCTGAATACTTCCACCCAGAGCTGTCTCGATCGCTGTTTCGTATTTTTCTTCCACTTTAATGATATCCGCAACAGCTCCAATGATCCCAGATGTCACGGCCTGTTGTTCCATCACTTTCTTGATCCCGAATCCATATCCATCATAACGTTCTACCATATTCCGCATTGTTTCATAGTTGGAACGCACTCTATGATATTTCTCTCTTTTCTGATCCATCTGTTCCTGAATCTGACGGCGTTCCGCTATCAATGTTTCTTCGATTCTCTTGGCATTATGACATTCGATTTCAGATCGTTTTTTCTTCTCATTGATCTCTTCGATCTTCTGACTAGAAGAATCTTTTTCTTTTTCCTGATCATTGATCTGCCGTTTTATTTCTTCTATCTGATGATCCAGTCCTATGATCCGGACATTTAGCTGTTCTTTCACTGTCTGGGAACGCTCAATCGCTCCAGCCACCCGCATACGGCCTTCTCTGACAGCATTCACTCGGATTTCAATCTCTTCTTGTTCTCTCTCCAGATCCTGAATCTGCTTCTGATACAATGCAACTTCGCTTTCTTTTTGTATCTTTTGTTCCATGACAGATTCATATTCCTTACGAATTTCTTCTGTCTCTGCCTCAAATCTCTTTAACTGTGCTTTCTTTTCATTCAGATCTTTATACAGCTTATCCTTAGACTCCAGATACATACTCTCACGCATATGTTCTGTATTGATCTGTTCATTTAAAACCTGAATCTTTCCTTCTTTTTTCTGCTTTGTAAGCTTCATTTCAGAAATATGAGCAGTGATCGTTTCGATTTCCTGTTTTAAATGATCCAAAAACTCTTCTTGTTTTCCGTATTTCTCTTTTGCTTTGGCAAGTGTCTGATTTGCCTCATTGATCTCCCGCTGAGCGATTTCTATCTTTTCATCCAGCTCTTTTAATTCCTTCTCAAGATTCTGATTCTCAAGCAGGAACAACTTCACATCTTCATCTTTCAACTGATCTCTTAACAACAGATATTCTCTCGCACGTTCTGACTGTTTCTTAAGCGGTCCAACCTGACGTTCCAATTCCGTTAAGATATCTGTAACTCGTACCAGATTCTCACGTTCGATTTCCAAAGATTTTTGTGTTTCCAGCTTGTTTTTCTTGTATTTAACAATTCCTGCTGCTTCATCAAATAATTCTCTTCTCTCTTCCGGTTTTCCACTTAAGATCTGTTCGATCTGTCCCTGTCCGATGATCGAATATCCCTCTTTTCCGATTCCTGTATCAAAAAAAAGTTCTACAATATCCTTTCTTCGGCAGGCACTTCCGTTGATCAAATATTCACTTTCCCCAGAACGATAGACTCTTCTGGCAACTGTTACTTCTTCAAACTGGATTGGCAGACTATGGTCACTGTTATCTAATGTGATCGCAACATAAGCAGATCCCATCGGCTTTCGAAGCTCTGTCCCCGAAAAAATAACATCTTCCATTCTAGAACCACGAAGCTGTTTTGCTCTTTGTTCTCCAAGCACCCATCGAACAGCATCTGCAACGTTACTCTTTCCACTTCCATTTGGACCTACGATTCCTGTGATCCCATGTTCAAATTTAAAGATCATTTTATGGGCAAAAGATTTAAAGCCATTGACCTCAATACTTTTTAAATACATGTCCACCTCTGTTTCGTGTTATTTTTTGTGGCGTTTGATCGCCTCAAATGCAGCATGCTGTTCTGCTGACTTTTTACTATGTCCTGATCCTGTTCCGATCACATTCTCTCCAAGACGTGCTTCTACCGTAAAGATTTTGGCGTGATCTGGACCTTCTTCTCCAACAAGCACATATTTTAATCGTCCTTTTCCTTCTCCCTGAACAATCTCCTGGAGATTCGTCTTTGCATCGAAAAACAGAACTTTATTTTCTACATCTTTAAATAAATATGTCTCAATGAATTTTGTTGCTGTTTCGATTCCCTGATCTAAATAAATCGCACCGATCACAGCTTCAAATGCATCAGAAAGAATGGAATCTCTTGATCTTCCACCTGTCATATCTTCTCCTTTGCTTAAGAGAACATATTTCCCAAGGTTGATATCTCTTGCACATCCTGCAAGTGTCGGCTCACATACAAGACTCGCCCTGATCTTGCTTAACTTTCCCTCTGATTCTTTCTGGTATGTGCGATACAGATAATTACTTGTTACCAGCTCAAGAACTGCATCTCCCAAAAATTCGAGACGTTCATTATTCTTATCTTTGCTCATTCTTCGTTCATTTGCATAGGAACTATGAATGAAGGCATTCCAAAGTCGGGATGGCTCATGAAATTTAATTCCTATCTGCTCTTGAAATTCTTCCACACTTTTTGCATCCATTTTCTTCTTATCCTTTCACGATCTGGTCTTTGATCTTCTGCGTAATATCTTCTTCGACAAATGCAATACACTGAATGATCGCATTTTTCATTTCTTTTGCACTTGAAGATCCATGTGCTTTCACAACCAATCCATTTAATCCAAGTAATGGTGCTCCACCATATTCAGAAGCATCAAATTTCTTTAACGTCTTCTTTAATGCTGGTTTCGCTAATAGTGCACCGATCTTACTCTTTAATGTTGACATCATTCCTTCTTTGATCTGACTGACTAACACTGCTGCTAATCCTTCTTCCAGTTTCAGAACGATATTTCCTGCAAATGCATCACATACAACAACATCCGCTGCACCGTATGGGATTTCTCTTGCTTCGATACTTCCGATATAATTGATATTTTCACATTCCTTTAATAATGGACCTGTTTCTTTTACCAACTGATTTCCTTTGGCTTCTTCTACACCGACATTGACAAGTCCAACTCTTGGGTTCTTGATTCCAAGAACATCTTCCATATAGATAGATCCCATCTGTGCAAACTGAAGCAGATATTCCGCTTTCGCATCCATATTCGCTCCAGCATCGACTAATAACATCGGACCTTTGGCTGTTGGCATCACTGCTCCCAGTGGTGCTCTCTTGATCCCTTTGATCCTTCCAACAACAAACTGTCCTCCAACAAGGATCGCTCCTGAACTTCCAGCTGATACAAATGCATCTGCAGTCTTATCCTTTACCATTTTCAGGGCGACCACCATGGAAGAATCTTTCTTCTTACGAATCGCTTCTACTGGTGATTCGTCACAAGAAATTTCTTCTTCTGCATTCACAACTTCAATTTGTTCATTTTTATACTGGTATTTGCTTAATTCTTCATGAATCCTTGGTGCTTTTCCTACAAGAAATACTTTCAGATTGTTTTTTTCATTCACAGCATCAACGGCACCTTTTACAACTTCTCCTGGTGCATGATCTCCACCCATGGCATCAACTGCCACTTTCACTAATTTCTCCATATGACTTGTTACTCCTTTTCTTAAAAATAGGAAATGCCACACGCCTAAACCTTCTTAAAAAGCCTAAACGTATGGCATTTCTCTTCATTTACCATTATTCAGCGTGTGCTGAAACAATTTCCTTTTTATTGTAAGATCCGCAGGCTTTACATACTCTGTGAGGCATCATAAGAGCACCACATTTGCTGCATTTTACAAGTGTTGGAGCAGTCATCTTCCAGTTTGCTCTACGTCTGTTTCTTCTTCCTTTGGATGATTTATTCTTTGGACAAATTGACATTGGTTTTACACCTCCTTAAAATTCTTAAAAATATCCTGAATCGCTGCCATACGAGGGTCTGCCACCGTACGATCGCAGCCACACTCTTTTTCATTCAGATTCGTTCCGCACACCGGACAAAGTCCTTTGCAGTCTTCTTTGCATAACACTCTGGACGGAAGTTTTGGAACAACTTCATCGAAGATCAGTATATCAAGATCAAGATACTTGTCCTCGATATATGAAGAATCTTCTTCATCAAGATCCGAAAAATCTAATTCTTTCATCACCTGCACGGAAACCGGATAACTCACTTCTTCAAGACATCGGCTGCATGGAATTCCAAGCGTGACTTCTGTCTCAAATGCAAATGATATCTTATCCTTTCCAATATTTCTAAAAACAATCGAAAAATCATTCTTCTCTCGAATAGGATAAGACACACCTTTAAGCTTAATCTCATTCAGGTCGATTGACGCTTCGACGGTTTCTTCATATTTAGGTACTGAAATAATTTTTGATAATTGAATCTTCATACGATCTCCTAAATTTTCATACTGTACTATTATACGAATGTGCTTCTGGTTTGTCAAGTAATTTTCCTTACTTTTAAAAAAACAATCCAGAAGCACATTTTAACAAGCTTTATTTTTTATGAAATGATTATTTGACAAGGGCTACTGTGTCTCTTGCGATCATTAATTCTTCATTTGTTGGTACACAAAGCAGTGTAACTTTAGAATCATCTGTAGAGATGATCGCTGTTTCTCCGTGAACATCGTTCTTCACTTCGTCAAGTTCTGTTCCTAAATATCCAAGATATTCGCAGATTGCTTTACGTGTGATATCATCATTCTCACCAAGTCCTGCTGTAAATGCGATCGCATCAACACCATTCATAGCTGCTGTGTAAGCTCCGATGTATTTTGCTACGCGGTATGCATATGCATCTAATGCTGCAGCTGCAACTTTGTTACCTTCAGCTCTTGCTGCTTTTACATCTCTAAAGTCAGAAGATACTCCTGATAATCCGTAAACTCCTGATTCTTTGTTTAAGATATTTAATACTTCAGATGCTGTTTTGTTTTCTTTATTCGCAATAAATTCGATGATTGCTGGATCAAGATCTCCAGAACGTGTTCCCATGATCAGTCCTTCAAGTGGTGTTAATCCCATAGATGTATCTACTGATTCTCCACCTTTGACTGCTGTAACACTTGCACCGTTTCCTAAATGGCATACGATGATCTTTAAGTCTTTGATATCTTTTCCTAAGACTTTTGCTGTCTCTAAAGATACGAACTGATGAGATGTTCCGTGGAATCCATAACGGCGGATACCATCTTCATCGTAGTATTTTCTAGGAATACCATATAAGAATGCTTTCTCTGGCATTGTCTGATGGAATGCTGTATCAAATACTGCTACCATTGGAAGTCCTGGCATTAATTCCTGACATGCGCGAACTCCGATCAGTCCCGCTGGGTTATGAAGTGGTGCGAATACGCTGCATTCTTCAACTTCTTTGATAACTTCATCTGTGATCAGGCATGATTTTGTGAATTTCTCTCCACCGTGAACAATACGATGTCCTACAGCTCCGATCTCATCAAGACTTTCTACAACTCCGTTTTCTTTATCTGTCAGCTGGTCGATAACGATTCCGATCGCTGTCTTATGATCTGGCATAGCTGGTGTAGATTTGATCTTGTCTTTTCCCGCTGGCTGATGTGTTAATGCTCCATCGATTCCGATTCTTTCACATAATCCTTTTGCTAAAACACTTTCTGTCTCTGAATCGATTAACTGATATTTTAATGATGAGCTTCCGCAGTTGATAACTAAAACTTTCATGAACTATGATTCTCCTTATATTTTTTCTTATTTATCTGCTTCCAGTGCTGCTGCCTGTACACATGTGATCGCTACTGCACCAACGATATCTGATGCTACACATCCACGTGATAAGTCATTGACCGGTTTTGCGATTCCCTGTGTGATAGGTCCGAATGCCTGTGCTCCACCTAATCTCTGTACTAATTTATATCCAATGTTACCAGCATCTAAGTCTGGGAATACTAATACGTTCGCTTTACCAGCAACTTCACTTCTTGGAGCTTTGCTTGCTGCAACTTCTGGTACGATCGCTGCGTCAAGCTGTAATTCTCCACAGATCAAGTACTGAGGGTATTTTTCTTTGGCGATGTTTGTTGCTTCTACAACTTTTGTTACATCGTCATGTTTTGCACTTCCGCATGTAGAATGGGATAACATTGCAACTCTAGGTGTTGCTCCGATCAACTGTTCAAATGTCTTAGCTGAGCTTGAAGCGATTGCTGCTAACTGTTCTGGATTTGGATTCTGGTTCAGTCCACAGTCAGCGAATACAAAACATCCGTTTTCACCCATATCTTTAGCCTGTGTATCCATTAACATGAAGGCTGATACGATCTCTGTACCAGGTGCAGTCTTAACAACCTGAAGTGCTGCACGAAGTACGTTTGCAGAAGAGTTGATCGCTCCTGCTACCATTCCGTCTGCATCTCCAACTCTTACCATTGTTGCTCCGAAGAACAGTGGGTTGGATAACAGGATCTCTTTTGCATCTTCTGGAAGCAGTCCTTTGCTCTTTCTTGCTTCACATAAAGATTCGATATATGTATTTAAATGATCACAATTCTCTGGATCAACAAAAGAAGCTTTGGCTAAATCTAATCCTTCTGCTTCTGCTTTTGCCTTAATCTCGTCTTCTTTTCCAACTAAAATAATATCAGCGATCTCTTCACTGATAACCTCTGCTGCTGCTGTTAATGTTCTCATGTCTGTAGTTTCAGGCAGTACAACAGTTTTCTTATTTGCTTTTGCCTTGTTTTTAATCTCATCAATAACACTCATTTTTCGCGTTGCTCCTTTCAACTTTCCAAAAAGATGAATTTAATCTTGTTAAATTATACAACATCATTTCTTTGTATACAATAATAGTATTTGTATTTTTCGTTGTAC
>ERZ1026971.1175-NODE-1175-length-10766-cov-14.373728_pt1 | contig 10766 bp, 10 predicted proteins | sample MGYA00519294_ERZ1026971 | MGnify/ENA primary metagenome ERZ1026971 (study PRJEB26926, sample SAMN06164664) | human gut metagenome | biome: ENVO:00009003; feature: ENVO:2100002; material: ENVO:00002003 | host: Homo sapiens | place: USA | collected 2012 ... | reverse complement strand
ATAAGAGACAGGGCTATGGGAGTATGGCAGCACTTCGCAGGTCAAGGCGATCCAGTATCAATCCATCAATCAGAGCTTCCGCATGGTGGGCAGCATCAATGACAAGCATGGGACGGAGCTGGTCGCTTTCCGTACCGGAGAACGGGTAACGCTGGATTATCTGAACGCCTACGCAAAGCCAGAAAACAGGGTGGATGTCAATAAGCCTTTCAGCCCATCCAAAATGACACGAGCTGAGGCGAGGGAGGCATATCCGGAGTGGTATGAGCGTGTTGTTGTGAGAGGCGAGAAAGGACGCAAGAAGTGGGATATTGCCGGAAAGGTGCATGGTGATGATCCGTATGCGCTCTACCATTGGTGGCTGCGGCAGATCGGAGAGATAAAGGGCGGGCATCGGTATTTCTTTTTGATGTGCCTTGCTATCTATGCTTACAAATGCGGTGTGTCGAAGCAGCAGCTCCGGCAGGATATGAAAGAGGCTTTTGATGATCTGCAGATGGTGAAGCATGAGAACGCATTGACCGAGGAAGATATACGGAGTGCGCTGGAAGCCTACGACAAGGAGTATTACAATTTCACGATTTCCGATATTGAAGCTCTGACCGATGTTCGCATCGAGCGCAACAAGAGGAATGGTAGATCACAGAAAGAGCATTTGAAAAGAGCAAGGGCGGTGCAGGAAGTGGATTATCCTGGCGGCACATGGAGAAGAAAAGGGGCAGAAGAAAAGAAAGCGCAAGTCTATGCGTGGCGGCAGGAGCATCCAGAGGGACGCAAGGCCGATTGTCATAGGGACACCGGACTTGATCCGAAAACGATCCGCAAATGGTGGGACACCGTACCGGAGGGGCATATAACGGTCAAAATACGCCCATCACAGGCTTTGAGCGATCTGTTGGTGGAGGAATTTAAGAAAGGGCTGTAAACGCCCCAGAAACGCCCTGCAAGGCGTTTTCGGGGCGGGTAAGGGTTTTATATTACCCCACCGAAAACGAGGCTTGAAAACCGCGCGAAATAAGGCTTTTTCACCCCCTAAATGTACACGCTGCGGTGTTACCATATAGAAAGCACTGTTCATAGAAAAGTTGCAAAAACATTTGCAATGCACTTGCAAATGTCACGAATATTGAGTATAATATTAGTGCAAGCTAAAAATGACGAGGAAAGGAGTGCTATTATGGCTAAAGGAAATATGACGATAAGAATGGAGCCGGAGCTGAAAGCACAGGCGGCAGCTCTTTTTAAGACTTTGGGAATGGATTTGAGTACGGCGACGGGTATTTTTTATCGCCAGGCACTTAGGTGTCATGGACTTCCCTTTGAGGTCAAGGTTGACGAGCCGAACGCCACCACCTATGCTGCGATGGAGGCGGCAGACAAGGGTGAGGATATGTTTGGACCGTTTGACAGCGTTGGCGATCTGATGGAGGCACTTAATGCTTAAGCCGGAGTTTACGGGGCAGTTCAAACGAGATTATAAGCTTGCGGTAAAACGGGGCTGCAATCCGAAGAAGCTGGAAGAAGTCATTACGCTGCTATGCAATGAGCAACCATTGCCGGAGGCATATCGGGATCACGCTCTTACTAACTCCAGAAATTATAAGGACATGAGAGAGTGCCACATTGAGCCGGACTGGTTGCTTGTTTACAAGGTTGTCAGAGAGACCTTGATTTTGAAATTGATTAGGACGGGTTCTCATAGCGATTTGTTTTGAGAATTGCTCCAGATGAAAGAGTGGTGATGATATATGGCGGGTGTTATAACGGAAATTGCGGCGGAATGTGGCGTGTCAGAACAGGCGGTCAGAGCGTGGTGTCGGCGAAACCATGTTGCGAAAGATGCGAAAGGAAGTTTCGCAATCAACAAAAGCCAAAAAACCGCTATATATCAGCATTATTTAGGAGTTGAGCGAAAGCGAGTTTCACAACCGGCGAAAGCAAGTTGCGAAACTTGCGAAACATCTGAAACGGCGTTGATTTCCATGTTGCAGAAAGAATTAGACCGTAAAAATGAGCAGCTTTCTGTAAAGGACAAGCAGATCGAGGAGCTGAACGCAAGACTGGCGGAGGTCAGCTCGGCATTGGTTGCGGCACAGCAGACCGCACAGGCTGCCCAGGTACTTCATGCGGGGACGATCCAGCAGCAGCTTCTTACCGATGGGGTTGGAGCGGATCAGCAGAGCCAAAAAAAGCCGGAACAGCCAAGGAACTGGTGGAGCCGGCTTTTTGGAAAATAGAAGGGCGTAGTCCAATGTTGGAAAAAGCAAATTAAAAAGGAGAGATTACTATGAAAAAAGCGATTGTAGCAATGTTACTTATGGCTGTATTTTTGCTTGGCGGCGGTGGCCTCATTAGTATAGTTTTTTCATCTATAGCTGGTGGAGGTGTCGAGCAGAGCTTTATATATCCTATTTATGCGGGAATAATTGTGCTGGCTGGTCTTATTGTTGGTGCGGTAGATATTATTGTGAATGAGATACGAGAGCTGAAAAAAGCAATGGAAAAGAAATGAGAGTAGAAAAAAGGAACCGAAAATTCGGTTCCTTTTTTGGTAATCACTTAAGCGGGAGTTTCATCATGTCCGTCGCCAAGGAGTTTACGACCGATAGAAATACCGATGTCAAAACCGCTGGAAATCGAGTAATTGAGGGTTGCAATTCCCTGTTGGTGGCTTACACGAGAGATAGTTTCAAGGTGAGAGCTGGACTGCCGACTGAGAACAAAAATGCTGTATCCCTCGCTGGCGTAGAAATAATTGTCCTGGAGGGCGGCGTTATAAGAGTACCCGCTGCCATAAGAGGTCATGCCACTTTCGGGTTTTTGATAAGTGGGAGATTGCCAGTATGAAGGTTCGGTTCCATTGATATGGCTGTACTTTATATTTGCGGATTTTCCGGTGATTTGCCAGTTATTCCATGCAGTGATGAGAATATCGGTCATTTTGAACGCCGGAACGCCTACCCATTCAAATTCACTTGTAACTCGACCGGTTGTTCCGGTGTAGTTGTCGATTGTGGAAGTAGTCACACATTCCGCAGACAAAGCAACTTTTTCATTTACGGTAGCGGAGTCCGGGTCGTAGTTTCTGATACCACGAATCTGATCGACGGTATAACCGGCGGTTTGCAGACTGTTATCGGAGAGAGTATTTAGTAAAGCAATGTGATCATCAAAGATTTGGTCAGTGTTGCGGATTGTTTCGATTTCCGAAGGTGTATAGCCTTCGGCGGCCAGAGTAGCATTGGAAATCTTTTGGAGTTCGAGCATGGATTGATATTCGTTGGTTACAGTTTCGGTAGGAGCTACGGTTATATCTGCTGCAAAAGCAGGAATAGAAAGCGCAAAAATCATCGCAAAGGAGAGAATTGCGGATAAAAACTTTTTCATGGTAAAACCTCCTTTAATTTTGGGTTTGAAAATTGCAGTTGCTCAATTTCCTGGCCCATTGGAATCACCTCTTTCTTCGACATATTGATGTATAAATTATACCAAAAATTTCGAATGATTTCAATAATAAACTATGAATTGTGACGATATTCGTTTTATTCTTCTATTCACAGTTTTTTGAGAATAGAAGGAGGGGAGCCGTCCGCAGACGGCAGGGGCAGCGCCCCTCCGGAGCTGGCAAAGCAGCAGGCACAAGCCGGCAGTGATGCAGCTCCGGCAACCCCTCCCCCTTTAGGGGCGCAAAGCACTTTCATACCGCTGCACCGATGGGGCGGCGGTGTGAAAGTGCTTTTGCGTTACTTTCTCACCAGAAAGTAACAAAGAGGTTGTTTTCAGCGGAAATTTGTGATAAAATAGAGGACGGAATAACAAGCGGAAAGGGGGCGATTTTATGGGAGTTACGATTTCGGGCATGACAGGTGCAGGGAGCATCCGGCACAATAACCGCAGCTTCTCTGCGGCGAATGTAGACCGGAGCCGGACGGAGCAGAATATCACTTTTTGCAACGAGGATCTGAAGCAGGTCTACCACATGGTTTTTGATGAAGCTCTCGCAGCCTACAACGCAAAGAAAACCAAAACAAGAGATAAGATACCGGACTACTACGAGCATATCCGGCAGAGCAAACAGGAAAAGCTGTTCCATGAAGCGATCTTCCAGATCGGCAACATGAGCGACTGCGGATGCGGTACGCCGGACGGAGAACGGGCGGCGGCAGCTCTGAAAGATTTTGCGGAGTCCTTTGCAGAACGCAACCCCCATCTGCGGGTGTTCAATATGGTGCTGCACATGGACGAGGCAACGCCCCATCTCCATGTCGATTTTATCCCAGTGGCAACGGAGCAGTCAAGAGGACTTTCGACGCGGGTATCTATGAAACAGGCGTTGAAGCAGCAGGGGTTTGTCGGTGTCGGCAAAAAGCAGACTGAATGGGCGGCGTGGATGGAGCGTGAGAAAGAAGCTCTGACGGAGATCGCCCAGAGGCACGATTTTGAAATTATCTCACTCGGCACGAACAGACCGCACATGGATTTGCCGCAGTTCAGAGAAGCGGCGGCGAGGCTGGAGGTGGTGCAGCAGCAGACGGCGGCAGCCGAGCAGGAGATTGTCGAGCTGGAACGGCAGCGGGACGCTCTGAAAGGCACTGTGCGGCTCTTAAAGGAGGCGGACAGTGTAAATGTATCTCTGTCCGACATACAGCCCGAAAAAACGCTCACAGGGGCTGTAAAGGGCGTGACGGTGGATCAGGTCGAGCAGCTAAAGAAGATGGCTCTGCGCAGCGTGACGGATCGGCATAAGGTCAAGGAGCTGACGGAAGAAAATACCCGTCTGCGGTCGCAAGTTCCGTCTATGAAAAAGCGGATGGAAGAAGCGCAGCGGCAGCAGCGGCTTGAACAGGAAAACCGGAGGCTGCGGGAGGAAAACAGCTATCTGCAATACGAGCTGGAAGAAGAACGCAGCTTTAGCGAGCGTCTGACAGACGGCATCGGGCGATTGCTGGACTACTTGGAAGAACGCTTGCCGGAGCGTCTGCTCCCGTTGCTTGAAAAGGCGAGGGAGCTGCTTCCCAATCCGGAGATCGGACGGCAGCAGGAGCAACAGCAGCACCAGCAGCACCAGCGAGGCATGGGCGGCATGGAGCTGTGATAGGGAAAAATGTATTGATAATATAAGCGCAGCAAGAAGCCTGTCCGGAGGGCTTGCAAATCTCTTTCGGACAGGCTATAATAACAGCTGAAAAGTGAAAATAAACTCTTTGATAATCTAAGCCCCCTGTAAGGGTATTTCCCCAAAATATTTTTCCCTCTGGAAAGGGAGAAAGTCGGAGGGGAAAAAGGAGGTGAGCGGAGGGGTGTTGGAAGTGTGGTAAACCCCGTAGGGGTTTTCCAAGTCCCTGTGGTAAACCCATCGGGTTTTCCATAGGGACGGCACTTTCAATGCCCCGTAGCGAGGGGGAAAAGGGGGAGGTGACTTTCTCTTTAAGCCGCCGTAGGCGGCGCTCTTTTGCTCCCCCTTTTCCCCCTTCCCGCCCGCAGGCGATCCCCGCCGCAGCGGATTTTCTTTTTGTACTTTTTCTTTTGTGAGGTGGTAATATGACCGAGAATTATCGAGGCTGCTACGAGTATTTGAGCGCACAATATCCGGAGGTCGGAGGCTATGAGTTTTATAAAGAGCTGTTTCCGGATAATGAGAACTCCGGAGAACGGCACACGGATTTTTCCCATCCGAACGCTGTGTATCTGTATCGGGACGAACAGAGCGAGGATAAGAAGCTCCGGCGCAGGAAGATGTATAACGACACATGGGAACATGATTACATGGAGTTTGTCGAGGGGAACAGCCTTACTTTGTGCAGCGGTCTTGCATATCGCAGAAAGGAGAACAGGCTGGAGAACGCCCAGCGGATGTATGCTCTGATCTTCGATCTGGATGGCGTAGGTCTTGCCGAGCTGCGCAACCTCTTTCTGCGTTTTGGCGGTGATCCGGAGCGAGTGCGCCGGTTGCCGATGCCGACTTTTCTTGTTCTGTCGGGGACGGGGCTTCATGTCTACTATGTTTTCCAGCAGCCGATTGACCTATACCCGAATATAAAAATCCAGCTTAAAAGTCTGAAATATGACCTCACTTTCCGGATGTGGGAGTATGGGAGCACCTCACAGGTCAAGGCAATACAGTATCAGTCTATCAATCAGGGTTTCCGCATGGTGGGGAGCCTCAATGACAAGCATGGGACGGAGCTGGTTGCTTTCCGTACCGGAGAAAGGGTGACGCTGGATTATCTGAACGCCTACGCAAAGCCGGAAAACAGGGTGGATGTAAATAAGCCTTTCAGTCCGTCCAAAATGACACGAGCCGAGGCGAGGGAGGCATATCCGGAGTGGTATGAGCGTGTTGTCGTAAATGGCGAGAAAGGGCGCAAGAAGTGGGACATTGCTGGAAAGGTGCATGGGGACGATCCGTATGCTCTCTACCATTGGTGGCTGCGGCAGATCGGCGAGATAAAGGGCGGGCATCGGTATTTCTTTCTGATGTGCCTTGCCATCTATGCCTACAAATGCGGCGTATCGAAGCAGCAGCTCCGGCAGGATATGAAATTGGCTTTTGAGGATCTGCAGATGGTGAAGCACGAGAACGCATTGACCGAGGACGATATACGGAGTGCGCTGGAAGCCTATGACAAGGAGTATTACAATTTCACGATTGCCGATATTGAGGCGCTGACCGATATTCGTATCGAGAGGAATAGAAGGAATGGGCGAACGCAGAAACTCCATATGCAGTATATGAACATGAATAGGCAATTTAAGGTCGGTATCGGGGAATGTACAAATGGTGGTCGCCCATCGGGAAGCGGGACGGCGCAACAGATGGTTTATGAGTGGCGGCAGCAGCATCCGGAGGGAACGAAAAGCCAGTGCAAAAAGGATACAGGATTGACCTATCCCACCATCCGCAAATGGTGGGACACTGTACCGGATGGGCATATAACGGTCAAAATACGCCCGTCACAGGCTTTGAGCGATCTGCTGGTGGAGGATTTCAAGAAAGGGTTATAAACCGCCCCAGAACGCCCTGTGCGGCGTTTTTGGGGCGGGTAATGGTTTTATATTACCCCCACCGAAAACGAGGCTTGAAAACTGCATGAAATAAGGCTTTTTCAACCCCTAAATGTCCACGCTACGGTGTTACCATATAGAAAATCGTTGTTCATAGAAAAGTTGCAAAAAATATTTGCAATGCACTTGCAAGTGTCATGAATATTGAGTATAATATTAGTGCAAGCTATAAAAATGACGAGGAAAGGAGTGCTATTATGGCTAAAGGAAATATGACGATAAGAATGGAGCCGGAGCTGAAAGCACAGGCGGCAGCTCTCTTTAAGTCCCTCGGAATGGATTTGAGTACGGCAACGGGTATTTTTTATCGACAGGCACTTAGGTGTCATGGACTTCCCTTTGAAGTCAAGGTTGACGAGCCGAATGCTGTTACCTATGCGGCGATGGAGGCGGCAGAAAAGGGAGAGGATATGTATGGTCCGTTTGATAGCGTTGCAGATCTGATGGAGGCGCTGAATGCTTAAGCCGGAGTTTTCGGGGCAGTTCAAACGAGATTACAAGCTTGCGATCAAGAGAGGCTGCGATCCGAAGAAGTTGGAGGAAGTGATCACGCTGTTGTGTAACGAGCAGCCGTTGCCGGAGGCGTATCGGGATCATGCTCTCACTAATTCCAGAAATTATAAGGACATGAGAGAATGTCACATCGAGCCGGACTGGCTGTTGGTCTATAAAGTTGTTCGGCAGACTTTGATTTTGAAATTGATAAGGACGGGATCTCATAGCGATTTGTTTTGAGATTAACTCTGGATGAAAGAGTGGTGATGATATTTGGCGGGTGTAATAACGGAAATTGCAATAGAATGTGGCGTGTCGGAACAGGCAGTTCGTGCATGGTGTAGGCGAAACCATGTTGCGAAAGATGCGAAAGGAAGTTTCGCAATCAGCGAAAGTCAAAAAACCGCCATATATCAGCATTATTTAGGTGTTGAACGAAAGCAAGTTTCGCAACCGGCGAAAGCAAGTTGCGAAACTTGCGAAACCACTTTGATCGCTATGCTGCAGGGAGAATTAGACCGGAAAAGCGAGCAACTTGCTGTAAAGGACAAGCAGATCGAGGAACTGAACGCAAGGCTGGCAGAGGTCAGCTCGGCACTGGTGGCAGCGCAGCAGACCGCACAGGCTGCACAGGCACTTCATGCGGGAACAATACAGCAGCAGATTACTTCCGGAGCTGATCAGAGCGAGGGAAGTGGAGACGAGCCGAAAAAACAGGGATGGTTTAGTCGGTTGTTTCGTGGTTAGATAAACCAGAATTTGCGGAGGATAAATGATGCAATTCACAAAGATTGATATGAATAATTGGACACGAAAAGAGTATTTCGACCACTATTTTGGCAATACGCCCTGCACATATAGTATGACGGTAAAACTCGATATTTCTAAGTTGAAAAAGGATGGAAAAAAGTTATACCCAACTCTTTTATATGGAGTTACAACGATCATCAATCGACATGAAGAGTTCAGGACCGCATTAGATGAAAACGGACAGGTAGGCGTTTTTTCAGAAATGCTGCCTTGCTACACAGTTTTTCATAAGGAAACTGAAACCTTTTCGAGTATTTGGACTGAGTTTACAGCAGACTATACTGAGTTTCTTCAGAACTATCAAAAGGATATAGACGCTTTTGGTGAACGAACGGGAATGTCCGCAAAGCCTAATCCTCCGGAAAACACTTTCCCTGTTTCTATGATACCGTGGACAAGCTTTGAAGGCTTTAACTTAAATCTAAAAAAAGGATATGACTATCTACTGCCGATATTTACGTTTGGGAAGTATTATGAGGATGGCGGAAAATACTATATTCCCTTATCGATTCAAGTGCATCATGCCGTTTGTGATGGCTTTCATGTTTGCCGTTTTTTGGATGAATTACAAGACTTGCTGAATAAATAAAATCCCAGTTTGTCGTGGAAACGGGGAGCCGCCCGCAGACGGCAGTGGCAGCGCCCCTCCGGAGCAGTCAGAAGCAGCGGTGTAAAACCGCATCGGAGGCAGCTCCGGCACCCTCCCCTTTAGGGGCGCAAAGCACTTTCATACTGCTGCACCAACGGGGCGGCGGTGTGAAAGTGCTTTTGCGTTACTTTCTCACCGAGAAAGTAACAAAGAGGTGACTTCAGCGGAAAGCTATGATATAATAAAAGGGACGGGAGGTGCAATTATGGCAGTCAAAATATCGGGCATGATGGGTACGGGCAGCTTGGGGCATAATAACCGCAAGTTCCATACCGAGAATGTCGATCCAACAAGGTCGGAGCTGAACATTACCCTGTGTCGGGAAAATCTGCGGCAAGTGTATGAGGACACCTTTGGCGAGGCTCTGGCGGCATACAATGCCGGAAAGAAAAAGACGAGGGATAAGATACCGGACTATTACAGGCACATCGAAAAGAGCAAACAGGAGAAGCTGTTTCATGAGGTCATCTTCCAGATCGGCAACATGGAAAACTGCCATTGCGGTACGCCGGAGGGCGATAGAGCCGCAGCAGCTCTCAAACAGTTTGCGGAGGAATTTCAAGAAAGAAATCCGCACTTGCGGGTGTTTAACTCGGTCATTCATTTGGACGAGGCAACGCCGCATTTGCATTTGGATTTTGTTCCGGTGGCAACGGAGCAGAAGCGAGGTCTTGCGACAAGGGTTTCTCTGAAACAGGCATTGGCGCAGCAGGGCTTTACAGGGCAGTCCAAACGGGAAACAGAATGGAATGCCTGGGTGAACAGCGAAAAGCTGGTGTTGGAGCAGATCGCCCAGCAGCATAGCTTTGAGGTCGTTCATGGGGACGGCGGCAGACCGCATATGTCCTTGCCGGAATACAAAGAGGCGGCGAGGGAATTGGAGGCGGCAAAGCAGGAGCTTCAAGCAGCGAGGGCGGAGGTGTCCGAGCTGCAAGCGGAAAAGGAGAGTCTGCGGGAGACGGTGCAGGAGCTGAAAGCCGTCAAAAAGGTTTCTGTGAACTTGGAGAAGATCCAGCCGGAAGAAACGATGATGGGCAACATTAAGGGCGTGACGCTGCCGGAGATCAAGAAGCTGAAAGCGATGGCGGTGCGGGGTGCTGAGGCAGAACAGAAAGTAAAAAAGCAGCAGCAGACCATAGACCGGCTGGAGGCTGAGAACGCTTCTCTGCAAAGGCAGCTCAAACCATCGGTGCAGAAGCGAATGAAAGAAATGCAGGAGATGAGCGAGCTTCGGGAGCAGAACAGGGATTTGCAGTATGAAACGCAATGGCTGGAACAGGAGCTTGAAAGGGAGCGCAGCTTCTCTGCGAGGTTGATGCGAGGGATAAATATGGCATTGATCTATTTGGAAGAACACTTGCCGGACAATCTGCGCCCGCTGCTGGATAAGGTGCGGGAGATCCTGCCGGAGTGGGAGCAGACGGAGCAAAGGCAACAGCAAACGCACGACCGGGGCATGGGTGGTATGTCGCTGTAAAATAAGCCTGTCCGATGGGCTTGCAAAACCAAATCGGACAGGCTATAATAACAAGTATAAAGTGAAAAAAACTCTATTGATAATCTAAGCCCCCTGTAAGGGTATTCCCGTATAAATATTTTCTCTCTCAGAAAGGGAGAAAGTCGGAGGGGAAAAAGGGGGTGAGCGGAGGGGTGTTGGAAGTGTGGTAAACCTTGTTAGAGGTTTTCCAAGCCACTGTGGTAAACCCATCGGGTTTTCCATAGTGGCGGCACTTTCAATGACCCGCAG
>ERZ1026971.1143-NODE-1143-length-11007-cov-6.516801_pt1 | contig 11007 bp, 11 predicted proteins | sample MGYA00519294_ERZ1026971 | MGnify/ENA primary metagenome ERZ1026971 (study PRJEB26926, sample SAMN06164664) | human gut metagenome | biome: ENVO:00009003; feature: ENVO:2100002; material: ENVO:00002003 | host: Homo sapiens | place: USA | collected 2012 ... | reverse complement strand
CTAGTCGTCGGCAGCGTCAGATGTGTATAAGAGACAGCTGACATTCTTCACATCGAACTGCTCCAGCGCTTTTTTATTCTGGGCGCATTCCTGGTCAACCTGTACTCCATTTACAGCATTCTGCATCAACTGGCACAATGTACTTTCATCCGATGACTCAAACAGATACCGGCTGTCTGGCAGCAGGTCTACATTTCCACGGATGCGGCTTGCAATGCAGGGTAGGCCAGCAGCCATTGCTTCCATCAAAGCCACTGGCAGTCCTTCCTGTTTGGATGGAAATACAAAAGCATCCGCACATTTCAGCAGTTCATAGATGTCATTCCGGAAGCCAAGCAAATGCGCTCTGTCCGATATCCCAAGTTCTTTAATCAAGGCAGTTAAGTGCTCCTTTTCTCTGCCACTACCACAAATTAAAAGTTGTGCCCCCGAAATGTTTGATTTTGCAAAAGCTCTGATCAAGAGCTCATGACCTTTCCGTGGAATCAATTCTCCCACAGTGAGGAACGCAAACGCATCCTCCGGGATGCCCAGTTCTTTTCGCTTTGTAGCTCGGTCCACCTGCATGGAAGAGATCTTCTTCACATCCACGCCGATTCCGGGTACATAGTACGCCTTGCCACGCAGGGGGAATTTCTGTGCGGCAGCGTAATCCTCCTGATTGATGGTGATCTGGGCATCGGTATAGCGGGCCAAAAAAGTCTCGGCGGTCTGGTAGATCAGCCGGTTTTTCAATGGACAGCCTTTGTAGAAGTGGAAACCATGGGCTGTATAGAGTACCGGTGCCGTGTGTGCGGCATTGGCAGCCAGACGGCCAACAACGCCACCCATAGGGGTATGACAATGCACACCCGCAAAATGCTCTTTTTTTAGCAGTGATTTCAGCGCCCGATATGCGTTCAGGTTTTCTCTCAATCGCAAAGGTGAACGTTCAATCGGAATTGAGTGGCAGATCACACCGTGTTCCTTCAAGGTGTTTTCAGCGTCTGCACGCATAGTTTCGCCGTCAAAATTCGTTGCACAATGGACCTCGTACCCAAGTTTCTGCAGAATCTGGATATCATTCAATTCAAACTGGACTAAAAAACGTCCATTGTGCGTTACAAAAAGTACCTTTTTCATATTTCCTCACATCATCGGCAATTTATTCTCGTCTGTGCATTCAACTTGCCTATTTTGCACCAGCTGACTTTCCCGCAGCAGCACAATACTTTCCTGCCGGAACTCCGGATCAACCTTTCCATCCACGACACCCTTCCGGCCCAGCACCACCAGAACGCTCTTCCAGATGACCTTCAAATCAAACTTCAGGCTGACATTCTGGACGTACTCACGGTCATAATAGACCTTATCGTAGATATCCACCGTATCCCGACCGTTGACCTGTGCCCAGCCGGTGATGCCCGGTGTCACTTGATATACACCGTACCATCGACGCAAAAAACGAATCTCACGCTCGGTATATACCAACGGGCGGGGGCCAATCAAGCTCATTTCCCCCTTGACCACATTCACAAATTGTGGAAGTTCATCAATACTGGTGTCTCTTAGAAAGCGCCCAAGTCTTGAAATATATATTTGTGGGTCGGCCAAGTCGCCTGTTGCCACATTTTTTGGTGCAGAGCTTTTCATTGTCCGGAATTTAATGATGTTGAAGCAATGTGCATTTTTCCAACACGCTTCTGCAAAAAGAAAACAGGCTCATCAGGTGCACTGATTTTCTGTGCAATGCTCACGATCAAAAACAGCGGTGAAAGTATTACCAGAGCAATCCCCGCAAGAATCCGGTCGATGACAGAGCGCACCACAAGATAATGCTTTTGCTTATCCGTCATCCGAACATAATATTCACCAAAATCCACATGATACTTCGTTTCTTCTAAATTCACCATTTTTCCTCACACGTTTTTATTCCGCTTATATAATAAGGAAGATTCCTGTGCAACAATTTTTACCAATTGAGTTCCTGTCTGTATTTTGAAGATGTGCTCACTGGGAGACAGTCAAAAATGACCGCATCCGAGTGGTTCTCTGTGAGTTTGAACGCAATATTGACTCTTACCGGTGCTGGCCGGATAAATGACAGTGGTCTTGCCATACTGCTTCTATCGGCTCTATCGCCGCTGGGGAGGTCCTCTCATTATGCTCAAGACAGCCGCAATGCCACATGCGCACACTCCTGCCGCAATCAAGGAGTATCTTCCATTTGAATCATGGAAGATACCTCTTATTTTTCGCCTTGTACCAATTCTCGCCTTATTTTATCATGAATTTACCAGCACTTCAATAGAAATACCTTGTATCATTCCAAATTGACGGAGAAAAAAACAACATTCTAATGCAATTTTATCCGATTTTAGGCAAGAAATGCAATTTATGGAAATTGCGGAAGCGTTTCTTTGCTCACAAGGAGTCAAACAAGGGTCAAGTAAAGGGAGGCATTCAGATGGCAAAACGAGGAGAAAACATCCATAAGCGAAAGGACGGCCGCTGGGAGGGGCGTTATATCAAAGGGCGCACCGCCGAAGGAAAACCCGTATGGGGGTACCTGTATGGATATGCGTACAGCGAAGTCCGGGAAGAACTGATCAAGCAGAAAGCTCTGTCCGGATTCTATCAGCTCTCCGGGAAGTCGATGCATTTTTCAGAACTGGCAGCGCTTTGGCTTACGGCTCTCAGGCAGAGTGTCAAAGAATCCACATATGTTCATTATCAGTACACTCTGCACAAATATTTTCTTCCTGTTTTAGGCAGTCTGCCGGTCTCAAGTATGACGGATTCTTTGCTGGAACGTCTTTTTCTTCAAATTCTATCGCCCACAGACCGGAGCCACAAGCCACTTGGCGCATCCTCGGCACAGGAATGTCTTGGGATGCTGCGGCGAATCTGCAAGTATGCTGCACATCTGCACCTCATGCCGCCCATCGAGATATGCGTCAAACTGCCACACACACAGAAACCAGAACCACAACCCTTGACCCGGACAGAACAGGATTCTCTCCGGGAATTTCTTTTGTCAGAACCAACCACCCGTAAAATCGGGATGCTTCTGCAAATGGAACTTGGATTGCGAATCGGGGAGGTCTGCGGCCTGCAGTGGGGGGATTTTGATTTTGATGAAGGCACAGTAATAATCCGGCGCACTGTCTGTCGAATCTGTTGTGGGAATGGTCATACAAAAGTTGTGATCCAGACCCCCAAAACACAGCATTCTAACCGTGAACTTCCGCTTCCGAAGCCGTTGCTGAGAACTCTACGCAAGTTGCACAGAAAATACAGCGATACCACATGGTTTCTCTCCGGGAACGAGGAACGGCCTGTAGAACCACGCTGTTACCGCAAGAGCATCCAATGTTACCTGAATCAGGCCAGGATCCGAAAAATTCACCCACATGTTCTGCGTCATACGTTCGCTACGACCTGCCTGCAGGCTGGATGTGATATCAAAACCTTGAGCGAACTGTTAGGCCATTCCAATGCAACGATTACGCTGCAGCGATATGTTCACTCTGATCTGAACCGTATGAGACAGGAGCTGGAGCGCATTACACGCAGGCTTTATAAAGGGTCGGACAGGAGTTACAGGTTGAAATAAATCACGATGTCGCAGAAAAAATCAGACTATGCCCTCAACGATTCAAATGGAGGATACTCCTTGATTGCGATAGGAGGAGTATGAGGCTTTGTTGGATGCTGTTGAAATGCAGTGGAAAAAGCTTGACCCACGGCAGCATCAGGAAGGCTGATGAGAACCAAAGAAAACAATTGAAGGAGTTATTGGGGTACTATGTCAAAATTTCAGCACGATGTAATGCTAAAGTTCGTGAAAGTGATTGATCTGATTATGATCACGATTCCGTTTGCACTTTGTTGGGAGCTGTATTATTCGTATCAGGTCTATGCAAAGTTTGGTTGGAAGGGCAACTGGGCCATGATCGGTCTGTTTGCGGTGTTGTTCTTCCTGCTGGGAAAAGTCTACGATGCGTTCTGGATGTCTTTGCAGCGTATTTCGGAGTTGATTTATGGGCAAGTGCTGGCGGCAATGGCGACAGACGGCATCCTGTATATCGTGATCTGCCTGATGTCTCGACGGCTCTGCAATATTCTGCCGGGTACTGCGGCGATTGCCGGACAGGTCATGATGGCAACCCTGTGGGCAAGATGCGCCCATACCTGGTATTTCCGGACTTTTCCGCCTCAGCCCACCGCAGTGGTCTACGATGTCCGGCATGGTCTGGAAAAGCTCATCAATGAATACGGCCTTTCAAAAAAATACGATGTCAAGATGACATTGAATGTGGAAGAATGTCTGAGCGACCTGAGCCTGCTGGATGGAATGCAGAGTGTGTTCATCAGCGGTGTTCACAGCCATGAGCGCAATATCATCCTGAAATACTGTGTGGGACAGGGCATCAATGTGTTTGTGATCCCTCGTGTGGGCGATGTGATCATGAGCGGTTCACAGCCGATGCACATGTTCCATCTGCCGGTTCTGCGGGTGGGGCGCTATATGGCAAGCCCGGAGTATCTGTTTGTGAAACGGGCAATGGATATTGTGATCTCCCTGATTGCGCTGATCGTTCTCAGCCCGCTCTTTCTAATCACAGCCATTGCGGTGAAATCCGATGGTGGCCCCGCGTTCTATAAGCAGGTTCGTCTGACCAAAGATGGTAAGCAGTTTGAGATTCTGAAGTTCCGCTCGATGCGTGTGGATGCCGAAAAAGATGGTGTGGCTCGCCTTTCCACCGGCGATAAGGACGACCGCATCACCAAGGTGGGTCATATCATCCGTGCCTGCCGTTTGGATGAACTTCCTCAGTTGCTGAATATCCTCAAGGGTGACTTGTCTATCGTCGGCCCCCGCCCGGAGCGGCCTGAAATCGCAGCCCAGTACTGCGAAGAAATGCCGGAGTTTGCACTGCGGCTTCAGGCAAAGGCTGGCTTGACCGGTTACGCGCAGGTGTACGGCAAGTACAATACGACTCCTTACGATAAACTGCAGATGGATCTGATGTACATCGCCCATCCCAGCTTGATCGAGGATCTGAAGATCATGCTGGCAACCGTCAAGATCTTGTTTATGCCGGAGAGCACGGAAGGTGTGGCAGAAGGTGCGACCACGGCGATGGAACAGGAGACGAAGTGATGCAGAATGATTTTGGTCTGATCAGTATCATTATGGCAGCGTACAATGCTGAAAAAACGATTGAACAAGCGATCAACTCAGTCTTGAGCCAGACGTACCCTGATTTCGAACTTCTGGTTGTGAACGACTGTTCGACAGATAAAACCGCAATGTTGGCTGAAGCAATCGTGAAAAAAGATGATCGGGTTCGGTTGATTTCGAATGAGAAGAACAGCGGCGTTTCTTACACCCGGAAACATGGGCTGGAAGAAGCTAGCGGTGAGTGGGTCGCTATTCTTGACAGCGATGATGCGTGGGCACCGGAGAAACTGGAAAAGCAGATCAATCTTCAAAAGAAAACAAATGCAGACCTGCTGTTTACCGGATCGGCTTTCATGGATGCGGATGGAAAACCAATCGACTGGTATCTAGCTGCTCCTGCAGAAGTTACCTACCGGCAGCTGTTGAAACAGAATGTCTTATCTAATTCTTCTGCGCTTGTCCGTAAGGAGCTATATGCAAAGTACTATGCGGTAGGCGATGGAATGCATGAAGACTTTGCGCTGTGGCTCAATATCCTGAAAGATGGACGAAAGGCCTATGGTGTAGATGAGCCGCTGCTCATTTATAGAATTGCAAAATCATCGAAGTCGGGCAACAAGTTCAAGGCTGCAAAGATGAATTGGAATACATATCGGTATATCGGATTGAATCCGATAGAGGCCGCTTATTATGAGGGCTGGTACATGATAAAAAATGTGATTAAGTACACGAACCTAAAAATATCCGGGAGGGGGGGGTATGGAATGAGGTGATTTACATTGCTTCGTTTGATATTCTGATCGTCCCTGAGCAACTGCATGAAGAACAACTGGAGGCTGCATGATGGCTTCCAAGTATTCTGTATTGATGTCAGTTTATCACAAAGAGAAGCCAGAGTATTTGAAGCAAGCAATTGAGAGCATTCAAGCACAGGCACTCCTGACGGATGATTTTGTGCTGGTGTGCGATGGTCCATTGAATGATGCATTGGATGGAGTGATTTTTGCAAAGCAACAGGAGATGGGTACGGTACTGAATGTTGTTCGTCTCGCAAAGAACGGTGGACTTGGAAATGCACTCAATGAAGGCATCAAGTACTGTAAAAACGAGCTGATTGCTCGGATGGATAGCGATGATATTGCGTATCCGGATCGCTGTGAGAAACAGCTTTCCGTGTTTGATGAGCATCCGGAAGTGGGCATATGCTCCGGCATCGTAGAGGAGTTTACAACTGACCCCAATACTGTTGACGCAAAGCGAGTGCCGCCGGAGACGAATGTGGAAATCGTAGAGTTTGCAAAGAAGCGTAATCCGTTCAATCATCCCTGCGTAATGTACCGGAAGTCAGTGGTTAAAGCAGTCGGTTCGTATCAGGATTTCTATTTGCTGGAGGACTATTATCTTTGGCTGCGGATGCTGATGGCTGGATATCAAGGCTATAACATTCAGGAGCCGTTGTTGCATATGCGAGCCGGTTCAGAGATGTACAAGCGTCGGGCAGGCTGGAAGTATGCCGAAACGCAGATGAGGTTGCTCCGTTTTATGAGGGGCAGTGGATTCATTGGGAATGGTCAGTACATCAAAAGTTGTGTGATTCGCAGTGGATCAGCATTGGCTCCAAATTAGTTAAGGAAGTTTGTGTTTGAGAAAGTGCTGATGAACTATCGGCAGGTCACAGGATCTAGGTCAAATAAAAAGGGAAATGCGGCAAAAGAACGATGGAATACATACCGCAAGGCGTTGAATTTGAATCTGGCCACCAGTGCGTGGGCTTTTGTGAGATACGCAGTAAATGGCGTGATGAAGTACTATTTGTGAGCACTGCGTCGAATATGGCTGAGGAAATCAAATGAAGGTATTAATTATAAGTCAACCGGTTTTAAGCAAAACAAATAATATGGGAAAGACCTTGATGGGGTACTTTAGAGATTTTTCTCCAGACGATATATCTCAGCTATATTTGCACGAAGGTGTACCTGAAAATACAGATGTTTGTGAAAAATATTATTGCTTTTCAGATTCTGATGCAATGAAATCAATCCTGAATCATAAAATACAAGGAAAATCATTTACTAAGGAATCTGAGGTATTTAAAAAGAAAGATGCCGAAGAAGTAGCGGAAAAGGATGAAATTTATAAATTAGGAGCAGCGCATAAAGCGTGGATGCTCTTTGTACGAGATACGATCTGGAAACTGAGTTCGTGGAAGAACAGAGAACTTCTAAAATGGCTTGATCGGACTGGGGCGGATGTTATATTTTTTGCTCCTGGGGATGGGGCATTTATATATAGAATCGCTGATGAAATTGCGAGATATTTGAATAAGCCACTTATTATGGTTTGCATGGATGATTTCTTTATAAATAATCGCAATAAAAAAGAGATTCTTGGGGGAATAAGGCAAAAAAACTTTATGAGAGTCGTCAACAAGACAGCGAAAGATTGCGATATGATTTTTACAATTTGTGATGAGATGAATGATGCGTATGGCAAGCTTTTTGAAAAAAAATGTTTGACATTACATACTGTTGCAGAAAGGAAAAATGTGCAATTAGCTCAAACTGCAAGGCATGTTTCATATATAGGAAATTTGAAGTGTGGCCGGTACAAGACGTTAATTGATATAGGAAAAGCGCTTTCAGAGCTGCGAGATGAAAATGTCCCAAATGTTATTGATGTATACTCTGGAACAAGAGAATTTGACTGTATTGAACCGCTAAAAAAAGCACCAGGAATTAATTTTTGTGGAGAAATTTCGGCAGAAAGTGTATTGGAAGTTATGGCTAACAGTATGGCTGTTATTCATACAGAATCTTTTGAGCAGGAAATGATGGAGTTGGTTCGCTTCTCAGTCTCTACAAAAATCGCCGAGTCACTAATGTATGGCCCGTGCCTGATCGCTTATGGTCCAGAGGGAATCGCATCAATCGATTATCTGAAAGAAAATAATGCCGCATATGTGATTTCAAGGCCGGAAGATCTGGAAAAAGGTCTCGAGGAGATTCTGACAAATAAGGAATTACGGGAGCAGATTGTAAGAAATGCCAGAGCATTGGCGTTGAAAAATCATAACGCAGATGTAAACCCTCGAAAGGTTCGCAAATGGCTGCAAGAAGTAGTGGATAAGTCACAAAATGAAAATTCTACAAATTAATTGCGTATACGACTATGGAAGCACTGGAAAAATTACGAGAGATATCCATAAAAACATGCAGAAAAATGGATTTGACAGTGTTGTTTTATATGGACGTCGTCAGAAAGTACAGGAAGCAGGGGTTTATAAAACCTGTACAGAGTTCGAGGCGAAGGCATGGAATGTTCTGTCCCGGCTGACAGGTCATCCGTATGCTGTGACACCATTTGGAACACTGACACTGCTGCACCGATTGGAGCGGGAAAAACCGGATGTGGTGCATCTGCAGTGCATCAATGGTTACTTTGTGGATATCTATCGACTTTTAAATTATCTGAAAAAGAATCATATTCCAACCGTTTTAACGCTTCATGCTGAGTTTATGAATATTGGCCGGGTGGGGTATTACTTTGCTTTCTTTGAATGCCTTTTGATTCCTGAAATGATTGAAAAAACAACCCGATCGAGAGAATTGAAACTTATGCTTTACGTTGGATGTGTGGCGTTCTGCCTGCTGTACTTCTACAAGAATACAGGCTGGGGATATCTGGGAGTCAGTCCGTATGTTCTGTTCTGGAAATGAAAGCAGAAGAAAGGGATAAGACAGTGAAAATTACATTTATATCAAATTTCCTTGGCCCGCATCAGCTTCCATTCTGTAAGGCAATGGTGAATCGTTTGGGCGAGGATTTCAAATTTGTTGCCACTGAGCCGATGACGGAGGAACGCATCAAATTAGGCTGGAGTCTGGATAAAGATACATACCCATTTGAGATAAAAGCAAATGAAAGCAATGAGCTGCAGAAAAAAGCTGAACAACTGGCTATTGAAAGCGATGTTGTGATCATTGGAAGTGCGCCGGATTCCTATATTATCCCACGTCTGAAAAGGAATAAACTGACTTTCAAATACAGTGAGCGCCCATTGAAGAAGGGCATCCATTGGAACAACCTTGCGCATATCATTTGCGGGATGTGGCTTCATCACGGACGATTCCAGTCCAAACCGCTTTATATGCTGGCAGCAAGTGCCTATACTGCAGACGATTATGCTCGTTTTGGCTGTTATCGTGGAAAATGCTACAAATGGGGATATTTTCCGGAGGCAAAAAAATATGATCCGGATGAGCTGATGAAAGGAAAACTGTCGGCTGCATCAGATGGTCTGAAGCGCCCGTGCGTTTCCATCCTGTGGGCGGGAAGATTGATCGGATTGAAACACCCGGATGCTTCCATTCGGCTGGCGGAGTCTCTCAAGGAAAAAGGTTATTCTTTCAAAATGACCCTTATTGGTACGGGTGAAATGGAAGAACAGCTCCATAACATGATTAGAGATAAGAGCCTGGAAGACTGCGTGGAAATGCCTGGCGCTATGAAGGCGAGTGAAGTCCGTTCCTATATGGAAAAAGCCGATATTTACCTCTTCACCAGTGATTTCAATGAAGGCTGGGGCGCGGTTCTGAATGAATCTATGAACAGCGGCTGCGCAGTTGTGGCAAGCCATGCGATTGGATCGGTTCCGTTTTTGATCAAGGACGAAGAGAATGGTCTGATCTATGAAAACGGAAACCAAAAGCAGCTTGAACAACAGGTTTGTAGATTGATGGATGATGCCGAGTATCGCATGAAGCTTGGATTGAATGCTTACCATACAATAGCAGATTTGTGGAATGCAGATGTGGCGGCAGAAAGACTGATTGATTTGTGCGAAAATATAATATTTGCCAAGAAAACTAAAAGTCCATATGAAAATGGAATCTGCAGCGAAGCGAAGGTGATGGAAAATGATTGGTTCGGTAAATGATTCGCTTGTAAGCATTATTGTGCCGATTTATAATGCGGAAAAATATTTGGATAGTTGTATTCAGTCTGTGCTGAGACAAACATATACAAACTGGGAATTGATTTTGATTGATGATGGGAGCACAGATAAATCAGGGCGAATAGCGGAAGAATATGGATTTGCTGATGAACGGATAACAGTTTTTCATCAGAAAAATTTGGGGGTTTCATTGGCTCGAAATCAAGGAATTGATGAAGCAACTGGAAATTATGTTGTATTTCTCGATGCGGATGATGAGCTTATTGAAGACTGCTTGGCAAAGACGGTAAACATTGCAGAAGAGACGAATGCGGATGTTGTTGCTGGAAGAAGTTGTGAGAATCAGGAACTTTTTCAAGACAGAATAATTTGGACTGGTGCAGAAGCTCTTGAAAATTCTCTAAAAGATCACTTGTTTACGTATTCCGCATGTGCAAAATTGATTCGGAGAGAATTTATTGGAAAAACTCGGTTTACTCCAGATATAAGAATAAATGAAGATAGTTATTTTGTATTTCAACTTCTCTGTAAACAAAATGTTTTTGTTTTGACAAACGATGTGATTTATTTTTATCGGGCGAATTCGGAAAGTTCATCTAGGACGGTTTTTTCTGAAAAATATTTTGATATTTTGAAAGTGTCTGATTTGAAGTACAAGAAAATTGAAGAACAATTTCCCCAAATGCATGACCTTGCTAAGAATATGCTGCTGAAGGCAAGAATGAATGTGCTTAGGATTTTGGCTGTTCGTACAAGAGACGAATACCGAGATGTAGAAAAAAAACTCTTGGAATATATTCTTGATAATAAAGAAGATTATATTCCATCGAGTAAGGCTGTCTCTTATACACATCTGACGCTGCCGACGACTAGTCGAGTGTAGATC
>ERZ1026971.1110-NODE-1110-length-11187-cov-16.476105_pt1 | contig 11187 bp, 10 predicted proteins | sample MGYA00519294_ERZ1026971 | MGnify/ENA primary metagenome ERZ1026971 (study PRJEB26926, sample SAMN06164664) | human gut metagenome | biome: ENVO:00009003; feature: ENVO:2100002; material: ENVO:00002003 | host: Homo sapiens | place: USA | collected 2012 ... | reverse complement strand
AGATACTGATCGGTCTCGTGGGCTCGGAGATGTGTATAAGAGACAGGTCTTTGTCTCAGCGGCTTCTTCTGCCTTTTTAGCAGCCATTTTGTCCTTTAATGCAAAGGCTCCGGCAAGCAGTGTGCCTGAGATTGAATGCCATGTACATGACACTGCACAGATGATGGCTGATTCAGGTGTTGAAGCAAACTGTGCTGTAGTGGTGGCAAGGTTTGTGGCAAGACCTGCATTCTGCATACCAACCTCGATAGAGATGGTTCTCTTCTTGGCTGTGTTCATGCCTACCAGCTTTCCTGCACCGTATCCGAGCAGATATCCAAGTCCGTTATGTAACAGAACTGCCGCAAAAATTACTACTCCTGATGTAAAGAACTTTGAGCCCTGTGATGATACAACACCACCTACAACGAATGCCAGGCCAAGCACCGCAATACCCGGCATGACCTTCTGAGCCTCGGCAAATGCCTTTTTCTTTCCAAGCAGGTAGTTGAGTAAAAATCCAACCGCTACAGGAAAGATTACAGTCTCAATGATTGACACAAACATCGGAAGCGCCTTGATTGAGACATGTGTTCCGCTTGCAAGAAATGATACCAGAAGCGGTGTCATAAATGGTGAGAGCAATGTGGAAACTGTTGTCATTCCAACTGAGAATGCCACATCACCACCGCAGAGGTATGACATAATGTTTGAAGAAACACCACCGGGACAGCAGCCTACGAGGATAAGTCCAAGTGCGATTCCGTCAGGCAGATTCAATGCCTTTGAGATACCAAATGCGAGAAACGGCATGATAAGATACTGTGCGATTGCACCTACACATATATCAAATGGTCTCTGTGCAAGTATCTTGAAATCCTGTGTCGTAAGTGTAAGTCCCATACTAAACATGATGATTCCGATAATGATTGACTGACATGTGAACTTGTTGGATACCGGATCCACAAACAGCATCTGATTTACCCAGGCCATCAGATTCGGAACCAGAAATGTGACTACGGCGATTGCTATGACAACTATCGATGTGTAGTCTGATAAAAATTTACTTACTTTTTGTAATGCTTTCATTGTAAGCCTCCTTAACATTTTTCTGCTCACTAAAACTCTTTTATGGAATTAAAAAATCCCTTTCCAGATTGACATAATCTGAAAAGGGACGAAATAATCCGCGTTACCACCCTGATTCCACAGTGTATTACTGTGACACTCTGCATACCAGCATATGCTTTCCATATAACGGTGGACACCGGCGAGGTTTACAGACACACTTAATGCTTTCAGCCCGCTTCTTAGAGAGGATATTCCAATCTGACCATTACCTGTTCGCACCGCCCACAGGCTCTCTGAAAATAAATACAAATCGGACCTTGTTCTCATCAACGAATTTTGGTGAACATATTTATTTAAATCTTGTTTTGTATTATAGCCCTCTGACACTATATGTCAAGAGAATGATACAAATTTGTACTATAACATTTATTTATAGTTTTTATTCATGTGCTTTATTCTTATTATTTATTCGTAATCTTTGTTGTTATACTCATCATTCCATGACTGCTGTTGTGATGTACCGTAGGAATTTTGAGCATCCCCGCCCTGTGCTGTGCCATACGGATTCTGACCATACTGCTGGTTTGCTCCGTTTCCATACATGTTCTGGCCGTACTGCTGATTTGTGCCATTTCCGTACATGTTCTGGCCATACTGCTGATTTGCCCCGTTTCCGTACATGTTCTGACCGTACTGCTGGCTTGCTCCGTTTCCGTACATGTTCTGACCGTACTGCTGATTTGCTCCGTTTCCGTACATGTTCTGACCATACTGCTGACCGTATCCGTTTGAACCGTATGGATTATAGTAGTTATTATTACTATTGTATCCATCTCCCACATAAACAATGTTTTTGTTGAAGGCAATAATACAGATAAAAATCACATTGAGGAATATAAGTCCGCAGGCAAATCCTGCTCCCTTGCCAAACGCATGTGCCAGTCCGACACAGCAGAGGATATTCATAACCAATGCCGCAATCATTGCTGCAATAATCAGAATAACCGCAAATATCAGCATTCCCATGTGAGCCCCGATACGGTTTCCGGCATATCCATAGGTAGAATCATAATACGACCCCATATAACTGGATGTCATAACGGAAAGTCCTGAGGCAATAATCTCATACATCAATAAAATACATCCTGCTATACTTGCGATACTTGCCACAAGATATCCCCAGAACAGCTTCTGTTTCCCTGCAATCCTGAATTTTACATATGAGCTGTAAAACGGTACAATGGCCGCCCAGCCGTGCTCTCCTGCCTTTGCATACATAATCCATGATGCAACAATTGTCAGTACCATAACTGCCAGATTGATAAACGACTTAAAGCCGTCAATCATACTCATAATAGTATAATATGTGCTATATGTGCTCATTTTTTCTCCCTTTCATAACCAAAGTTTGTTTGTTATTCAAAGTATACATCACCACAGGTCAGAGTGCAATAATTAAAAAGTTTTTGGAGCTTATATAATTCACTCATTTTAAGATTCTAACAATACTCCTTTATATATTCACCAAAATATGGAAGTGCAAGTGAGATATAGCCCTGTCTGGAATTTAATATCCCTCTTTTTATAAGACGATCCCTGTACATAGAGTAGCTTCCTGACTTCTCTCCCATAAGCTTAAGCACTTCTTCACGCTTGTATTCTTCCTTTTCTGTCAAAAGTCCCGCAAGAAACCTGTCCATTTCAGTCATCTCTTCCCATATTTTTTCATAAGAATATGCAAACAATTCAGCTTTGAGTTTTGGTAAAATATCTTCTAACAACTCATCCAACTTTTTCTTAAAATACAACACTCCCAATTCCTGAAATGCATATGCGTATCCTTTTGTAATTTTCGCCATTTCACGAGCCTCATTACTGTCAATATCCAGCTTACTCTTATACATTTCAGTCATTCGTATCATATTAAGAGGCTCCGTTTTAACTGTTGCCGCTCTTCTGAAAAATGTAAGATTTTTGACATTGCTCAATTCCTGTATATTTTCATACAAGCCTGTACACACAAAATAAACCGGATACCCTGCTCTGAGCCATCTGCCATATTCAGACGCAAATTTTATCATCTCTTCGGACTTTGAAACCTCATCTATTCCTATAAGTATCTTCTTCCCCTTTTTCTGTGCAGCCTGTATCATTGTCTCAACTTCTACACCGATATCAAAGAAATTATTATTGTTTTCTGCCGTATAGCCGATTCCACCACCTGTTCCCATCACTGTTGCAGAGAGGTTTATCCCTGTTGTTTTCTTATCCTGTGAACCAAAACCGGCCTTTACAAGCATTGCCGCTATCTGTCCCAGTATATCTCTTGCAGGATTTACATCAAAAACAAGCCAGTTTATATATCTGCTTTCATTGGTTCTTAATTCTTCCTCCACCTTTGCAAGTATAACGGTTTTACCGGAGCCTCTGACACCGGTTATCTTATATACCGACTCCGACGGATTATCGTAAATAAAGTTTTCCAGTATCTCCTCTGTTTTCTCTGTATGGATATATGTGTATTCCGGAGTCTTACTGAAGGTTGTAGTAAATGGATTCTGCATAAATTCACCTCAATTTATTATATGAAATTCAAAACTATTTATATTTTTTTATACTTTATATTGTTCTTTATAGTTTTTTATAAATTTTTATACTTTTTCTTTTATTTTATACTTTTTTATACTTTTTTGCAATAGTTCTTCCGACCTGTATATACCGTTAAAGTAATCACCGCTTTTTACAGCCCTTGACAAACCCCTTCTTAAACGGCTATAATATCGTCAATTGAAGCACAATTACATTTCAACAGGCTTTGATGGGAACAAGTACATTTCTGCAATACTTACAGAGAGCTGCCGGCAGGTGAGAGGCGCAAGGAAACAGATCTGGAATACATCCCGGAGCTTTGCACCGAACGTCATACCGGATGATTAAATATCCCCGGTTCGATTAATAAGCCGCAACGTATTGGCACACGTTATAGTGCCGGAGTGTTAGCAGAATCGGCCATTTTCACTATATAATATATGTCGAACACTGTGTGACAACTCACGGAGGCATTCCTGTGCGAGCAGGATGCAAATTAAGGTGGTAACGCGAGAAATCCCCCTCGTCCTTAAATGGATGAGGGGGATATTTTATTTTTCAGAATACAGATTCATCTTATCAGGAGGAAAATCATGACAATTTATGACGAATTAGTTGCCCGCGGTCTTATCGCGCAGGTAACAGACGAAAAAGAAATCAAAGAGCTTATAAACAACGGAAAGGCTACCTTCTACATCGGCTTTGATCCTACAGCAGACAGCCTTCACGTTGGACATTTCATGGCTCTTTGCCTTATGAAAAGACTTCAGATGGCCGGAAACAAGCCTATCGTGCTTATCGGTGGAGGTACCGCACAGATTGGTGATCCATCAGGACGTACAGATATGCGCCAGATGATGACAACAGAGACTATCAACCACAACGTAGAGTGCTTCAAGAAACAGATGAGCCGCTTCATCGACTTTGGCGATGGAAAGGCTATCATGGTAAACAACGCTGACTGGCTGATGGACTTAAACTACGTGGATGTGCTCCGCGAGGTTGGTGCTCATTTCTCAGTAAACCGTATGCTTACAGCTGAGTGCTACAAGCAGCGTATGGAAAAGGGTCTTTCCTTCCTTGAGTTTAACTACATGATCATGCAGAGCTACGATTTCTACACACTTTTCCAGAAATACGGCTGCAACATGGAGTTCGGTGGAGACGACCAGTGGAGCAACATGCTCGGTGGAACAGAGCTTATCAGACGTAAGCTTGGAAAAGACGCATACGCTATGACAATCAATCTGCTCCTAAACTCTGAGGGCAAGAAGATGGGCAAGACACAGTCCGGTGCAGTATGGCTTGATCCTAACAAGACAACACCTTTCGAGTTCTTCCAGTACTGGAGAAACGTTTCTGATGCCGATGTTCTTAAATGTATCAGAATGCTCACCTTCCTTCCTCTCGAGGAAATTGACAAGATGGAAAGCTGGGAGGGCGCACAGCTCAATGAAGCTAAAGAAATCCTGGCATTCGAGCTTACAAAGCTTGTTCACGGTGAGGAGGAAGCCACAAAGGCTAAAGAGGCAAGCCATGCACTTTTCGCAGGCGGAGCCAACAACGCAAATATGCCTACAGTTACCGTTACAGCTGAGGACTTCCCTGACGGAGAGCTTGATATCATCTCTGTTCTCGTAAAAGCAGGACTTTGCGATTCAAGAGGAGACGGCCGCAGAAATATCCAACAGGGCGGTGTTTCCGTTGCAGATGAGAAGGTAACTGATATCTCTACAAAATACACTCTCGACGATTTCAAGGGTGAGGGTCTCATTATCAGACGTGGTAAAAAGAAATTTGCCAAGGTTGTAGCTGAATAGACAGAGAATCCCCGGTAGTTACTACCGGGGATTTTTACTTTCAGCCATATTTTATTTTGAAAATTCATTTGCAGGAAATTCATATGGCACAAATTTACTGCTACATGTAACTGTATACTCTGTTTCTCCCGAAACAGTTTTTTGTTCTGTGCCAACACCCTCTCCACAAATCCAGTATGAACCATCATTTTTATTCTTTAGCATAATATCCCCACACTAAATTAGCATAGTGTACAATAGCCATATGTTGATAGCTGACAGGCCTTGGGTAGCTGTAATCCATAAAACTTCTAAAACAGCTCCCCAATCCAGTCCAAAAACTGGAAAAATTCTGGAAAAAAGTAGCTGAAACCGCTGAAATTTCTAAAACAGCTCCCCTAACCACAGCGAAATAGCCGGAAAAATCTCCAAAAAAGTAGCTGAAACTGCTGAAATTTCTAAAACAGCTCCCTAACCACAGCGAAACAGCCGGAAAAATCCATAAAAAAGTAGCTGAAACTGCTGAAATTCCTAAAACAGCTCCCCTAACCCAGCGAAACAGAATGGCTTATTATCCATCATTTATATATATTAAACCCTACTTTTTCCTCATCATCCCTTGACTTCTCATTAATAAGTTAATATAATTTACCTAATTGATACATCAACGCTTTAAAGCGCTGACAAAAGGAGGAATTATCATGAAAAAGAGATCTAAAATTTTAGCTTCACTTGTTCTTGCAGGAACAATGGTTCTTGGACTTGCCGGATGCGGAGATTCCGGTTCAGCAAACGGTGGCACACAGTCAGGTAAGAAATCCGGTGCCAAATATCAGGTAGGTATATGCCAGCTCGTACAGCACGAAGCTCTCGATGCCGCTACAAAGGGCTTTGAAGACGCATTAAAGGACAAGCTCGGAGACGATGTCTCATTTGACGAGCAGAATGCCGCAGGAGATGCTTCTACATGCTCTACAATCTGCACCAAGTTCGTCACCAACGACTATGACCTTATCCTTGGAAATGCTACAGCAGCTCTTCAGGCCGCTTCAGCAGCTACAGACTCTATTCCGATTCTCGGAACATCTATCACAGACTACGCTACAGCTCTTGATATGTCAGACTGGTCAGGCACTACAGGAAAGAATATTTCAGGTACTACAGACCTCGCTCCACTCGATGAGCAGGCTAAATGCATCAAGGAGCTCTTCCCGGATGCAAAGAACATCGGTATCATCTACTGCTCATCTGAGCCAAACAGTATCTACCAGTCAACAACTATTACCAAATACCTTGAGGACGAGGGATACACTGTAAAAGAGTACACTTTCTCTGATTCAAATGATGTTGCTGCAGTAACACAGAGCGCATGTGATGCATCTGATGCAATCTACATCCCAACTGACAACACTGCTGCTTCATGTACAGAGACTATCAACAATGTAGCTTCACAGGCTAAGAAACCTATCTTCGCTGGCGAGGAAGGAATCGCTAAGGGCTGTGGTGTGGCAACACTTTCTATCAGCTACTATGACCTTGGATACACAACAGGTGAGATGGCTTACGATATCCTTGTAAATGGTACAGACATCAAAACTATGGAGGTTAAGAGCGCTCCTAAGTTCACTAAGGAGTACCTTCCGGACCGCGCCAAGGAGCTTGGAATCACAGTTCCGGACGGCTATGAGGAAATCTCAGCTGAATAAACAGCTGCACTATGGAGGTATTTAATAAAATGATTCTAATGAATTATTTTGCAACCTTAAATCCGGTTGCATTCACCAATGCCCTTCCGGGCAATATAGCCCAGGGTCTGATATGGGGCATCATGGCACTCGGTGTTTATATCACCTTCAGACTGCTGGACTTCGCAGATCTGACGGTTGATGGCTCATTTGCAACAGGTGGTGCCGTAACCGTTATGATGACGATTAACGGCTACAATATCTGGGTTTCACTGCTTTGTGCATGTATTGCCGGTCTGCTCGCAGGACTCTGCACAGGTCTCTTACATACAAAGCTCGGCATTCCTCCGATTCTGGCAGGAATCCTTACACAGATAGCTCTCTATTCTATCAACTTAAATATCATGCAGCGCCACGCCAACCAGGCACTTAGCGCAGATAAATATAATCTGGTGCTTTCATCACGTAATCTGACACATGCGATAATTGTCGGTGTGATTTTCTCTGTTGTAATTATCGCGGTGCTTTACTGGTATTTCGGAACAGAGCAAGGCTCTGCTATCCGTGCCACAGGCTGCAACCCTGCAATGAGCAAGGCTCAGGGTATCAACATCGACAACATGAAGCTCATCGGTCTTGCGCTTTCAAATGCAATTGTAGCGCTCTCAGGCGGCCTGCTTTCACAGTACTCAGGCTTTTCCGATGTAAACATGGGCCGTGGTGGAATCGTCATCGGTCTTGCCGCCGTTATCATCGGTGAGGTGCTCGGCGATGCAATCCTCGGAAAGCACATGAATTTCATGGGAAAGCTTATCTTTGTCATATTTGGTGGAATTGTTTACTACATTGTAATCGGAATTGTTCTGTGGCTGCAGATGCCAAGTGATGACTTAAAGCTCTTCACTGCAATCATCGTGGCAATTTTCCTTGCAGTGCCTTACCTGAAGGGCAAGAGCAAGGCCTCCTTTAAAAAGGCCGGCAAACGCTCTGCCGCAGCACTTAACACAAAGGAGGGCAAATAAATGCTAGAGATTAGAAACGTACATAAAACCTTCAATCCGGGCACAATCAATGAAAAGCATGCCCTTAATGGTGTAAACCTAAAGCTTGAAGAGGGCGATTTCGTCACTGTTATCGGTGGAAACGGTGCCGGAAAATCGACCATGCTCAATGCCGTTGCAGGCACATGGCCTGTGGACGATGGTTCAATTCTCATCGATGGAGTGGATGTCACAGGACTTCCTGAGTTCAAGCGTGCATCATTTCTGGGACGTGTGTTCCAGGATCCAATGACAGGAACTACCGCAACCATGCAGATTGATGAAAACCTCGCACTTGCAGCGCGCCGCGGAAAGCGCCGTGATCTTGGCTGGGGCATCACAAAGGCTGAAAAGGAGCATTTCCACGAGCTTTTAAAGGAGCTTGATCTGGGACTCGAGGATCGAATGACCTCAAAGGTTGGTCTGCTCTCAGGTGGACAGCGTCAGGCTGTTACACTGCTCATGGCTTCACTCCAGAAGCCGAAGGTGCTGCTTTTGGATGAGCACACCGCTGCCCTCGACCCTAAGACAGCCGCAAAGGTGCTCACTCTCACAGACAAAATCATCAAGGAGAACAGCCTGACAGCCATGATGGTCACACACAACATGCGTGATGCCATCGCTCACGGCAACAGACTCATCATGATGAATAACGGACAGGTTGTCCTTAATATCTCAGGCGAGGAAAAGAAAAACCTCACTGTGGAGGATCTGCTCATGAAGTTTGAGGAGGTTTCCGGCGAGGAATTTGCTTCTGATAAGGCACTTTTAGGATAATAAAAAACGTGCAGCCCAAAAGGGTTGCACGTTTTTTATTTATATCCACAGCCGTTTCGCCCCGGCATATCCTCTCCGTGCACATACCTGGCGTTGAACTCCATATTTATCTCACGAAGCTCCTTCTTTCCGTCAATATAGTCCTGATACATCTCGGCAAGCCCCGACATGCAGCCATCGCAGGTAGCCTCGATATTGCCAAGCGACTCAGCCACAATTGCCTCGCGTTCCTCTTTTGTTGTCTCACTAATTAAATATCCCATTTCGTATGTTTCCTTTCCGCATGTTTATTATCCATATATTTCCTGTCCGTGTATTTCCTGACCGTATGTTTCGTTTCCGTATAATGCATAAAAATGATATGAGGGTCAATATATTAAAAGTCGTAACTGTTCAGTACCTTCACAGTTGCGAGCCGCAAGCGCATAAGAATCAGCTGCGCTGATGGGCGCTTGCTCCTACATAATATACGTTTTCTTACGAAATATGCGGTACCGCATATTTCTGTACTGAACAGTTACTAAAAGCCCAGATTCTCATCCACAAGAATAATCTGGAAACGTCCCTTCACCCTTGAGAAGCGTGTGGTCAGAATCTGACAGCAGATACACTGCGGGCTCTTACAGTCAAAGCAGGTGCCGTTCTTGGAGCATGGTGTGTCGATGCCAAAGCGCTGTGCGTTGATAGGCGCTGCCTCATTTCTCGCACGGCTCATAGCGTCTGCCTCAGTCTTTACGACCTTGTTCATGCCTACTATAAGAAGCACATGTTTTGGTCCGTAAGCATATGCCGCTACGCGGTTTGCATTTCCGTCAATATTGATAAATACGCCATCCTCGCTCATAGCATTGACACTTCCAAGGAAATAATCCGATGTAAATGCCTTTAACGCTATCTCCTGCTTCTCCCCCTGCGTAGACACCTTGTCCCTGTCATAAAACTGATATTCTCCGTTTGAGAGCGCCTCATACAGACCACATTCCTTCACCGATGTGGCACCGCCCATATTGATTGAGCTGCCCTTTGGAATCAGCTCCAGTGCCTTCTTAACAGCCTCCTCCTTTGTCTCGACATAATATGCCTCCATGTTGCGCGACTCAAGCGCAGCCACAAGGCGCTTTCCCAGTAATTCGTTTCTCATTTTTCTTACGTCCATAGTGTAAACCTCATTTCATGCTTATTGCCAATTCCCATTTGTGCAATCAGCTGTATTAATTGTTGTTATTATACTACTTCACAGGGGATGTCTGCAATTTATTTTAGGCTGCTATGCAGATAGATATTTTTCCTGTCTTCCCCCGCACATTTTATGTTATAATCATCTGACGGAGGTACATCATGAAAATAACTACTCTATGCTACATAGAACACGATGGACAATATCTCATGCTTCATCGTATTAAGAAAGAAAATGATATAAATGAAGGAAAATGGATTGGTGTTGGCGGTCACGCCGAGAATGGTGAATCACCCGAAGAATGCTTGCTCCGCGAAGTCAAAGAGGAAACAGGGCTCACACTCACATCATACCGTTTCCGCGCACTCATAACTTTTATAAGTGATAAACAGGAGCCTGAATTGATGTGTCTTTTCACCGCTGATGAATTTTCCGGCAAGCTTATAACATGCAACGAAGGTGACCTCAAATGGGTGGATAAAACTATCGTGCCCACACTTCCTACCTGGGAAGGCGACGCTATCTTCTTAAAGCTCCTGCTTGAAAATGAAGAAAATTTCTTCACACTTAAGCTTGTATATGAAGGTGAATCACTGGTTGATCAGAAGCTTGAGATTTATTAGTATTATCCTGCCACAAGGCTATTTACAAGCGTCTGCATATCTGCCTCCCAGTTTCTTTCCCTGCTATAATAAACACAGCCATATATTTCCGGGTATTTGAGATTCACGCTGGAGCAGAGAATTACAGGTATTGTGATTTTGTTCTTAATCACTCTGTCAATCAGAACATCTCCTGATTGTTCCTCTCTGCCGCCCGGCTCGCTGGGATAATACATATCAGTAATTATCAGATCATACGGATTATTACTATCTATTGAGTTTTTAATCTGTTTCCACCCATCCGCGAGATTATTGGACCATTCGATATCTTTAATCCCACATCCTGACAGGGCTTTGCAAATATCATTGTGTTTAAATGTATCATCTTCGATATTCAGTACTCTCATGTGAATCCTCCTGACTTTATCTGTTTAAGTATTCATTCCATCTTGCATTCGTCTCCTCAAG
>ERZ1026971.1101-NODE-1101-length-11260-cov-11.593842_pt1 | contig 11260 bp, 8 predicted proteins | sample MGYA00519294_ERZ1026971 | MGnify/ENA primary metagenome ERZ1026971 (study PRJEB26926, sample SAMN06164664) | human gut metagenome | biome: ENVO:00009003; feature: ENVO:2100002; material: ENVO:00002003 | host: Homo sapiens | place: USA | collected 2012 ... | reverse complement strand
TCTGCCGCACCTCGCTCGCCGTATCGGCACTTAGAATTATGCGGTATTGCCCTAATTTCAAACTTACTTACGGGTTTTTCTATGAAATTTTCTCAAAAACTTGTCTGCATCATGCTGCTGGTCATCGCCGCGTTTTTTGCCGTGGGCGGTGCGGTGCTGGTCAACGGCAGCTTTATGGACCGCCTGAGCGCAGCCGCCGAGCAGGAACAAAGCATGCACGCCATGCTGTGCGGCGTGGTGGAGGATTACTACCTGGACCAGACCGACCGCGGCGAAGATACCTGCGGGGATGATTTTATCACCGCCGCCACCTGGCGCGCAGGGGATCTGGCCCGTGGGGTTTATTCCCAGGGGCTGTTCCGCGCATCCGCTGACCCCGCCCAGGACGAAGCCTATGCCATATACGGCCTGCAGGACGGCCAAAGCATTTTGCGGTACGGCCCCAATGTGACCCGCACCTACCGCAGCGATCTGCTGGGCGGCCTTGTGATGGTAACCACCTTTGATGTAACGGAGATTTTTGCCGCGCGCAACCGCAGCCTGCAGCGCTTTTTCCTGCTGGAAGCTGCCGTGGTGGCCGGGGCTGCCGTGGTGGTCTGGCTTGTCAGCCGCCGCCTGACCCACCCACTGACCGTGCTGACCGCCGCCAGCGCCCGCATTGCCGCGGGTGATTATGCCTTGCGCACCAGGATGCACACCGGGGATGAGCTTGAAATCCTGAGCCAGGGCTTTGACCAGATGGCCGGTGCCGTGCAGGACAAAGTGGAAGCTCTGGAGCTTTCGGTCCAGCAGCGGGATGATTTTGTGGGTGCGTTTACCCATGAGCTCAAAACCCCCATGACCGGCATCATCGGCTATGCCGACCTTTTGCGCAGCATGCAGCCAGACCCCGAAGAACAGCGTGAAGCCGCCGGGGCCATCTTCCATGAAGCCCAGCGGTTGGAAGCCTTAAGCGGAAAGCTGCTGCAGCTGATGGGCCTGGGTGAGCACGCCCCCCAACTGGTACCCGTGCAGCTGGATTCTGTTTTTGCCGAAGCGCGCCGCGCCGTTGCCCCCGCTCTGAACGGCTGCATTCTGACCATGCAGTCCAACGGCCTGACCGTGCAGGGAGATGCCGACCTGCTGTGTGATCTCGTCATCAACCTTGTCACCAACGCCGCCAAGGCCAGCACCCCCGGCAGCGCCATTGCGGTCTGCACCGAACAGGCAGATGGTTCCATCCGGCTGACGGTTCAGGACCACGGCCAGGGCATCCCGGCGGACAAGCTGGCCCGCGTGGTGGAGCCGTTTTATATGGTGGATAAATCCCGTTCCCGCCGCCAGGGCGGCAGCGGCCTGGGCCTGGCCCTGTGCAGCCGCATTGCCCAGGCCCACGGCGGAACGCTTGCCATGGAAAGCGAACTTGGCAAAGGCACCACCGTAACCGTCACCCTGCCCGCACCGAACCAAACCGCCGCCGCACTCGCACAGGAGGAACCCGTATGAAAACCACAAAACGCGGCAAGCTGCTGATGCTGGCCTGCGCCGCCCTGGTGGCTGTGCTGGCCTGCCTGCCGCTGCTCTGGTTCCGCGCACAGGATGCCCGTATGTTCGGCACCGTCAATCAAAGCTCTGGCCTGTATGAATCCCGCGAGGTCAGCGGGGATGATTTTTATCTATTACAGCAGGTCAAAAACCGCACCCAGATGAACCGCACGGACTGGATGGTTTCCGCCGGGCTGGACGGCACAGCAGCCCTGTATACCCCCGCCGGGAACAGCCGCTACAACATGACCTCCAGCGATACCGCCGCTGATTTTGCCGCCAGCCTGCTGACCCAGCTCCATGATGCCGAGGTATTGCCGGACACCTGGTACCATGTGGCAGCCGATAACCTGAGCAGCTACAGCAGCGGCGAGCTGTATACTTCCAGTGATTCCCTTGGCATTACGCGGCTGCTGCGCTACCCCCATGCCGCCTATGATGAAAGCGACCCCGAATACAACGAATCCCCCACATTCGCCCTGGATTATGATAATAAAACCGGCCGCCTGCTGAACCTGTGGGTTCAGGCCCCGCTGGACGATCCCACCCTGCTGTCCGGCAGCCCGGCGTTGCTGAATATCTCCGACCTGCTGACCGCCTGGGTGCAGTGGGAGGGCCTTACCGACCTGGGCGACTGGACCGTGCCTTACGGCAGCGATTACGCCGAAACCGGCCTGTACAGCGCCAGAGGCAACGCCCTGCTGACCTGTGTGTACGGCTCCTTTACCCTTGACGATGTTCCCCGCGCCTATTACAGCATGCAGCTGACCTGGCAGCCCTATGCCCCCACCCCGCAGCCGGGCAGCACCGATCTGCTGCCCGCCGAGCCGCTGCCAGAAACCAGCGATTATTATTACACTGACGTCATCGCTTACCAGTGGGACGATGACCGCGCTGCCGCTGTGTTTGATTATGATGCCAACCTGATCCTTCGCACTAACCTGAGCACCGGCGTGCAGACCGTGTTCTGTGATGTGCCCGGCTGCACCCATACCACCAACAGCTGCCCTGCCCGCATCACGGACCAGATGTATTCTCTGGTTCCCGCCGGGGATTGCGTTTACCTTGTTTACGGCACCTATTCGCCCACAACGGCAAAGGGCGCTTCCGGCGCGGATATCAACGCCATGTCGGACGATGAAATCATGCGCTGGGCGCGCGCGGCAGATGCCGGGGTTCCGCTGGCCCTTTATACCCAGGAGCTGGAGCCTTACACCCAGGAGGATGTTACCGCCGCCCGCCGTTTGATGCAGAACGCCTTTGGCCAGGGCCGCATTGAAATGCTGGACGGCACCACCCGCACCGAGCTTGTCCGGCTGGATCATGATGCCGTGTATATCGGCGGCTGCGATTCCACCTATTTATACGGCATCATGCGGAGCCAGCAGGGCGAAGAGCCCACCCGCTGGTTCCGCATGGAGCGCACCACCGGCCAGTACGAAACCATGCCCATCCCGGATACCGACCACCTCTGCGGTGTCTGGAACAACCAGCTTGTGCTGTTCCGGGAGCGCTGCGCCGAACCGTTCGCTTCCGATAAAATATCCGATTACAGCCTGGCCGGCAGTTATTCTTCCCGGTTCCAGAACACCAGTTATGACGTTGTGCTGTACGACCCCGTCACCGCCCAAAGCCGGCGGTTATACAGCCTGAACGAAAATTCCGGTTCTTTCACCCATGCCGCGCTGTATGGGGATTCTCTCTATCTGAATACCAGCATTTGGGAGAATCCGGATGATACCCCGTTCAACGCCATCCGGCTCAACCTGCGCAACGGGGAGCAGACCGCGCTGGAATCCCTTTTGGGGATCGACCGTTCCGATTATCCTTACGGTTATCTGTTGGGTTCTTCCACGGTTGCCAACCTCTACTCCCAAAAATGGGGCACCATGATGCTGTTTCGTTCCAACAGCGGTCAGGGCGGCGAAAGCCTGCTGCTGAACTTTGCCGCCGGCAGCGTGTTCCACACCAGCTGGCAGGCAGGTGAAAGCACCTATATTGCCGCCGAATCCCCTGTGGGCCAGTTGTTGCTGCTTTCCTGGGTGTATGATGATCTTTCGGACAACTGGTTCCAGACCTACCAGCAGTACCTTGCCCCCGCCAGTGATCCCACCATCATGACCCCCGTTGCCATGTGGGAACCGGGGCAGTAAACCTCCGCCCCGTAGGCGGTCGTAACCAATTTTTTACCAGTGTAAATTGATGGTTTGTTCACGGTTTGTTTACGTCGCGGTGGTTGTTATTGCCGGGGCAGTGTGGTATACTCACCCCCAAGATGTATCTGAAAGCAAAGAAGCCGACGAATTTTTCGCCTTTTCAGCTACACCCTAAGAAAGGGGGAATCTGCATGAAACATCTGCGTTCCTTTTTTGCGGTGCTGCTGGCCGCAGCCGTCTGCGCGGCGGTGGTGCTGTTTTCCGGCTGTGGGGCATCCGTTCAGGTGCAGCAGCTTACCATCCCCGGCGAGCGCGGCAGCATCCATGCCACGATGACCACCCCTGCCAATGCCGAAAACATGCCTGCCGTGGTGATCTGCCACGGCTTTACCGGCAGCCGCCAGCTGGACGGCCACGCCAAGCCGCTGGCCAAAACGCTGGCCCAGCACGGCATTGCCAGCATCGCCATTGACTTTGCGGGCAGCGGCGAAAGCGAGGAGCCGTTCACCGCTTACACCCCCGCCACCATGCGGGATGATATCACTTCTGCCATCACCTACCTGACCGACACTGTGGGTGCCGACCCGGAGCGCATCGGCCTGCTGGGCCACAGCATGGGCGGCCGCGCCGTCAGCGTCTACCTGAAAGATTCCATCAAAGCCGCCGCCCTGTGGGCACCGGCGGATAACACAGGGCTGGACGGGCTGGAATTTCTGGACCACAGCGCCGAAGGCCGCCAGGCTATTTATGACGGTGCCATACAAAACGGCGTGCTGGACCTGCCCAAGTGGGGCGTAACGATCAGCGCCGATTTTGTGCAGCAGGTTGCCGACCAGGACCCCACCGCCAGCCTGCGCACCTACAACGGCCCTCTGCTGCTGGCTTATACCGCCGGGGATGCCGAATTGCTGAGCCAGACCACCATTGACCTGACCCGCCAGGCTGCCGCCGAACACAGCGGCCCTCTGGTGGACCTGACCGGCCAGTATGAGGACGCCACTCACAATTTCACCGCCGCATCCGGCAAAAAAATCGACGATTTCTCCGTCCGCCGCCGCATCGAATCCGCCACCGCAGAATTTTTTGAAGAATATCTATAACCCATCCCTATTTGCCGCCGCCCCACCGGGCCGCGGCATTTTTTATGATAATTTTAAGGTTCATGGCACAGAGAAACCTTGCCATATGCCGCAAACCTCCCCCTCATCCGTAGGGAACGGTCTTGACCGTTCCGAACCCCTGCCATATACCCCTCAACAAAATTTCATTCCCAGGCCCCTCCGGGACGTCGAGGACGCCGTCCCCTACATATATTTTGAGGGCTGGCCGCCTTACCCACCACATTTCCCCGCCCCAATTCCTAATTTCTAATTCCTAATTAACTTCTCCCTCCTAACTACTAACTACTTCCTTCGCCCCACCGCAATTTTACAACTCCGCCCCCTTTCCGCCGGGGGTAAAATGTGATATAGTATAGAGGTATAGGATTTTGTCAAAAAGGGAGGGCTGAAATGGCACCCATTATCCATACCGTCAACCTGTGCAAGGTGTATGCCGTGGGCAAAGAACGGGTTGTTGCCCTGAACGATGTTTCTATCTCCATTGAAAAAGGGGAATTCTGCTGCATCGTGGGCCAGTCCGGCAGTGGCAAAAGTACCCTGCTGAATCAGCTGGCTGGGCTGGAAAAACCGACCCGCGGCAAGGTATTCATCGGTTCGCACGAGATCAGCGCTATGACCGAAGATGAGCTGGCCAAGTTCCGCCAGGCACACCTGGGCTTTATTTTTCAGAGCTACAACCTGCTGCCCACCATGACGGCGGCCGAAAACGTTGCTCTGCCGCTGATGTTCAAGGGCATTTCCCGCTCCCAGCGCCTTGCCATGGCCCGCAAAGAGTTAAAAACCATGGGCCTTGGCGGCCGTGCCGAACACATGCCCACCGAGATGAGCGGCGGCCAGCAGCAGCGCGTGGGCATCGCCCGCGCCTTTGTCAGCAAGCCGCGCGTGATCTTTGCGGACGAACCCACCGGCAACCTGGACTCTATCACATCCAAACAGGTGCTCTACCGCATGCTGCAAATATCCAAGCAGATGGGCACCACCTTTGTCATGGTCACCCATGAACCGGAGCTGGCCTCCTGTGCAGACCGCATTATTACCATTCTGGACGGCAAGGTGCAGTCCGATGTGGTGCAGGATCCCGCCACAAGGGAGCGCAACCGCGAAGCCCTGTTCGCCAGCCTGGAGGGCAACATGCGGATCGGCGGCGACTCTGCCAGCGGCGAAGTTCACCAGAAAACCGCAGCCGAGCTTGCCTCTTACGCAGCCCCTGCTGCCGCAGCCCAGCAGCCCGAACAACCCAAACCGTAAATTTTGCCCACTCATTCAGGAATATCAAAGTCATAGAAAAAGATGGAATCAATCTAAGGAGGACCCCGGAGTGAAAAAAGCTTCCCGTTTTGCCGCCCTGCTGGCGGCCGTCATGCTCTTCGGCAGCGTGGCTGCCATGCCCGCCCTTGCCGCAAATGATGATGCCCCCAATTCGCAAGTGACCGCTAATGACCAAGAAGCCTCCGACAACAACAGCTCGGACAAAAATCATGACGATCCCAATTCGACGCCACCCCCCCAGCCCAACAACAGCGGCTCGGCCTACATCATTGCTCAGACCGTGACCGATGCCGCAGGCGGCGAGATCACCACCATTGACCGGGACAGCCGGTTTAACCTGATTCTGCGCGTGGCGGATTACGGTGCTTACAACAACTTCATTCCCGCGGACCAGATCTCTGCCCGCATCAACTCCTCCGCGTTCACCTTTACCGGCAACGCCGAAGTTGGCCAGCTGTACGAGGAAACCGACGCCAACGGTGCCGGTTACTACAGCTATGTACTGCTGTTCCGCGATGTGATCTACAACGGCGGCGGCAACAGCGTGCCCATCAACCTGAGTTACCTGAATTCCACCATGGCGATGCAGCAGCTCAGCGTTACCCTGGGCCAGTGTGTGGACGAAGACCCCGATACCCCCAACCTGATGATCCGCGCTTCCAGCTACGGCAATGAAGCGGTTGTGGCCGGGACGCCCTTTACCCTGACCCTGACCCTGTACGCCACCGGCGGCCAGGAGAACCTGAACGATGTGGTCATCTCGCTGACCCTGCCGGACGGCATCACCATGACCAGCGGCAGCCTGAGCAACTATCTGGGCACCATGGCCCCCAAGTCCACCCGCGATGTCAGCTTCAGCCTGACCCCCAGCGCCGGCTTTACCGGCGGCGTGGCCAACATTACCGTGAACAGTGTGGGTACCGGCGCGGACACCAACAAGGCCGTTACCGGTATGTCCACCACCATCTCGGTTCCGGTATCTCAGCCGGACCGCTTTGAGTTGGGCCAGCTGGAACTCAGCGACAGCATTACGCTGGGCGATTCCGCTTCCGTCACCCTGAACTTTGTCAACAAGGGCCGCGACGCCCTTTCCAACCTGGAAGCCACCCTTTCCGGCGATAACCTGGGCGCCGACACCACTGTGCAGTACATTGGCAACCTGAACGCCGGTTCCTCCAACAGCGTGGATTTTGACATGACCCCCACCCAGGAAGGCACCTGCAACGGTACCATCACCCTGACCTATGAGGACGCCAACGGCACCCTGAAAACCGTCAGCAAAGATTTTTCCTTCTCTGTTCAGCCGGCCATGGACTACGGCGATTCTGGCGATATGGGCGATAACATGGATGACATGCAGCCCCAGCAGACCGGCCTGCCCCTGTGGGCCTATCTGGCAATCGGCGCTGCTGTGATCGTGGTGGTAGTTGTGATCGTTGTGGTGGTACGCAAAAAGAAGAAGGCCGCCGCACTTGCCAAGCTGGAGGAAGGCAACGATGAAGATATCTGACCAGATCGGGCTGGCTGTCACCAACCTGTCCCGCCGCAAGGGCCGCACGGCACTGACCGTTGTGGGCGTCGTTGTGGGCATCTGTGCGGTTATCGTTATGATCTCCATGGGCATTGCGGAAAGCCATAACAACGACGAAATGCTCAAAAATATGGGCGGCCTGACCAAGATTGAGGTATACAACTACGGCAGCCAGAACATCAATGGGCAGGAGGTCAAGCTGGATAACGAAGCCGTCCAGCGGTTCCGCAAGATCGACCACGTTACGGCTGTCACCCCCTATTACCAGCCGGACCTGAACCTGTATGTAGAAGCAGGCAAAAACAACCGCTACCGCGCCAGTTATGTATGGAGCGTTCTCGGCCTGGACCCGGACACCATGCCCCTGCTGGACAACAAGCTGGAAAGCGGCGACTGGCCCAAAGGCGGGGTGAATTACGGCAAGGATGTGATCCCCGTTGTGGTAGGCAAGGAGTTTTTGTATCAGTTTGAGGATACCCGCCGCAGCCAAAACAGCTCCAAACGCCAGCGCTGGAGCGGCGAAACCGATGCCAACGGCAACCAGCTGCCGCCCTTTGTGGATGCTACCAAGGATACCTTTACCCTGACCCTGACCAACGGTGACACCGAGAACCCCAAGACCCAGAGCTACAAGCTCAAAATCGTTGGCGTTGTCTCGGAAGAATCCGAGGATTACATGCTGCAATACGGCATTACTTTCCGCCTGAACGACCTTCTGATGCTGAGCGAAGCCTACAGCAAGCTGGCCAAAACGAATTTTAACCCCAAAAAAGTGACCTATAACGAAGTATACATTAAGGTCGATGACATCAAGAATGTGGATAAAATCTGCGATACCTTAAAAGAGGAAGGCTACCAGATCAGCTCCATGGTGGATTACCGCAAGCAGATGCAGCAGCAGACCGCACAGCGCCAGCTGCGCCTGGCGGGTCTGGCGGCCATCAGCCTGTTTGTTGCCGCGCTGAACATCGCCAACACCATGACGATGGCCATTTACGAGCGCACCCGTGAGATCGGCGTGATGAAAGTTCTGGGCTGCGAGATTGGCAACATCCGGCGGATGTTCCTGATTGAAAGCGGTATGATCGGCTTTATCGGCGGCGTAGCCGGTACGATTTTAAGCTACATCATCAGCTTTGGCATGAACAACATGACGATGATCGTATACGGCCTGAACACCCTGCTGATGAAGCTGGGCATCAACGCCACCATCGACCTCAGCTCCCTGATGGGCAGCAGCGATTCGATGTATTACGGCGGTGGAATGTACATGTCTGATTCCGGCAGCGGAACCGTCATGTCCATCATTCCTATCTGGCTGGTGCTGGCTGCCATCGGCTTTGCCGTGGTGGTGGGCCTGCTTTCCGGTATCGTTCCCGCCAGCCGCGCCGTTCGCATCAGCGCCCTGGAGGCCATCCGGCACGATTAAATCAAATGCGCCTTCCCGCAAGGGAGGGTGCGTTTTTGTTTGAATGAAAAAAGAATAAATAATAAAGAATAATTTCGGTGGACCGCGTCGCATCCGCGCCGCTCAAAAACCGCAGAGTTCTGCATTCTATGTATTAACCTTTTAGTTTATAGAGACCATAGGGGGCGCACATTGTGCGCCCGCCATCTTTATTACAGAGTGTACCATAAATCATATCTGTAGGGCGGGATGCCCTCATCCCGCCGCAGAGAGACATCATAAAATTGTACCACCTGCCCACGTTACAGCCCGCCCCACGGGACGATGCAAGCATCGTCCCCTACAAATCTCTTTTTCTGTTCGCGGCAAAATTTTACCTTTCTTCCCCTTCCATACATTTTTTTCCTCGTCATCATACAAAAAACGCGCACAGCGCCCGATATTTATCGGCGCTGTGCGCGTTTTGCTAACTCCTAACTCCTAACTTTCTCCGGTATCTGCGCCCCAATAATTGCCGCAAACATCAAAGCGCACCCTGCCAGTTCTACGCCGGAAAGGGTCTGGCCCAAAATCAGCCAGCCGGCCAGGGCGCTGAACACGCTTTCCATGCACATGGCCATGCTGGCAATGGTGGGGTCAAGTTCTTTCTGGCCCACAATTTGCAGCGTGTAGGCCACACCGCTGGACAAAATGCCGCAGTAAGCAATCGATACCGCCGCCCCCTGGATCTGGGCAAAGGTCGGCGTTTCAAACACAAACATAAAAATAGTGGAAAGGACCGCCGTTGCAAAAAATTCCGCAAAGCTCAGCTGCACACCGTCCAGCCTGGGGCTGTAATGATCCACCAGCATAATCTGGAACGCAAACAGCAGCGAGCAGAGCAGCAGCATCCATTCGCCGCCGGTCAGGGTCAGGGTATCGTGCCCCGCCAGGCACAGCAGGTAAAGCCCCGCCAGGCTGATGCAGGCGCAGATTCCCAGTTTGACCCCCGGCCGCCGCCCAAAGAGCACCCCCAGCAGCGGTACCAGCACCACATACAGCGCCGTCAAAAAGCCCGCCTTGGCCGTGCTGGTGGTGCCAATGCCGATCTGCTGTGCCGCCGAAGCCGCAAACAGCGCAATGCCGCAAAACACACCGCCCCGCAGCAGCATCCGGCCGTTGATCCAGAACGGAACACCGGGATCCGCTTTGCGGGCCTTGCCGCGGCGCAGCAAAACCAGCACGATCAAAAACGCGCAGGCCAGCCAGCTGCGGGCCGCCAAAAAGGTATACGGCCCCACATAGCCGCTGCCCACACTTTGCGCCACAAAGGCTGTGCCCCAGATCAGCGCCCCCAGCAGAAGCAGCAGGGTGTTGCGCAGTTGTTTTTTATCAAAGTTCATCTTTTGATTCCTTTTTTGTTTCAGTCATATCCGCAAAATGCCCCGGCGTCGGTCTGCGTTGACCGCTGCGCCGGGGCACGCTTCATTTTTGGTTATTCTGCATCCGGGGCAACCAGGTCGTCGCTGCCAATGCCCTCGATTTTCACGCCGCCGGTAATGTAGAACATACCAGAGTCATAGCTGACATTGGCCTTGTACAGCCTGCCGGGGGTCAAGCCGGAGATGGTATAGGTGCTGCACTCCCCGCCGGTCGGGAAATACACCGTGGTGCCCGCCACATAGGAAGTGGTTGCCTTATCCTCCGAAAGTTCCCACAGCGCCACCTTGAACTCCAGAATACCGGTGGATTCGGTGGTGCCATAGCCCGTTACCTGCACGGTATCGGAACCCGCCACAAAATACTCGGTGTTGCGGTTCTGGATGCTGTTAAACGCAACATACAGCGTCCCATCCTGCACCTGTTGGTTCCAGTGGACCGAGGTATCCTGCAGCCCATCCGGGAAGTTCACCTCACCGCCGGGCTGCGCCACTATTTCGTCCGCCTCATCGTCATCGGAACCTTCTTCACGCAGGCCCAGCAGGTCTGCCGTTTTCAAAATCAGATTGCTTGCTACTTCCTTGGGGCTGCAGGCGGTCAGGCTGAGCGCCAGAACCGCTGCCAGCACAAGTGCAGCTGCACGTTTTGCCAGTTTCATCATTCATTGCCCTCCATGGCAGGTAAAGCTGTTTGTAACCCTTTTATTATATCCCAATTCGCCGGGCAGAACAAGTGCTTCTTGGTGAAAACCTGGTAAAACCTAAGGCAACACCGCACAATTCTAAGTGCCGATACGGCGAGCGAGGTGCGGCAGCTGCTAAGCCAAAAGCGC
>ERZ1026971.1088-NODE-1088-length-11374-cov-9.573372_pt1 | contig 11374 bp, 7 predicted proteins | sample MGYA00519294_ERZ1026971 | MGnify/ENA primary metagenome ERZ1026971 (study PRJEB26926, sample SAMN06164664) | human gut metagenome | biome: ENVO:00009003; feature: ENVO:2100002; material: ENVO:00002003 | host: Homo sapiens | place: USA | collected 2012 ... | reverse complement strand
AGTATTATCTGCGCTTTTGGCTTAGCATCTGCCGCACCTCGCTCGCCGTATCGGTACTTAGAATTATGCGGTATTGCCATAACATAAACGTTCGATTTTACGGAGAAAAGAGGAACTACTATGCGTGTTTTGATTGCTGCCGGCGGCACAGCCGGCCATATCAACCCGGCGCTTGCCATTGCCGGAGCCTTAAAGGCGGCGGACCCCGCGGCTGAGATCCACTTTGCCGGGCGGAAAGAGGGTATGGAGTACGGCCTTGTAACCAAGGCAGGGTACCCGTTCCACCATATTGAGATCAACGGTTTCCAGCGTAAGCCAACCCTGAAGAACGTAGGCCGCAACGTGGTAGCGCTCTACCACCTGGCCCTGTCCGGCCCGCGCACGACGGCTATCCTGAAAGAGGTCCGGCCCGATCTGGTCATCGGCTGCGGCGGTTATGTCAGCGGCCCGGTGGTGCGCGCCGCCGCCAAAAAGGGCATCAAGACCGCCATCCATGAGCAGAACGCATTCCCCGGTGTGACCAACAAGCTGCTGGCCAAGGATGTGGACGTGGTGTTTGCCGCTTCCGCCGCTGCGGTGGAAAAGCTTGGCGCGCCGGAGAAGACCCTTGTGGTTGGCAACCCTGTCCGCCCGGAAATTTTGAACCGTGACCGCGCCGCCGCTCGTGCTGCTGTGCACGCGGGGGACCGCACCGTGATTTTGAGCTTCGGCGGCTCTTTGGGGGCCCGCCGTATCAACGAGGTTGTGGCAGAGCTGTGCGCGTGGGAGCAGGCAAACGATCTGCCCGTGCTGCACCTGCACGCCACCGGCAGCCGCGGCGTAAAGCTGTTTGAGGACCTGGAAGCCAAGAACCACTTTGCCCCCGGTGCCAACCTTGTGGTAAAAGAATACATTGATAATATGCCGGATCTGCTGGCCGCGGCGGACCTTGTTATTTCCCGCTCCGGTGCGCTGACGCTGGCGGAGCTGGAAGCCATGGGCCGCGCGTCCATCCTGATACCTAGCCCCAATGTGGCCGAAAACCACCAGTATTACAATGCACTGGAGCTGCAAAACGCCGGTGCCGCCATTGTGATTGAAGAAAAAGACCTGACCGGTGTCAAGCTGATCGAAACCGTGCATGCCCTGTTGGCAGAGCCCGGCAAACTGACGGCCATGGGCACCGCCGCCAAGACCCTGGGCAACCCCAAGAGCCTGGAACTGATCACCGCAAAGCTGCTGGAACTGGTGAACGGAAAGTAACCTGCCGGAACAAACCGGCAGCAAATAAAAGCTGAAACACAGAAAGGAGGTACACCCCATGGACCGCAATCAGCGCAGCCGAAACCAGAAAAAAAGTGTACCTCCCCGCAAGGGTCAGCCCAGCCATCGCAACACCAAAAGCGCCCCGCCGCAGCGCAGCAGCCGCCCGGCGGGCAGCCAGCAGCGGCCAAAGGGCAGCGGCCAGCGTCCCGCAAAACAGCCCGAACGCCAGCCGCCCAAACAGCAGCAAAAGCGCCCCCGCCCCCAACAGAACCCCCAAAAGCCGGGGTACCGTTCCAGCGCGCCACAGGTGCAGCGCCGCGTTACCCGCGCGGAACAGCTGCGAATCCGCCGCCGCAAGGCCATCATCGGGGTGCTGTGCGTTTTGGCAGTGCTGGTGGTCGGCATTGTGCTTTCCATCAACCTGTTGTTCAAGGTGACGGATTTCCGGGTGGAAAATGCGGACCGCACCACCCCCGCCAATACCGGCATTTATACCGAACAACAGCTGATCGATGCAACCGGCATTCAGGTGGGGGATAACCTGTACGGTTTTTCCACCAAAGAAAAATCTGACCAGCTGTTGGCGCAGATGCCGTACCTGGATGTGGCAGTCGTCACCCGCCAGGCCCCCGGCACCGTGATCATCCGGGTGCAGCCTGCGGTGGAACGCTTTAAGATGGAGTATTCCGGCAGCTGGCTGGTGCTGAGCGAACAGCTGAAAGTGCTGCGTGTGGAGCCGGCAGAGCCGGATAATCTGGTGCAGCTGGATACCCTGCTGCCAGAGGGCGCGGCCACCACGCCGGGCAGCTTCCTGACACTGGATGCCCCCAGCGAGCCGACCGCCCTGGCAACGGCCATGCCAAGCGGCACCGCAACGCCGGAAAATGCAGACGAAGCCGATACGGCACAGGAGACCCCCAACGAGGTGCTGAACGAACTGTTGGGCGAACTGGACCAGTATGGCCTGCTGGATGGCACCACGGTGCTGACCATGCAGAACATGACCGAGCTGAGCTTTTTGTATCAGGGCCGTGTGTCGGTCCAGCTGGGCACGGCAAACAATCTGGATTACAAGATCCGGTTTGCCGCCTATATCATTCTGGATACCGGTGGCGATGGCCTGGCAAGCAGTGACCGCGGTACGCTGGATGTTTCGGACCAGCAGACGGACGGCACCATTCAGCCGCGCTTTTTGCCGGCGGAAAATCCTGTGGCCACCCCAGAGCCGACCCCGGAACCCCCGGCAGAGGATACCACGGATGCTGCCGCCGATGCAGCGGCAGATGGTGCAGACCTGACTGCCGATGCGCCCCAGGATGACACCCAAAGCCAGGAATAAAAGAACAACCGATCCTGCCGATGCCGTTTCCAAGCGGTGCGGCAGGACTTTTTTTATCGCTACCTGTAACAAAACGGCGGCCGCGGCCACCAATATCATGTAAGGCGCCTGAACAAAGCGAAAGGAGATGGGCCAAAGCATGAAACTGCCGGAGCTGGAGGAACTGTACCGGCGCTACCGGATGGATCTGTACCGCTACCTCTGCTTTTTGACCCACGACCCTGTGCAGGCGGAAGACCTGTTGAGCGAAACCTTTGTGCGGGTCATCAAGCGGCTGCCCACTTTCCGTGGAGAGTGCGAGGTAAAAACCTGGCTGTTTGGCATTGCACGCAATATCTGGCTGGAAAGCCTGCGCAGGCGGCACCAGTCCGTCAGCCTGGACGATTTGATGGAACGCTACATAACCGATGATGCCCTGACCGAAACCACCGCCGCCCGCCAAAAGCTGCGCCGCGTGCAGGCTTTGCTGCAGCAAAAGGACGAGCGCACCCGCAGCGTGGTATACCTGCGGGCGCAGGGGTATTCGTACCAGGAAATTGCCCAAAAACTGCAAATAACCGAAGCATCCGCGCGGGTGGTGGAGCACCGTACCCGCGCCTGGCTGAAAGCAACCCTGCAAAAGGAGGGATACGACGAATGACGCAAGAAAAAGAAACAAACCGGCAAGCAGAACAGGGAAAAGCAGAAACCGAAATTCCCTGCGCGGTCTGCCGGGATTTGATCCCGCTGGTGCAGGATGGCGTTGCCAGCCCGGAAAGTGAAGCGCTGGTAAAAGCCCACCTGCAAACCTGCCCGGAATGCCGCACCCTGTGGCAGGCGGGCGACGGGCAGGCCCTGCCACAAAGCCTGCCCGCACCCGATGATGCCCGCCTGCTGCAAAAGATCCGCCACAAATACAATACCGGCCTGCTGATGTTTGCAGCGCTGGGCATGGGCTTTGGGGTGCTGACAAGTTACGGCGAACATTCCAACTGGATCATCCTGATTTTCCCGTTCGTGTGCGCCGCGGCAGTGTACCAGGACCCCCAGATGTGGAAATTGCTGCTGGCGGTGGGGGAAGGCATTGCCCTTTGCGCGCTGCTGCGTACCTTCGTGCGCTATTGGCAGTATGGTGCCACCCTGATGGAGTACCCGGTCACCCTAATTGTGTACAGCGTTTTTATGCTGGGGCTGTGCGGCATTGGCTGCCTGATTGGCTGGCTGTTGAACTATGCCAGTGGGAAAGGAGAGAAAAAACATGAAAGTGAAAAGTAAGCGGAAGATGGCAGGCATTCTGGCGGCGGTGCTGATTGCTTTGGTGCTGCTGGCATTTGACTGCATCAACGGCGACCCCATCAGCGAGCGCTGGGCCATGCACCGGGCCATACAGTTTGCGAAAAAACTTTACCCGGACCAGACCTTTACGGCGGAAGGCGCGGGTTCGATGCGGGGATTCTGCTATACAACCAGAGTGCAGTCCCAGCAAAGCAAGGATACCTGGTTTTATGTGGAAACGCACTTTTGGCTTTTTACCAGTGATATCTATACGATCGACCACACCCAGTACATAGATGCGCGGCTTAATACATCTAATCGCATGGAGCTGGAGGCGCAGGATGAGGTGGCACCGGTCCTGGTTGATGCTTTGTCGGAATACGACATTCCCTACGATGAAGCGGAGCAGTGCGTGATGGTGATTCTGCCGTATGAATCAGGGAAAAATGCCTTTGATCTGGGCATGGAATACCAGCAGTGGCTGCCATTGGACGCCCCGTTTGAAAAAGACATTTTGCAGCATATACCGGCCAAACTGTGGGTCACGATTGAAACCACATCGCAGCCCCAGCGCGCGGATTTCCAGCCTGCCCTGCAAAAAATAAAAGCCGCCTGCGAAGCAAACGGCTACCATTTTGCCACCTATAATGTGACCATGATCCAGCGGGATATCCCCTATGAGACCGCTCTTGCCCAATGCATAGAATCCGGCGATGTGGCGGCGGGGGAGATTTGAAGCATGAATCATTTACGGTGCGGTAGGGCGGAATGTCCTCATCCCGCCGTGATGTATGATGGAATATAATCCCCCTAAAACTCAAAAAGGCTGCTCCTTCAACCGAAGAAGCAGCCTTTCGCTTATTCATCCAATCATGATGCTATCGTAATCTTATAATTCCTCAAGCCCAAATAAATCAAACATTCAGCTCCACATGCTGGCCAAGATCCTCTTTGTTGGCGTCCAGCACGGGACGGATAACTTCGGCCAGGAACTCTTCCACCTGCTGCGGGGCGCGGCCGGTGAAATCTTCGGGGCTCAGCTCGGCCTCGATCTCCTCGCGGGTCAGACCGAATGCAGGGTCAGCTTCCACGCGGGCAATCATATCATTGGGCTTGCCCTCCTGCTTGACCACAGCGGCAGCAGCCACGGCGTGCTCGCGCAGGCGCTCGTGCAGCTCCTGGCGGTCGCCGCCTTTCTTGACGGCTTTCATCATGATATTCTCGCTGGCCATGAACGGCAGCTCAGCCATCACGCGGCTGCGGACAACCTTGGGGTAAACCACCAGCCCGTCCGAAACATTCAGCAGAATGTTCAGGATGGCATCAGCGGCCAAAAAGCCCTCAGCCATGGCGATGCGCTTGTTGGCGGAATCGTCCAGCGTGCGCTCAAACCACTGGGTGCCGGCGGTGATGGCGGGGTTCAGAACATCCACCATCAGGTAGCGGGAAAGCGCGCAGATGCGTTCGCAGCGCATGGGGTTGCGCTTGTACGGCATGGCGGAAGAACCGATCTGGTTCTTTTCAAACGGCTCCTCCATCTCCTTAAAGTTGGCCAGCAGGCGGATGTCGGTGGCCATCTTCATGGCGCTCTGGGCAAGACCGGCAATGGCGGAAAGCACATTGTAGTCCACCTTGCGGCTGTAGGTCTGGCCGCAGACGGGCACAACCTTGTCAAAGCCCATCTGGGCGCACACATCGGCTTCCACTGCCTTGACCTTGGCAGAATCGCCGTTGAACAGCTCAATAAAGCTGGCCTGGGTGCCGGTGGTACCCTTAACGCCGCGCAGGGCCAGCTGGCTGATCTGGTGGTCAATCTCCTGCAGGTCCATGTAGAACTCGTTCATCCACAGGGTAGCGCGCTTGCCAACGGTGGTCAGCTGGGCGGGCTGGCAGTGGGTGTAAGCCAGGCAGGGCATATCCTTGTACTGCTCGGCAAAATCGGCCAGGTTGGCCAGCACGCCGAGCAGCTTTTTGCGCACCAGCTGCAGGCCTTCGCGCATGATGATAACATCGGTGTTATCGCCAACATAGCAGCTGGTAGCACCCAGGTGGATGATACCCTTTGCCTTGGGGCACTGCAGGCCGTAAGCGTAAACATGGCTCATGACATCGTGGCGCACCAGCTTTTCGCGGGCAACGGCTTCCTCGTAATTGATGTCATCCTTGTGGGCTTCCAGCTCGGCAATCTGTTCATCGGTAATGTCCAGGCCCTGCTTCTGCTCAGCCTTGGCCAGCGCAATCCACAGCCTGCGCCAGGTGCGGAACTTGTTATCGTCCGAGAAAGTATACTGCATCTCATCGGAAGCATAACGGGTGGAAAAAGGAGAAATATAACGATCATGTGCCATTGGTCGGGTTTCCTTTCTTACAGCATGTCTTACAGTTTGAAGTAGTTCACGCCGCCTTCAAAAATCGGCTGGTACTTGTCGCCGGTAACGTTTTTGTACAGGCTGTCGCCGCTGCGCTCAGAATGGCCCATCTTGCCGAACACGCGGCCGTCCGGGTTGGTAATGCCCTCAATGGCCAGCACAGACCCGTTGGGGTTGTAGCGCATATCCATGGTGGGCACGCAGTTCAGGTCAACATACTGGGTGGCAACCTGGCCGTTGTTGATCAGCTGCTGCAGCAGGCCGTCATTGCAGACAAAGCGGCCTTCGCCGTGGCTGATGGCGATCAGGTGTTCATCATCCACATTGCATTCGCTCAGCCAGGGGCTCTTGTTGGAAGCTACGCGGGTGCGCACCAGCATGCTCTGGTGGCGGTGGATGGTGTTAAAGGTTAGGGTCGGGTCGTTCTCGGTAATCGGGCGGATCTCGCCATAAGGCACAAGGCCCAGCTTAATCAATGCCTGGAAGCCGTTGCAGATGCCGAGTGCCAGGCCGTCACGCTGGTTCAGCAGACGGTTGACGGCATCGGCCACAGCGGGGTTGCGGAAGAACGCCGCAATGAACTTGGCGGAGCCGTCCGGCTCATCGCCGCCGGAAAAACCGCCCGGCAGCATCAGAATCTGGCTCTGGTCAAGCTCTTTCACCAGGGCTTCGCAGCTGGCGGCAACGTCGGCGGGGGTCAGGTTCTTCAACACCAGAATGTGCGGGTCGCCACCGGCGCGGCGGAATGCGCGTGCAGTGTCGTATTCGCAGTTGGTGCCGGGGAACACAGGGATGATAACGCGCGGGGTGGCCAGGCGCACAGCCGGGGCAACGCGCTGGAAGCAGTTGACCTTGTATTCCAGGGATTTAACTTCCTCGCCAGCCTTGAGGTAGGGGAAGACAGGCTGCAGCTTTGCTTCCCATACATCCTGCAGGTGCTGCAGGTCGATGTTTTCGCCGTTGACGTTGATGACGTAATCCACGGTGGTGGAACCGAGGAATTCACCGGCAGAAGCATCCAGAAGCTCCAGAATAACTGCGCCATAGCAGGGCTTGAACAGGTCGTCCAGGTTGATATCGCGGCTCAGGGACAGGCCCACGTGGTTGCCGACGCACATCTTGAACAGTGCTTCGGCAACGCCGCCGTAACCCGGCGTTGCTGCGGCCAGCACCTTGCCTTCGTCGATCATCTGCTCCACGATCTTGTAGATGGAAAGCAGGCTGCCGATCTCCGGCATGCCGTCCTTGTACTGCGGCTTCAGGATGACAACAGAGCTGTTGGCTTTCTTGAACTCAGGGCTCATGACGTTGGCGGTGTTGCCAATGGCGGTGGCAAAGCTGACCAGCGTGGGGGGAACATCCAGGCCTTCAAAGCTGCCGGACATACTGTCCTTGCCGCCGATGGAAGCAATGCCAAGGCCCATCTGGGCATCCAGCGCGCCAAGCAGGGCGGCCAGCGGCTTGCCCCAGCGTTCGGGGGCAGTGTTCAGGTGCTCAAAATATTCCTGGAAAGTCAGGTACATATCCTTGTGGCGGAAACCGGCGCAAACCAGTTTGGTCACGCTTTCCACAACGGCCATGTAAGCGCCGCGGTAGGGGTCCGCTTCAGTCAGATAGGGGTTAAAGCCCCAGGCCATGCCGGAGCAGGTGGTGGTTTCGCCATCCACCGGCAGTTTGGCAGCCATGGCCATGGTGGGGGTCAACTGGTATTTACCGCCGTAAGGCATCAGCACGGTGGAAGCGCCGATGGTGGAGTCAAACCGCTCGCCCAGGCCTTTCTGGCTGCAAACGTTCAGGTCGCCAACCAGGTTTTCCAGCTTTTCGGCAAAGGTGGAACCGGCCCACTGGGGCTGCCATACCGTGCCGGGCAGAACATGCACATCGGCATGGCGCTCGGCACCGTTGGAGTTCAGGAACTCGCGGGAAAGGTCCACGATGGCAACGCCGTTCCAGTTCTCGCGCATCCGCTTTTCCTCGGTAACGGTAGCAACCACGGTGGCTTCCAGGTTTTCCTCATTGGCAAGGGCAATGAACTTTTCGGCATCCTCAGCGGCAACGGCAACAGCCATGCGCTCCTGGCTTTCGCTGATAGCCAGCTCGGTGCCGTCCAGGCCCTCGTACTTCTTAGTAACTTTGTTCAGGTCAATGTTCAGGCCGTCGGCCAGCTCGCCGATGGCAACGGAAACGCCGCCTGCGCCAAAGTCGTTGCAGCGCTTGATCATGCAGCAGGCGTCCTCGCGGCGGAACAGGCGCTGCAGCTTACGCTCAATGGGGGCGTTGCCCTTCTGCACCTCAGCACCGCAGGTTTCCAGGCTGGTCAGCTTGTGGGCCTTGCTGGAGCCGGTAGCGCCGCCAATGCCGTCACGGCCGGTGCGGCCGCCCAGCAGGATGATCACATCGCCGGGCTGGGGCTCTTCGCGGCGGACATGGCTGGCCGGGGTAGCGCCCACAACAGCGCCGATCTCCATACGCTTTGCCACATAGCCGGGGTGGTACAGTTCAGCAACCTGGCCGGTGGCAAGGCCGATCTGGTTGCCATAGCTGGAATAACCGGCAGCAGCAGTGGTAACCAGCTTGCGCTGGGGCAGCTTGCCGGGCATGGTTTCGGCAACCGGCTTAAGCGGGTCGCCTGCGCCGGTCACGCGCATGGCCTGGTAAACATAGCTGCGGCCGGACAGCGGGTCACGGATGGCACCGCCGATGCAGGTAGCAGCGCCGCCGAACGGCTCAATCTCGGTGGGGTGGTTGTGGGTCTCGTTCTTGAAGAGGAACAGCCAATCCTGCAATTCGCCGTCCACATCGCACTTGATTTTGACGGTGCAGGCATTGATCTCTTCACTCTCGTCCAGGTTCTGCAGGATGCCGCGCTGTTTCAGGGCCTTGGCGCCGATGGTGGCCAGGTCCATCAGGGTGCGGTTCTTTTTATCGCGGCCGGTCTCGGCACGCAGGGCCATGTAACGGTCAAATGCAGCCTGCACAACTTCATCGTCAATCTTGACATCGTTCAGGATGGTGCCGAAGGTGGTGTGACGGCAGTGGTCAGACCAGTAGGTATCGATCAGGCGGATTTCGGTAATGGTCGGGTCGCGCTGTTCAGATTTGAAGTAGTTCTGGCAGAACACAATGTCGGCGTGGTCCATGGCCAGGCCCTTCTCATTGCGGAAATTCTCCAACGCAGCGTCATCCAAAGCGCAGAAGCCGTTCAGGGTTTCCACAGCGGTGGGCACGGCAAATTCCATTTTCAGGGTATCGCGGGTGTCCAGGCTGGCCTCGCGGGCTTCCACCGGGTTGATGACGTACTTCTTGATGGCTTCCAGATCCTCTGCGCTCAGCTCGCCGTCCAGCAGGTAGATGCGGGCACTGCGCACAGACGGACGCTCGCCCTGGCTCAGCAGCTGGATACACTCAGAAGCAGAATCTGCACGCTGGTCAAACTGGCCGGGCAGATACTCCACAGCAAACACCGTCTTGGCGGTGGGCAGCTCGGTATAGGTCACATCGACTGGCGGTTCGCTGAACACGGTGGGGATGGCTTTCTCAAACAGGTCACGGTCAATGCCTTCCACATCATAGCGGTTCAACAGGCGCAGAGCTTTCAGGCCCTTAATGCCAACCAGCTCAACCAGTTCATGCTTCAGGCCCTGGGCTTCGCCGTCAAAGCCGGGCTTTTTTTCTACATAAATGCGGTAAACCATTCTTGTTTAACCCTCCTGTGCTTTCATTGCCGCAAGGGCACGGGCACCAATATCACTGCGGCGGTGCAGTTTGTCAAAATGGATGCAGTCAGCAGCGGCGTAAGCCTTTTTCAAGGCTTCGGGCAGGGTGGCGGCGGTTGCCGTTACACCCAGCACGCGGCCGCCGTTGGTAACCAGCTTGCCATCCTTGATGGCGGTACCGGCATGGTACACGGTCACATCGGCAGCACCGGGCACCTGGCCATTCTCCAGGCCGGTGATCTCCTTGCCCTTTTCATAGGCAACGGGGTATCCGCCGGAAGCCAGCACCACACAGGCGGCAGCGCCATCGCTGAACTTGACCTCAGTCTTGTCCAGCGTGCCGTTGGTGCAGGCCTGCATCACGGTCAGCAGGTCGCTTTCCAGCAGGGGCAGTACTACCTGGGTTTCGGGGTCGCCAAAGCGGCAGTTGTATTCAATCACCTTGGGACCGTCCGGGGTCAGCATCAGGCCAAAGTACAGGCAGCCCTTAAAGGGGCAACCCTCTGCCTGCATGGCGGCAACCGTAGGCAGGAAAATCTTCTCCATGCACTCGGCGGCAATGGCGGGGGTGTAGCAGGGATTGGGGGCAACGGTGCCCATGCCGCCGGTGTTCAGGCCCTCGTCATGGTCCAAAGCGCGCTTGTGGTCCATACTGGAAACCATCGGCTTGACGGTTTTGCCATCACAGAAGGACAGCACGCTGACTTCCGGCCCGGTCAAAAATTCTTCCACCACAACATGGTTGCCGGAAGCGCCGAACTTTTTGTCCAGCATGATTTCCTTTACGCCATCGGCGGCTTCCTGCTCATTCTGGCAGATCAGCACGCCTTTGCCCAGCGCCAGGCCATCCGCCTTGATAACAACCGGGTACTTGCCCTTGCTGCGGATGTAATCCATCACCTTGGCGGGGTCGTCAAAGGTTTCATAGCCGGCGGTGGGAATGCCGTATTTTTTCATCAGGTCCTTGCTGAACACCTTGCTGGCTTCAATGCGGGCGGCAGCGGCATCCGGGCCAAAAGCAGGGATGCCCACCTTGGCCAAAGCATCCACCATGCCAAGGGCAAGGGGATCGTCCTGTGCAACAACAACATAATCAAAGGCTTCTGCCTTGGCAAAGGCGACCATGGCGTTTACATCCGTTGCAGGGATGTTTTTGCAGGTGGCATCGTAACCAATGCCGCCGTTGCCAGGGGCACACCAGATATCGCCGCAGTCGGGGCTTTTTTTCAGCGCGCGGATAATGGCGTGTTCACGCCCGCCGCCGCCAACAACCAGAATTTTCATGGCAAACTCCTTAGCTTGAAATGAAAAAAGAATAATGAATAAAGAATAATGAAGGTGGACCGCGTTGCTGCGCACCGCTTAAAAAATATTAGAACTCTAATATCCAAAACCGTGCCGCTTGCGGCACATCTTCATTCTTAATTATTATTTCTGTCTCTTATACACAT
>ERZ1026971.1078-NODE-1078-length-11448-cov-6.261476_pt1 | contig 11448 bp, 9 predicted proteins | sample MGYA00519294_ERZ1026971 | MGnify/ENA primary metagenome ERZ1026971 (study PRJEB26926, sample SAMN06164664) | human gut metagenome | biome: ENVO:00009003; feature: ENVO:2100002; material: ENVO:00002003 | host: Homo sapiens | place: USA | collected 2012 ... | reverse complement strand
ATCGGTCTCGTGGGCTCGGAGATGTGTATAAGAGACAGGGCCGTTGGGGCGGCGGGCCGTCTGCTGGGGGAACTGGATGCTGTTGTCCCCGTAGTGCTCGAAGCTCCCATCCCCGCCGGAGAAGTCCAGCGTCTGTTCCTGATAGCCCTGCGGCCGGGTGCGGCGCTGCGGGGCGGAGGCTCGCCGGTCCTGTGTCCAGTCGTAGGCTCTGTGGGAGCCGTTCTGGGTCTGCGGCCTGCGGGGCCGGGCGCTGCTCTGCGGCCCGGCACGGCGGTCATTTCGGTTCTGGGTCATGGTGCGGCGCTGCCTCCTTTCCGTCTGATTTTATCACAAGAGGGCCGTCGAATCAATCACGGGGTCTTGACCCTGTTGAGCAGGGCGTCCACGATGCGGTCGAGGCTGTCGTCCACCGAGAGACTGCGGGCATTCCGGCCCATCGCCGCCAGCTTGCCCGGCTCAGACAACAGACCGGAGACGGTGGAGATGAGCTTCTCACCGGTCAGGTCCTTTTCCTCGATGACCACAGCGGCCCCGGCCTTCTGCAGCTCCATGGCGTTGTAATACTGGTGGTTCTCGGCCACGTTGGGGCTGGGGATGAGCACAGCGGCACGGCCCACAGCCTCCAGCTCGGCCAGTGTCAGGGCACCGGCGCGGCTGATGACAAGGTCCGCTGCGGCCAGCAGCTCGGGCATATTGTTGATGTATTCCTTCACCACAAGGCTCTCGCCGGGGGCAAAGCCCTTTTCCTTTTCCAGATCCTGAAACAGCTGCACGCCGTACTGGCCGGTGGCATGGAGATGGAGGACGGGCTTTTTGTTCTTCTGCTCCCAGGCGCAGAGGTCGGCCACCACCTCGTTCACACGGCGGGCACCCAGACTGCCGCCGAAGGAGAGGATCACGGTACGGTCGCCTGCGCCCAGTTCGGCACGGATGGCTTCCCGGTTCTTCGCCTGGGTGAACACCTCAGGCCGGACGGGGTTGCCCACCACGATGGTCTTTTCGGGTGCGCCCAGCTTTTCCACGGCGGCGGGCACGGCGGCGAACACGATGTCCACATCCGGGGCCAGCAGCTTGTTGGTCACGCCGGGAAAGGCGTTCTGCTCATGCAGGGCGGTCTTGATGCCCTGTCTGGCGGCGCAGCGCACCACCGGGCCGGACACATAGCCGCCGCAGCCAATGACCAGGTCGGGCTGGATGTCCTTCATCATCTTTTTGGCCTTGGGGCCGGAGAGTGCCAGATTCCACAGGGTAATGATATTCCGCTTGATATTGTTCAGGCTCAGCTTCCGCTGAAAGCCGGTGATCTCGATGTGATGGAAGGGATAGCCCGCCTGTGTGACCAGACGGTACTCCATGCCCTCCTTCCGGCCCGCAAAATGGATCTCGGCGGTGGGGTCGGCTTTTTTGATGGCTCCCGCAATGGCCAGAGCCGGGTTGATATGACCGGCAGTGCCGCCGGCTGCAATGAGTACACGCATCTTGGTTCCTCCTTACTGTTCTGTCTGCGCTCTGCGCGCGGTATCCAGCACAATGGTCTTTGCCTTGCGCTGGCGCTCCCGCTCTGCGTGGGCTTCCTCCCGTTCCAGACGGGCCCGTTCGCCGTTGCGTCCGATATTGACCATAACGCCCATCTCGGCCAGCAGCAGGATCAGACTGGTGCCGCCGGAGGAGAAGAAGGGCAGCGAAATGCCGGTGTTGGGCAGGGTGTTGGTGACAACGGCGATGTTGCAGAACACCTGCCAGGCGATCTGCGCCATGATGCCGATGCCCACCAGCGTGCAGAACCGGTTTTCGGCATGGAAGGCGATCCAGAAGCCCTGCACCAGAAAGAGGACGAACAGCACGATGACGATCACCGCACCGACAAAGCCCAGTTCCTCGCACACGACACTGAAGATAAAGTCGTTGGTGCTCTCCGGCAGCCAGAGCTGCTTTTCGATGCTGTTGCCAAGGCCCAGCCCCGTGGCACCGCCTGAGCCGATGGCGTACAGGCTCTGCTTGGTCTGGCTGGTCATCCGGTCAAGATCCTGCGTCCAGCCGTCCAGACGGCTCTGCAGGTAGTCGATGGAGTCCACATGCTTCAGCAAAGTCTCCAGCAGGAACAGTGCGGCACCGGCACAGCCCCAGGTAATGATGCCGCCGCTGCCGCCCAGCAGCAGGATGGTGCCCACGATGGCCGTGGTCAGCAGGATGCCCGACATGTGGGGCTCCAGCACCAGCAGGATCAGGACAGGCACCAGCCACAGGATGGGCCGGATGAGCTCCACCACGATGCTGTGGTAGACCCACTTGCGCAGGGGCATCTCGCCGAATTTGATCTGCGGGGTCCTGGCGGCGATGTCTGCCGTGAGCAGGATCATCTCAAACTTTGCCACCTCGGAGGCCTGTAGGGTCAGGCCGCCGAAGCTGATCCACCGGCGGCAGCCGTTGATGGGGCTGCTGAACAGCACCAGCACCAGCAGGATCAGGCAGACAACATAGCCCAGCTTGACCATTCTGCGCAGGAAGCGGTGGTCAAAATAGGAGAACAGGAACATCATGCCCAGGCCCAGCACCGTGCAGAGCAGCTGGGATTTGATGTAATGGAAGCTGTCCCCAAAGCGGAGATAGCCCGTGGTATAGCTTGCACTGAACAGCATGACCAGCCCGAACACCATGATGATGGCCAGGGTCGCCATCCAGTTGAGCAGGATGGGCGGCCAGGGGCCGGGGTCCCGCTGAAAGACGGAAAACGGCTCTGCTTTTTTTCTGCGGAGTGTTGCCAAACTGCACCCCTCCTTAACTGATTTTTGCCAGCTGAACGGTCAGCGCCACGCCCAGCATGGCAATGACACAAAAGGTATAAAAGATCTGTTCCGCGCTCTGGCCCCGCAGCTCCAGCCAGCGGTGGAGCGGTGCCGAGCGGAACAGCTGCCTGCGGCCCCGGCTGGCCTTGCAGACCAGGATCTGCAGAGCCACCATGCCGCCCTCCAGCCAGAAGGGCAGGGCCAGCGGCAGGGTGAGGTCAGGCCAGCCGATGCACAGGGGAACGCACCCCAGCATCCCGGCCAGAAACAGGCTGCCCACGCTGCCCAGCCGCAGCTTTGCGGGCGGGAAGTTCCAGAGCAGGAATGCCATCAGGGAACCGGCCAGTGCGGCGGGCAGAACGCCCAGCGGGAACCAGCCCAGCAGGGTCATCACCCCCATCAGGCCCAGCATGGCCGCAAAGGATGTACCGCAGACGATGCCGTCCATGCCATCGGCAATGCGGGCACACTCGGCCAGTGCGACCAGCAGTCCTTCCCACAGCAGCGGGGCGGCAATGCCCAGATCGACATAGCCCACGCCCGGCAGGGTGATCCCGGCTGCAAGGCAGCCTTTGGCTCCCAGCAGCACCAGCACCACGGCACCGGCAGCGGCTTCCAGTCCAAGGCGGGTGTGCCGCCGCAGGCCCAGCACAGAACGGCTGCGGATGCGGGCCAGATCCTCCAGCAGGCCCACGCCGCCAAAGAGCAGAGCTCCCAGCAGCGCTGTGAGCAGCCGGACCGAGAACAGGCTCTCGGCCCCCAGCAGCTCAGGCTGGGCCACACAGGCGGCTGTCCAGCCCACGCCCACAGCAGCCAGCACCCCCACCATCAGGCAGAGCCCGCCCATGGTGGGAGCCTGCGGCGGGCGCTCCGGCTCGGCATCCGGCGCTTCCTGCTTAGGTGATGGTGCCTGCCGGGCCTTGGGCTCATCCCAGCGTCCCTGGAACGCCCGCAGCAGCGGCACCATCAGATTCCCGAGCGCCGCCGTGAGGAAGAACCCCAGCGTTGAGGCGGCGATCAAGGCGAAACGAATCATAGCTCGATGTTACTCCTTGTAAAAGATCTCCAGCACTTTTTCCAGTGCCATGCCGCGGCTGGCCTTGACCAGCAGGGCATCGCCGGGCTGCATTTTGTTCAGCAGGGCATCGGCGGCCTGGGCGTAGGTGTCGGCATGGAGGGTGGGCAGCCCCTTGGCAGCAGCCACCACAGCAATGCGCTTGGCCTGCTCGCCATAGGTGACGAGGTAGTCCACCTTGTTCTCCACGGCCTGACGGCCCACCTCCTCGTGGGCAGCGCGGCTGATATCGCCCAGCTCCAGCATATCGCCCAGCAGGGCAAAGCGGCGCTTGCAGGGATACTCCCTGAACATGGCCAGCGCGGCCTTCATGCTGTCGGGGTTGGCGTTGTAACAATCCTCAATGACATCCACGCCTCTGACGTGCACCACCTTCTGGCGCATCCCGGTCTGCTCAAAGTCGGCCAGACCGGCAATGACCCGGCGGGCATTCAGCCCCAGACGGGTGGCGGCGCAGTAGGCAGCCAGTGCGTTGGCCACATTGTGCCGGCCCATGGCGGGGATCTTTACGAGGAAAGTCCCCTCCTCGTGATCCTCCAGCACAAAGCTCATGCCCTTTTCATCCTGCTGGATGGACAGGGCACAGACATCAGCGTTCTCATCGCCCAGGCTGAACCAGACCGGGCGGACATGGTCGGGCAGGACGGCCTTGCGCAGGAAGGGGTCGTCCCCGTTCAGCACCAGCGGAGCACCCTCCGGCAGACCGGCGCAGATCTCCAGCTTTGCCTTGCAGATGTTCTCCTGACTGCCCAGATTGCCGATGTGGGACACCCCGATGCAGGTGATGATGCCTACATCCGGGCGGGCGCACTTGCTCAGGCGCTCGATCTCCCCGGCGTGGCTCATTCCCATCTCCACCACGGCGTACTGGGTCTCTTTGCCGATGCGGAACATGGTGCGGGGCAGGCCCAGCTCATTGTTCTGGTTGCCCTCGGTCTTGATGGTACTGCCAAAGCCTGCAATGGCGGCGTAGGTCATCTGCTTGGTGGTGGTCTTGCCCACGCTGCCGGTCACACCCACCACTTTGGGGTGGAACTGGCTGCGATAATTGGCCCCCAGCACCATCATGGCGTGGTAGCTGTCCGGGCAGATCACACTCTTCTCCTCCGGCACGCCTTCCACGGGGTGGTTCAGCACCACGCAGAGCGCGCCGTTTTCCAGCGCCTTGGCGGCAAAATCATGGCCGTCGAATTTTTCGCCCGGGAACGCCACAAAGATGCACCCGGGGCAGACCTCACGGCTGTCGGTGGTCACCAGCGTGACCGGGGTCTCGCACTGGGCCAGCGCGTTGACGGCCAGGCCCTCCAACAGGATGTTTGCTGCAATTGCTTCCATACTCTCATTCCCCTTTATCCACAGATCAGATGTACGATGGTTCCCTGCTGGACGCTGGAGCCGGGTGCCTCACTCTGGCTCTGGACCGTGCCGGAGCCTTCGACTGTGCAGTTGAGCCCTGCGGCGTTCAGCATCTGCCGGGCAAAGTCCGCGCTCTTGCCGGTCACGTCCGGCACCTCGGCGTGCTTGCCCTCATAGGTATCGGTATACAGATAAACGGTGGTGCCGTAGGGCACCTCTGCCCCCGCGCGGGGGTACTGGTAGGTGACAAGGGCGGCGGTCTGGTCGGATTCGCTCTCGGCCAGGTGATGCTTCAAGCCCTTGATGTTCAGCTGCACCTGCGCGTTGCTCCACTCCTTGCCCGTCAGGTTGGGCACCTTGACGGTGGTGCCGCTGCGGTCCACGCCGTCGGTGGCGATGCCCAGATAGGGCGCGATCTCGCTGATGATGTTGCCCACCACCGGAGCCGCCAGAATGGAGGAATAGTCGGTGCGGGCATTGTTGGGGTCGTCCAGCATGACATAGACCAGGATCTCCGGGTCGTTGGCGGGCAGGACAGCCGCAAAGGATGCCACCTTCTTGTAGTCGCCATCGGCGCGGCGGTCCATGTTCAGCTGCTCGGAAGTGCCGGATTTGCCGCCGATGCGGTAGCCTGCAACGTAGGCGTTGCCGCCGCCGCCCTGGGTGCCGTCGCCCACCTCAAACTCCATGATCTGGCGGATGGTCTCGCTGGCGCTCTCGCTGATGACCTGGCGGCGGATGTTGGTGCCGATCTCCTGCACCACATTGCCGTTCTGGTCCGTGATCTTATCCACCACATGGGGGGTGACCAGATAGCCGCCGTTGACTGCCGCCGAGACGGCAGTGCACACCTGCAGCGGGGTCACGGCCATGGCCTGACCAAAGGCGGAGGAGGCCAGCTCCACCTCGCCCAGACGGCTCTTGCTGTAATACTGCATGAAGCTGGTCTCATTGGGCAGGTCCACGCCGGTGCGCTCGGTAAAGCCGAAGGCATCAAAGTAATCATAGAACAGGCTGGAACCCACGCGCTGGCCCAGCTGGACAAAGTAGATGTTGCAGCTGTTGCGCAGGGCTTCGGCCAGATTCTGGGCCCCGTGCGACTTTCTGCCGGCGCAGTGGTAGGTCTGCTTTGCTACGCTGTACGCGCCGGAGCAGTTCAGGGTGGTGTAATAGGTCGCCTTGCCGCTGTCCACACCCATGGCGGCGGTGATGACCTTGAACACACTTCCGGGGTAGTACAGCTCGGTGATGGTCTTGTTCTTCCACTGGATATCCCGGTAGGTGCCGGTGTAGTCGGCTTCCTCATCCGCGATCTTCTGGCCGTTCTCGTCCCGCAGGTAGTTGCCGTTCTCGTCTTTTTTGTAGATAGTGTACAGCTCCGGCTCGGCCTGCACCTGCTCTGTCAGGTAGGCCAGATTGGCGCTGAAATCCTGTGGGTCATTGGGGTCAAAGTCCGGCTTGGAGGCCATGGCAAGGATGGCACCGGTCTTGACATTCATCACAATGGCACAGCCGCGGTTCTCAACGGTGTTGGCCGCCACGGCCTCGTTCAGATAGCGCTCCACCACCTCCTGAATGTTCACGTCCAGCGAGAGCACCAGATTGGAGCCGTCCTTGGCGGCGTAGGTGGTGGCGTTTTCATCGGCAATGGCGTTGCCGTAGGCGTTGCGCAGGGTGATGGTGCGGCCATTCACACCGGCCAGCGTGGACTCATAGGAGTTTTCCAGACCGTACACGCCCTGACCATCCGCATTGCAGAAACCCAGCACGGCGGCGGCAAAGCGGCCGTAGGGGTAATCCCGCTGGAAGCCCTTGGAGGCCGACACCGACACCCGCCCCTTGCGCACAGTGGGGGTGCCGTCGTCGCTCTCCTGCTGGCCCAGACCCAGCTTGGCCAGGATCTTTTCCAGCGCACCGGCGGATTTTCCGCTCTTGCTGTGGGCCTTGTTGTAGGTCTTGACGTATTCTTCAATGGAGAGCTTGATGGCGTTGTTGACCTTGGTGGCCAGCACCTGATAGGAGCTTTCGTTTTTGGAGAGGGCATCGCAGACCGTCTGATACTGGGTCTGGTACTCTGCTGAAGTGGTGTCCACGCTGTCCAGACTCTCGCCATCGCCCGAAAGCAGGCGCAGGGTGATCTGGGTGCAGACCTCCTTCATGGCGGCCTCATCGATGGTGCGGGTCTCCGCCTTGGTGTCCTGATCAGTGGTGGTGGTATACAGGGCCGTGCTGTAAGAGGGGTCGGCCCAGATGGTCCAGACCACGCTGGTGGAGGCCAGCGTGATGCCGCTGGTGTCGTAGATCTCACCGCGGGTGGCCTGAATGGTGCTGTCCAGCAGCTGCTGCTCGGCGGCGTACTGGCGGTAGGTGGCACCGTCGCGGATCTGGATCTTGTACAGGCTGTAGATCACGGTCAGCGCGGCGACCACCACAAGAAGCACAGCGGCACCAAAGCTGATATGACGCAGCCGGGCACTGAGCCGTGCATGCGGGTCCGCACTGCGGCGGCGGGCACTGTTCTTTTTGGGATTGGAGGATGGTGTTTGCATTGCGTACTCCCGAAGAAAACCGAAAAAGCGTGCGCTGCCGCACGCTTTTCGTTGTTTGGTTTATTTTGCCGTTCTGACAGAGGCAAGAATGGTCATTGCCCCATCGTGGAGCAGATCCGACCACTGCCGCACAGCGGATGCCTTGCGCACCAGAACGCTGCCCTCATCCAGCCGGATGTAGGTGATCTGGCTCTGGTCGATCTTCATCAATCCCAGGCGGGTGGCGGTCTCCTCAACACTTGTGATGTTGGTGCGGCTGTTCAGGGCACTGTTGTAGTATGTATACTGGCTCTGCTCGCTCACAAGCTCTGCCTTGGCGCTCTGGATCTGAGAATTCAACTCCACCAGCTGTGCCTCGCTCCACAGCAGGCTCACCGCAAAGCCCACCAGCAAAGCCGCGCCCACCAGCTGCAGCGCGTGCTGCATGGCGGCCCGCACGGGGTTCAGCCGCTTTTTGCCGCCCTTTTCTACCCGCAGCGGGACTTTGGGCTGTGCCTGCGGCGCTCTTCTGCGCCGAACCTCTGTCATATCGTATGCTGCCTGACCCATGGTGATCTCCTCCTCACATCTCCGGGGCTGTGCCGCCCTCAGATCTTTTCCAAAACCCGCAGGTGGGCCGAGCGGCTGCGCCGGTTCTCTTCCAGCTCCTGCGTGTTGGCTTCAATGGGTTTGCGTGTGATCAGCTTTGCCTTGGCCTTGCCGCCGCAGACGCACACCGGGAACTCCGGCGGGCAGGTGCAGGCGGTGGACCAGCGGCGGAACTTGTTTTTGACCAGCCGGTCCTCCAGCGAGTGGAAGGTGATCACGCAAAGTCTTCCACCCGGTGCGAGATGCGCAAAAATGGTGTCCAGCCCCTCTTCCAGTGCGTCCAGCTCATGGTTTACCGCAATGCGCAGCGCCTGGAAGGTGCGGCGGGAGGGGTTTTTGTTCTTCCGGCGCTCCGCCGGGGGCATGGCGCTGGCCACGATATCCGCCAGCTGCAATGTCGTTTCAATGGGGGCAGTTTCCCGGGCTTCCACGATCCTGCCCGCGATCTGCCAGGCGAAGGGCTCCTCACCGTAATCCCGCAGGATGCGGGCCAGCTCCTCCCGGCTCTCGCTGTTCACGAGATCGGCGGCCGTCTCACCCTCCTGGCTCATCCGCATGTCCAGCGGGGCATCTGCCCGGTAGGAAAAGCCCCGGGCCGCGTCATCCAGCTGATGGCTGGACACGCCCAGATCCAGCAGCGCGCCGTTGATCGTTTCAATGCCCAGCTGCTCCAGAGCTTGTCCGGCATAGCGGAAGTTGATCTGCACCACGGTGGCAGGCAGGCCCGCCAGCCGGGCCCGGGCCGTCTGCACGGCATCGGGGTCCTGATCCAGCGAGATGAGCCTGCCGCCCTGCTCGCCGTTCAGCCGCAGGGCGATCTGGCGGGAGTGCCCCGCGCCGCCCGCCGTGCCGTCCAGATAGGTGCCCGCCGGGTCGATCTTCAGGCCGTCCAGGCACTCGTTCAGCAGCACCGGGACATGCTCAAACGAGGCCGGGTCAAAGGGCTGTGCTGTTTTTTCTGTGTCCATGTTCCCAGCCTCCTTTCAAAACTCAGATAAGATCCTGCATCTGCCGCCCTTTTCTGCCCGGAGCTGCTGCCCGGGAAAGCGGCCTGCGGCCTGCCGGGAGTTTGTGGCCCGGTCAGCCTTGAGGATACAATTTTATTGTAACAAAACAGGCCCCTGATTGCAAGAGTTTCCCTTTTGTTTTTTCTCTCAAAATGTACCAAAAAAAGCCCCTGCAAGCCGTCGTTTTTGCTTGCAGGGGCCGGAAGCTCTCACCGGGAAATTTCACATTCCCGCATCAGAGCTGTTTCCGGGGGCTCTGGCGCAGGTTTGCACGGACATTTTTGACCTGTGCGGCGTTCTCCGCCATTGTCTCTTCCGTGGTCTTGAGCATATTATCACAGTAATCGGTCACGGTCTGGCGGACAGTGCGGGCCTCAGTCTGGGCGGCGGAGACGATCTCTCCGGCGCGCTGCTGGGCCGCCTTGACGATCTCGGCCTCGCTCACCAGCACACGGGCGCGCTCCTCGGCTTTTTTTACAATGGCCTGCGCCTGTGCGTTGGCCGATTCGATGAGCTGGGCACGGTCGCTGACAATGGACTGGGCCTGCCGCAGCTCCACAGGCAGGTTCTGGCGGATCTCGTCCAGATAATCCCGGATCTGCTCCACATCCACGATGCGCTTACCGCCCGAAAGGGGCATTCCGGCGCTCTCCTCCAGCGTATCCTCAATGGTATCCAAAAGCTCGTTTACGTTCATTCCGCATCTCCCTCTCCGGCGCTCTGCCGGGGCTTACCATACTTCCACAGCAGCACTTTGCCGTATTTATACTGTTTTTTCAGGGTCATGCCGCCCACCTCGGCAGGCAGCACCAGGCCGGTCTCACTCTCGCAGATCACGATGCCGCCCGGAGCAAGGCATTTGTCCACGCCGGGCAGGATCTTTTCCAGCGTGCCGTTGTGGAAGGGCGGGTCCAGCAGAACGATGTCGAACTGCTCATGGCAGGCGGAGAGATACCGTGCCGCCTCGCCGATGTTGACCCGGCTGCGGTCAAACACGCCGCAGTTCTTGCAGTTCTTCATCACGATGTTCACGGCCTCCCGGTTCTCGTCCAGGAACACGCACCGGGCCGCACCCCGGCTCAGGGCCTCGATGCCCAGCTGGCCGCTGCCTGCGTAGAGGTCGAGCACCCGGGCACCGGGCAGGTCGAACTGGACGATGCTGAACATGGCCTCCTTGACCTGATCCATCGTCGGGCGGGTGATCTCGGTGCCGGGCAGGGCTTCCAGCCTGCGGCCCCGTGCTTCTCCTGCAATAACGCGCATGTATCTGCCTCCTTCTCCCGCTGTCCGGGCCCCCTGCCCGGCCAGCAGCTGTTTCGTGTTTTCGTATCTCCATATTATCGTCAAAACGCAACTCTTTGTCAAGGGCACGCGTTGCACTCAGGGTGCAATTGTGCTAAAATCAGGGCAAAGCGCCCCATGTGCGGCGCGTTTTGCCAAAAAAGGAGAGTATCTGCTTATGAAAGTTCTGCTCATCAACGGCAGCCCCCACGAGAAGGGCTGCACCTATACCGCCCTGTCCCTGATTGCCGGGGAGCTGAACGCCAGCGGCATCGAGACCGAGATCCTGAACGTCGGCACAAAGCCGGTGGGCGGCTGCATCGGCTGCGGCGGCTGTGCCGCCGGTAAGGGCTGCGTGTTCGGCGGCGTGGTCAACGAGGCCATCGAAAAGGCCAAGACCGCCGATGCCTTTGTGTTCGGCACACCGGTCCACTATGCGTCCGCCTCCGGCAACATGACCAGCTTCATGGACCGTCTGGCCTACGCGGGCGGCAAGTATCTGGCCTACAAGCCCGCCGCCATCTGCGCCTCTGCCCGCCGTGCCGGCACCACCACCACGCTGGATCAGCTGGTGAAGTACCCCGAGTTCTTCCACATGCCGCTGGTCAGCGGTTCCTACTGGCCCATGGTCCACGGCTCCAAACCCGAGCAGGTGCTGGAGGATGAAGAGGGCTGCGCCGTGATGCGGGAGCTGGGCCGCAACATGGCCTGGCTGCTCAAGTGCATCGAGCTGGGCAGGGAAAACGGCATCACCCACCTGTCTCTTATACACATCTCCGAGCCCACGAGACCGATCAGTATCTCGT
>ERZ1026971.1074-NODE-1074-length-11469-cov-8.277116_pt1 | contig 11469 bp, 10 predicted proteins | sample MGYA00519294_ERZ1026971 | MGnify/ENA primary metagenome ERZ1026971 (study PRJEB26926, sample SAMN06164664) | human gut metagenome | biome: ENVO:00009003; feature: ENVO:2100002; material: ENVO:00002003 | host: Homo sapiens | place: USA | collected 2012 ... | reverse complement strand
ATCTACACTCGACTAGTCGTCGGCAGCGTCAGATGTGTATAAGAGACAGGTGTGGTTTTCTTTATGGCGTTCTGCGGCTCTGCCTTAGTTGGGCGCGGTACTCGGCGGGGGTGATGCCGTACAGTGCGCGGAAGCTCTTTAAAAAGCTGCTGTAATTTGCAAAACCGCTGGCGGTGCAGGCGTCCAGTACGCCGGTGCCGTCGGCGAGCTCGTTGCGGCAGTGCTGCATACGCAGGTTGGTCAGATACCCGTGTATACTTTCCAGCGTGTACTCTTTGAACACGCGGGACAGGTGCTCCCGGCTGGTGTAGGTGTACTTTGCCAGCTGGGCCACGGTCAGATGCGGGTCGGTGTAGTTGGCCTGAAGGTAAGCAACCGCCTTGGCGACAAGCAGACTGGTGGCCGAGGGCGGCGGGGCATTGTGCCGCCGGGTCACAACTTGGCTGATCAGCAAAATCAGCTCCGTGACCTCGCAGCATTGCACGGTATCGCGTATTTTTTCATCGAGATACACGGTCTGGGCCATCCGCTCCAGCAGACCGCGGAAGTCCCACTGCGTGACGGCATCAGTGTCCAGAATGACAGGATCGCCCGACCAGACATGCCGCGGCAGGCCGCTTTGCGCCCAGGCACGCTCCCAGATGCCGGGAGCTATCTGCACGACGAGCCGCTCCGAGGTCGTGTCCGTGATGTTGAACTTGCCGGAGTGGTACATCTCGCCCGGAAACAGTATCAGCTCCCCCAGGTGCAAATCGTAGACACTGCCGTCGACGGAGTAGCGCACGCTGCTGCCCGCCACCGGCAGTATCATCTCATAATACGGGTGGGAGTGGACCACCGACTGGACATTCTCCCGGTTTGTATACAGGCCCACGACAACCTGACCGTCCTGCAGGGCGGCACTGGCATCCTCCTGCGTCAGAATGGAATCCACGTAATGCGGCATTTTTTGCAGGATCATGAGCGACGCCTCCTGTCAAATTTTGTCTTTACCACGATTATATCACATTTTGCAACATTTGCATTACAAATACGGAAGAAATTATGTGAAGAATTTGTTATTATAAAGGCGAAGAAGGGCACAATGCGCAGATTAAACAAAATACATTATGCTATTTTGTGCAATATGCACATTGTCTGCCAAATAACAAGTTCCACCATTCAATTATACGCAAAATAGAAAGGAGAAAATCTATGAAAGTGTGCTACACCGGCGGCGCTGTCAAGGACTGCGGAAGCTATTATTCCGTAGCCACCAACGCTGTAGAGCTGCGCATCTGGTTCCTGACCGACGATATACTGCGCATCCGCGCGGGCTTTGACGGCGACTGGGATGAAGCCTCCTACAGTCTGACCATGACCGCATGGGAGTCCCGCACCGACGAGCTGATGAAGGACTGCCGCAAGCGCGTCCAGTCCGCCGCCGCCTCCCTGACCGACGGCGACAGGCAGGCCGTTATCCAGGGGGCGCGTCTCAAGGTCGTCATCGAGAAAGCACCGTTCCGCATCATGGTCTATGATAAGGACGGCAGCCTGCTGCACGCCGATATTCCCGACCTGGCCTACCGCGAGGACAGTAACCACCGCCGCATCCACGCCAGCCAGATCGAGGCAGACGACTGCTTCTACGGCTTCGGCGAGAAATCCGGCGAGATCAACAAGGCCGAGAAATACATGAATATGGCTCCCGGCGACGCCATGGGCTACAACGCCAAGGAGACGGATTCCCTCTATAAGCATATTCCTTTCTATATCCGCTTGAACCGCGGCACCAAGCAGGCTGTCGGCTACTTCTACCACAATACCGCCGAGTGCGATTTCAACATGGGCCGCGAGAAGCGCAACTACTGGCACCGCTACTCGTCCTACCGCACTGACGCGGGCGACATTGACCTGTTTTTGATCGCAGGCCCGTCCATCCGCGAGATCATCGAGCGCTACACCGACCTGACCGGCAAGAGCGTCATGCTGCCGAAGGCCGCGCTGGGCTACCTCGGCAGCTCGATGTACTACCCCGAGCTGCCCGAGAACAGCGACGATGCCGTGCTGGACTTCATCGACACGACCCGCGAGGAAGGCATCCCTGCCGACGGCTTCCAGCTGTCCAGCGGCTACTGCGCCGTTGAGACCGCCGAGGGCATCAAGCGCTGCACCTTCACATGGAACCACAAGCGCTTCAAGGACCCGGCAGACTGGTTCGCCCAGATGGAAAAGCGCGGCATCGTTGTCTCGCCCAACATCAAGCCCGGTATGCTGCTCGTCCATCCGCTGCTGAACGAGATGAAGGAGAAGGGGATGTTCCTGCCCGCCTCCGACGACAATGCAGGTCTTGACGGTCTGGCTGTCGGTACCTGGTGGGGCGGCCCCGGCCTGTTTGTGGACTACACGAAGGAATCCACCCGCCTGCACTGGAAGCAGTACATTAAGGATGCGCTGCTGAAATACGGCTGCCGTTCTATCTGGAACGACAACTGCGAGTATGACTCCCTCGTTGACAAGGACGCAAAGGTTTACTTTGAGGGCAAGGGCAGCACGATTGGCACGATGAAGCCGGTCATGAGCAACCTGATGTGCCAGCTGTCCAACGAGGCCATCGAGGAGTATGACCCCGACTGCCGCCCGTTCTCGGTCTGCCGTTCCGGTCATGCGGGCATCCAGCGCTATGCGCAGGTCTGGGCCGGTGACAACCTGACCCACTGGGATACCCTGAAATACAACATCGCCACGATTCTGGGCATGGCGCTCTGCGGCGTGTCCAACCACGGCTGCGACATCGGCGGCTTCTTCGGCCCCGCGCCGGAGGGCGAGCTGTTCGTGCGCTGGGTGCAGAACGGCATCTTCCAGCCGCGCTTCTCCATCCACTCCACGAACACCGACAACACCGTCACCGAGCCGTGGATGTACAGCGACAAAAAGCAGTACATCAAGGACGCTATTGACTTCCGCTATAAGCTCAGCCCGACGCTGTATTCCCTGATGGAGCGCGCGCATGAGAACGGCCTGCCCATCTGGCAGCCGACGTTCAGCGTTTTCCAGAACGACCCGGCCACCTACGATGAGGGCGTGGACTTCATGTTTGGTGATTCTCTGCTGGTTGCGAACGTCGTTGAAAAGGGCCAGACCGTCCGCCCGGTCTATCTGCCCCGGACCGAGAACGAAAACGAGCGGTTCTACGACTTCTACACCCGCGAGGAATACGCCCCCGGCCAGACGATTGAGGTGCCGGTTGATATTGCCAGCATCCCGCTGTTTGTGCGCAGCGGTGCCATTCTCCCGATGAGCGGCAACAAGCTGCACAATCTGATGACCGAAAAGACCACCGCGCTGGACATCCTGATGGCCCCCGATGTGGATTCCGAGTTCACGCTGTACGAGGATGACGGCCACACGAACGATTACCGCAAGGGCGCGTATCTCAAGACGAAGATCGCCGTCAAGGCAGGCGTCAAGACCGTCGTGACCTTCACGAATGAGGGCAGCTACGAGACCGCCGTCGAGAGTATGTACCTCGATATGATCCACCGCGAGAAGTCCCCGTTCTATGTGCAGGTGGACGGCAAAGAGCTGCCGCACTTCCTGCACCGCCGCAAGTTTGAGGAGGCCGAGAGCGGCTGGTACTACAGCCAGCGCCTCAAGAGCGTCCAGATCAAGTACCCCAACCCCAAGAAGGATCACGAGGTACTTGTCTCGTTCGAACAGTTTGATTTGATCGGGATGTAACCCAGCTTCTTGACTCCCCTGGCAGGGGAGGTGCCCGTAGGGGCGGAGGGGTTGAACCTTGCCGCAGCCCGAAATATTTCGGGTAATGGCACGGTTCTCTCCCCCAGCCGCTGCAGCGGCAGCCCCCTCTCAGAGGGGGCCAAGGGGAAAACGGCATACATACAAGAAGGAGAAATACCATGTTCAAAAAATTCGCAGCATTGGCTGCTGCGGCTGCGCTCAGTCTGGGTGTTATGACCGGCTGCGGCGCGTCCGGCACCACCGCCGACTCCACCGGCTACAGCGCCGAGAACCCGCTGGTGCTGACTCTGGCCCACGGCCTGTCCGAGACCCATACTGTCCACATCGCCATGACCCAGTTCGCGGACGAGGTCGCAGAAAAGACCGATGGCCGCATCCAGGTCAAGATCTTCCCCAACGGCCAGCTCGGCAGCGAGAACGAGAACCTTGAGCAGCTGCAGGCCGGCGTTATCGCCATGACCAAGGTTTCTGCACCCGGTCTGGCTACCTACAACGATGCCTTCAACACCTTCGGCCTGCCCTATATCTTCAACGATACCGATGACTTCTACCATGTCATGGACTCGCAGGAGATGCAGGACTTCTTCCTCTCCACCGGTGACGACGGCTTTGTCACGCTGACCTATTACACCTCCGGCGCACGCTCCTTCTACACGAAGGATCGCGCCATCCGCACGCCCGCCGACCTGAAGGGCCTGAAGATCCGCGTGCAGGATATGAAGAGCCAGACCGACATGATGAGCTATCTGGGCGGCATTCCCGTCGCCATGTCCTACGGCGACGTTTACACCTCGCTGCAGACCGGCATCATTGACGGCACCGAGAACAACGAGACTGCCCTGACCACCGGCAAGCACGGCGAGGTCTGCAAGGTCTACTCGGTGGACCAGCACGCCATGATCCCCGACGTCCTCATCATGAGTGAGAAGGTCTGGGAGACCATCAGCCCCGAGGATCAGGAAATCATTCTGGAGGCCGCCCACGATTCCACCGATGCCCACAAGGTTATGTGGGACACCGCTGTGGACGAGGCCGTCAAGGAAGCACAGGAGACGATGGGCGTTGAGTTCGTCTATGACGTCGACAAGGAAGCCTTCCGCGAGGCGACCCAGCCCATGATCGAAGCCTACGAAGAAGAGTATCCCGGCGTCAAGACGCTGATGGACACCATCGACGCCGCAAGAGGGGAGGAGTAAGCCATGAAAAACACCTTTGCTGCCATCAAATTCTGGATGGACAAAATTTTGAGCATTGCTTGCGCCGTACTGCTTACCTTTATGACGGTGCTGGTTCTGATTCAGGTTTTCTCCCGCTATATCCTCAACAGCCCCGTGGCTTTCACCGAGGAGCTTGTCCGCTACAGCCTGATCTGGACCGGCTTCATCGGCGCGGCCTACGCCTTCTCCACCCGGGAGCACATGTCCCTGACCCTCATCCGCGATAAATTCACCGGCAAGGCGCACACCGCTTTGCTGGTGGTCATTGATGGTCTGATTCTGCTGATGGCCATCTTCGTATTCACTATCGGCGGCTTTAAGCTGGCTGTCTCTGCCAGCCGCGAGTTCTCGGCCCTGCTGGGTATTCCCCGCAGCCTGGTTTACTCCATCGCCCCGATTTCCGGCGTGTTCATCGTCCTGGCGCAGATCATCAACATCTATGAGGACGTCACCGGCGAAAAAGTTGAATCCAAGGAGGGTGCAGACAAATGAGTATCACCATGACCACCGTTATCCTAAAGTCAACCCCCAAACGGATAATTCAGCAAAGCGCACAAGGGCGGTAGCGGAAAAGGGGTAAAGCGGTGGGGTAAACTGTGCAACTTGCACAACGCGAATAGACCGATAAAACAGACGCTTTAAAAATTGGGCATCTGTTCTATCAGTCTCTTTCGCTCACGTTGCGGCTAGGCAAGGTCTGTTTTTCTGATGGTGAGCGCCTTTTGGGTATCGCCGCGCCAGCGCGGTGATACTCTGTTATTTTTGGTCGCTCTCCATCAGAAAAACTAAAAAGGTGTCTTCGACGGATTTAAACGCGCCTAATGCCATGCGCAATGCGTCCGCGTTCGCGGAACTTACGATTAAGGAGGACAGCGGCAAGCCGCTGTCTTTTTTAAATATTAAAGAAATTATAAATTCTTTGTTTATCGCTCAAGTTTATTTGCTCTAGCTGTTCTCTGAACAGGTCGTTGCTACATCTTCCGCTAAACATTTCGCGCGGGTAGCCGTTTATGAAGTGTTGCGCTTGGGTCGCGTGGTACTGTGTTTTATGCTTCATGCTCTGCCCCTTGGGGAAGTGGCGGCGCAGTAGTTTGTTGTTGTTTTCATTACTGCCGCGCTCGTAGGGGTGGCCGGGGTGACAGTAGAACGCGGGAACGCCCAGAGCGTCAAAGGCGTTTTGATTTGCAAATTCCGAGCCGTTGTCTAGGGTGATGGTGAAGAATATTTTATTGAAGTCGTCGCCGAGTTGTTCTTTTAGTTTCTGCATTGCTTTTGTAGTGGCATCGGCGGTTTTATCCTCTACTTTAATTACTATTTCTTCTCTAGTTTGGCGTTCTGTCATTACTAAGCAAGATTCGTTTTTTCCCTCGGATGTGCCTATTATGCTATCTATTTCCCAGTGTCCGAACGTGTCACGCTTCATTATGATTTTGGAGCGGCGTTCAATACTGCGGTGGTCTACGCTCTTAGAACGCATGGTTGATTGTACTTGTTTTTTGCGCTTTTTACGGTGTCCTACTGGAAGATTTTTATAGGTGGTGTATGGTATAAGCCCCTCGGATATATAGCGGTACATGGTTTGCTTGGATACCTTTACACCGTAGGTATTGCCCACTTTTTCTATTGCGGCGTATGGGCTATATCCCATTGATATACACTCGGCTATTGCTTTTACATAACCGTGGTTGTTGCCGATTTTCAGACCGTTGCTGTGTGCGGTATACTGGTATTCTGCATACTGTTGGGCGGCGTAGGCATCATAGGTTTTATACATAATCCATGTTGCGCCGTCCAGCTGTTCTATCTGTCCTCTTTTCAATTCTCTGCATATAGAGGATTGCGAACAGCCTAATTCTTTTGCAATTTCTCTTTGTGTATGTCCGGCTTTACGCAATGCTTGTATAGTAACGCGGTTATCTTTGGTGAAGTGTTTTCCTTTTGGTCGTGGCTCTATAAACATCCTTTGTTGCTCCTCTCGGTAGGTTCTACTAAAATTTTATTTTTTTTGGTATAAAAGTAAAGGTCGGGGTAGTATTTTTTCATTCCACGAATCACACCGCGCCAAACGGTCGCTTGCTTCGCCGCGCTCCCAATCAGCGCGGTGTGATTCGCTCCATGAAAAAATCTCCACCCCTACCCTTGACTTTTACACCAAAAAAGCGCCGTGCTAGCACGGCGCAGAGGAACGATATAAGAGCGCCAGATCTGAACGTGTGCAATTAAATTTGTCACGTCAAGATCTGAACAAAGAAAAAGTGGCTAGGCAAGGTCTCGCACTCTCTTGCCATGCAATGTTGGCAACAAGGCAAAGTAGTGCGGACGGCGCTAAGGCAAATAGAGAGAAAAATAGCAGTTGCCGTAAAGCCTTACTCTTGCCTTTGCGCGATAGAAGTTTCTGCTATGGAAAAGTTGTACCCGCGCAGGCGCTGCAATTAACTCGGTCAGGGCCGTCGTTCTCACAAGATACAAGGTCTGCACAGTTTTTACAGGTCTATACGATAAAGCAAACGGGCAAGCGCAAGCAGGGCGGGGGCAGTAGCCCCGCGCCCCGCTTTTGCGCTTGCCGCTTTTTTACTTTTTCACCGTAGTTTGCATACGACGTTTAGCTTTTGCAGTAGGATTTGTAGTTACTTCCAGACCGAGAGGACCAGCAGGAGCTTGATTATTGATGATTTCGGCATCCGTTAGAATGTCGCCATCTTCAAATTTTTTCTTGAGGTTGTCCACGATTGCTAGAGTATCGTAGGCGTGGTAATCTTCATCATGGACGAACCACAGACCACGGCGCAGAGGTTTAATCATTTCGGCATTGGTTGCGTTTTCCATTTCCCAAGCATCGTAGGAACTCCAAAGCTGGAAGCGCCAGACTTTTTTACACTGTATGACAGTGTGCGTAACGTCGCGCATGAGTTTATCGACGTGTTGGAAACGTTGGGCTGAACCGTAGATGCTAATATAGCTATGCCGGCACGTTAGCAGGGTGTTGAGGAAGTAGGCGTTAAAGTTGTCTTTGAAACTGCGGCTATTCATCTGCACCGACAATTCATCCATTGCGACGATTGTAACGGTTAAGGTGTCGTTTGCATCGTCAATACTGCGGTTGATTTTGGCGGCATTGACTACTTGCGCGAGACTGTCTAAGTGTTCGTAGGGAATCGACAAATCTACATTTGACAGCACCTTAATTTTCTGCGTAACAAACTTTTTACGGCGGTCACACCAGACAATTTTATCATCGTAGCGAGTGTACAGCGAAATCACTTTGTGAACGAGTGACAGGGTTTTGCCGCTGCCAAAATAGCCGCAGTAGATGTCTAAGGCACCAACGGGGCAGTTGTTCCAACCTTTATGCAGGATGTACCAGTACAAATCTTTTACGGCGTAGTAGAAGTTTTTGATGGGGTGGAACACCACACAGCGCACAATGCGGGAGAGTGCCAGCGCGAAGCAGAACGCGATAATGAGCAAGTACACCATTAGAATTTACCTCGCCCAAACGTATGTACAAAATCCTTAATCATGCCGAACACGAACAAGAACAGGGTCAGCGCAACAAGGATAGAGAGCAACCACGGAAACAGTTCACCGAGGTTTTGCGGGGCGGTGGTGCTGATGCCGAAGAACGTCAGCAGGTCATAGAATAAAGATGCCATGTTTTCACCTCAAAAAATAACGATTTTGATAGCCGCCACGAAAAACGCCAAGCTAAAGGCAACAAAGGCTAAAAGCCCAATCGCTTCAATAGTGGAATATTCCTTAAACGGCTTTTCAAATGCGGCAGGTTCGGCGGTTTCTGCGGTAGCCTGTTGCGAGAGTATTTCAAGTTGCGAGGAAATCCCCGAAAGTTGCGCGGTATAGTCGGGTGCAGGGTCTTGGGCGGGTAATTCCTCGGCTGATTCTTCCGAAGCGTCAAAGGGTGCAAGAGCGGCTGTTAGCGCGTCGATGGATTCTTGCATTTTATCCAGTTTTTCGTATAACGTGGGGTCGTTGACCTGTACGCCAGATACCTGTACTACTTCGTGTGTTTCGTCTGCAGTGTCCTCGGTAGTGGTTTCTGTCTGCTCGGACGGTTGTTCGTATTCCTCGGCACTGGCGCGGATAGTGAAGAACAGCGAGAGGAGCAGAAGAACCGCGATAATTGCCAAGCACAGTTTATTGAAGTTGTCTTTTAACATGGGTGTGTACCTCAAAACAGCAGTTGTTTTACAATCCAGATAACCAGCGTTGCGAACAGATACCAGATTGCGAAGTCGAAGATACTAAACGATGCACCGTAGAAGTTGATTTTAAGGGAGAGTAATTCCCCGATTTTCTGCATAAATTCCATAAACATAGGCGGTCACTCCGTTAGAACTTTAATGATAGCCGAAACAGCGATACATAAACACAGCATCACGATATACACGGTATAGCTTGCGGGCAAAATACCGAAGATGCCGCCGATGGTGTCGGCGAGAAACTTTAGAACGCCAGCCAAACCGGAAAATACTTCTTCCCATCCTTGTTTTACCTCGTCTATAATGCTGGGCAGTTTGCCGCCGTACTCGTTGAAAGCGTCTTTTAGATCGTCGCCAGATTGTGCGGTTTCGGCGGTGCTGAAATCTCCGCTAAGTACATCGTCACGACCAACGCCACCGGGGGCGGCATCTGCGAACACAGGCACGGCAGAGCATACCATACAGCAGAGCAGAGCCAGCAGGACTATTACTTTTTTCATGGTATCACCTACCTGTAATAAATTTGATAATGCGGATAACGGTAACGACGACCACGCCAGCACACAGCGCGAGAATACCGCTATTCGGCATCCACGGGAACAGCTTGAACAGCAGAGACAACAGCCAGAGGATGAAGCCGAAGATACTGGTTAGCAGTTTCCACAGACCTTTGAGGATGGTTTCTACTATGTCTTTCAGTAGGTCGGTCAGCCACTTAAAGGGATTCCAGCCGGAATCACTACTACCAGAGTTACCGCCGCCAGAATCGCCGCCCGGCGTAGGTACTGTACCACCACCGGGGTTAGGTGTTGCGGTAGGCGTGGGCGGTTCTGTGGGCGAGGGTGTTTCCGTAGGTTCAGGACTGGGCGAGGGTGTAGGTTCTTCCACGATTGTACCGCCGTCCTCGTAATCGGTGATTTTGTCGTTTTTCAGTTTTAAGGTTACATCTTTGGCGGTGTCGAAGTCGCTACCGTCTGCCTTGCAGAACTCGAAAATGTACTCACCTGTTGCGTTAAACAGGAAGTTGTTTATAGTGCTGTGCCAGTTGGAACTATTCACACCTGTTAGGGTTTGGCTTGCTTCATCCCACGACCATACGCGCCAGTATACACCATCCGGCACAGATACGGTATACTGTCCGTTGGCTATGGGTATCTGTGTGGTGGAAATATACTTTTTATTGTCTACCCACGGCAATTTAGTATCGGTGTCTACCTCGGTCTTTTTGAGAGCGTAGTAGGCATCATAGCGGCGATTATTCAGAATGTAGTAATGAAGCGTCCAGTCTGCCGCATCAGTGTCGGACGGATGGCGACCAACGCCACCGCCGCGCGTAGCACCGCCGCCCGGTGTCCATGTGGGGGCGGGGGTGGCAGAGGGTTTCGGTTCTTCGTAGGTTATGTAGTAGTAATTGTTGGTTACGGTGTCGTAGGTGTAATACTGGTTTGTGGTGGTGTTATAGATGATGGGGTTAGTGCTGATGTTGGTGATGGTGTCGCCGTTTTCGTTGATGGTGGTATACTGGGGGTAGATGTAGGTTAGATTGTTGCTGTTATCTACGTAGATATTGCCGTTCCAGGTGTTGTTGTTGATGGTAATAGTGTTGTTGTTTTGAATCTGCGTAGGCGTTAAATCTTGTACGGTAAGGGTAGGGGCAGAAGTTTGAACTGACACATATTTGTAAGGAACAAAAGAAGATACGCTAAAATAAGAATATGCTCTAGCATCAAAATACAAAACTTGACCCTTACTAGCATATAACGTACTAGAAGAAACTTTTCTAGTAAAAGTGTTTTTGTCACGAGAAGGTGAAAAGTTTGAAATTTTAGATTCTTTATTAGAAACACCTAATCTAAAAGAAGCATATGTTTCAATAGTAGCTTCAGAATTACCATATAAATAATTGCCAGCAGAATCTTTTGCGATTGAGCGAAAAGTAATAAGCGGAATATCTATTGTATAGTAACCAGATACTGGCGCAACCAAATAATAACCAACAGATGCACTAACTTTATAATTGCTTGAATCACCATAAATACCATAAACACTTACATTTCCATTAGAACCAGAAAAAGAACCATTTGTATAGAGAAACCAGCTTCCATTATTAGAAGCAGAATGCTTATATACTGTATCGCAACCCGCAGATGTGTCATAGCCGTCTAACAGCATCGTATATGTGGCGGTGGGATAGCCCTCTGCATCTACGGCGGGTGTCCCTTTTTCGTCGGAGTAGCCCGGCAAATCTTTACGTCCGATGCCGGAGGGCTGTCTCTTATACACATCTGACGCTG
>ERZ1026971.1069-NODE-1069-length-11482-cov-7.861468_pt1 | contig 11482 bp, 10 predicted proteins | sample MGYA00519294_ERZ1026971 | MGnify/ENA primary metagenome ERZ1026971 (study PRJEB26926, sample SAMN06164664) | human gut metagenome | biome: ENVO:00009003; feature: ENVO:2100002; material: ENVO:00002003 | host: Homo sapiens | place: USA | collected 2012 ... | reverse complement strand
CGAGATACTGATCGGTCTCGTGGGCTCGGAGATGTGTATAAGAGACAGGTAATGTTCCTTACTGTAATGACAACATCCTAAAACATACATCTCATTTTCAATAGCTCTTGCCCGAAGAAGTGTCTCCCACTGCATAAATTTTCCTTTACCCTTAACCCATGCCGCTGGATACAACATGACCTGAGTTCCAGATAATGCTTCATATCTTGCAAGTTCCGGAAATCTGAGATCATAACAGATTCCAAGTCCGATCACACCTGCAGGTGTCTTAATCGGTGTAAACAAACAATCCCCCTTAAGCGTATTCATTGATTCATTCCATTTATATGCATTAAACAAATGTGTCTTTTTATAATCAGACACAAGTTCTCCCAGGTCATTCAGGATTACCATTGTATTGTAGTTCTTTGTTTCATCCACAGTCTGTTCATTCATCCCAAAAATGATCCACATCTTAAACTCTTTTGCAAGCATCTTCATTGCCTGTACAAATTCGCCATGCAAGCTTTGTGCCTTTTTTGTATAGTTGTGTTCAGCATCCGGATAATAATTCATGAAATATTCTGGAAAAATGATCATAACTGCCTCTTCTTCTGTTGCTTTCTTTATATATTGTTTTGCTTTTTCTATATTTTCTCTCCAGTTTCCGGAAGATGTTGTCTGTGCAACCGCTATTTTATCCATGAAATTTTATCCCCTTTCCAGTCTCTAGAATACCATATTTCGGGCTTTTTTTGTACCGTTATTAACTTTCTTTAAATTTTTTGTAAAAAAACATAAAAAAAATTAAAAATAATGCTTGCATTTCTTAAAACATTCGTATATAATAAATCTTGCGTTAAGGAAGCGCAGTAAAAACAACATAATTTAAGCGTGATTAGCTCAGTTGGTAGAGCACCTGACTCTTAATCAGGGTGTCGAGGGTTCGAACCCCTCATCGCGTACTAAAGCACTGTTTTTGGTTGATCTTGTAGCCGGGGATGGTGTTTTTCTTTTATTGAAATCTTATATTGTCTTGTAACTGATCTTAAAAACGTCTATAATAAATGATATTATTGATTAATTATCATTCTAAGAGGAGTCTCAAATGTCAAGTAACCACAAATTCGAATCGAATAAAAAGTATTTTACGATTTCTATCTATACCATTGCTGTTATCCTGATCGGATGTGTGATCTTCCGTTTTATAACACAATGGTCTAATACAAGCAAACTGATCTCTCAATTATGGGACATCTTATTTCCATTTTTCATGGGATTTCTGATTGCCTATATTTTAAATCCCGTCGTAGCTTTCTTCCAAAGAAATGTATCAATGAAACTTTTAAAAAAGAAATCTGCCAATGCACAGCGTGGACTCGCTATTTTGATCAGTTATCTCGTTATGGTTGGTTTTATCATTGTCTGTCTACGATTTATCATTCCACAGTTATATGACAGTATTCGTGAACTATCCCTGATGATTCCCGATATTTATAAATCGATCATGTCAATCTTTGAACATTATCGTGAGAACAGCACAGATATGTTTCCTGGTCAGATTGCCGATATGATCGAGACAAAGACATTACCAAAGCTTTTCGAACTGACCAACAATCTTCTGACCAATATCGTCCCTATGCTTTATGAGGCTTCCATGTCTTTTGCCAAGGGATTATTTAACCTGTTTATCGCATTTATTGTTTCTATTTATATGACGATCGATAAATTTATTTTAAAAAATGCTGGGAAACGATTGGTTCTTGCAATCTTTAATGAAAATTTCTCTTATCGTGTACTTCGCACTTTAAAAGATTGTCATAATATTTTTTCTGGTTTCATTATCGGAAAATCCATTGATTCTCTGATCATTGGTTTATTGGCTTTTGTTGCGATGACTATTTTAAAACTTCCTTATACCGTATTGATCAGTGTTATTATCGGTGTCACAAATATGATTCCTTATTTTGGACCGATCATTGGTGCAGTTCCCGGTGCTTTTATTCTTTTTATCGTAAGCCCGACGAAGTGCCTGATCTTTATTATCATGGTTTTTGTCCTGCAGCAGTTTGACGGTCTGATCCTTGGACCTAAGATCCTTGGAGAATCTACCGGAGTTCGTCCACTACTGATTTTATTTTCCATCACTGTCGGTGGCGCTTATTTCGGTCCACTTGGAATGTTCCTTGGAGTTCCGTTTTTTGCTACAGTTCAATTTTTGATCGGAAACTGGGTGGATTATCGATTGTATAAGAAGAATATTAAGTTAGAAAAAGAAGCTTAATATAATAAGAGGATTGACTCATATGATATTTTGTGAGTCAATCCTCTTTTATTGTTATTGATTCGCTATCTGTTCTGCCAGATCATTTAAATATACCCAACGGTCCATCTTTTCATTCAAAGCTTCTTCTGTCTCTTCTTTTTGCTGCGTAAGCTCTGCTAATTTACCAGAATTCGTTGCATTTTCCATGATCTCTTCATCTAACTGTTCTATTTTTTCCTCCAGTTTCGCGATATCATCATCGATCGTTTCAAATTCTTTTTGTTCTTTGTATGTAAACTTGAGCTTCTTTTGGTGTTCTTTCTGGAATTTCTTTCCATTGTTTTCTTTTTTCTCTGGTTTACTTTTCTCTTGTTTCGCAATTGGCTTTACTTTCTCCAGATAATCCATATAACCGCCTTCGTACTGTTTTAAATGTCCACCTTCTTCAAACGCAAAGATCCTGTTTACAATACGATCAAGAAAATATCGGTCATGAGATACTGTGATCACGATTCCTGCGAACGTATCCAGATAATCTTCTAAGATCGTTAATGTCTGGATGTCAAGGTCGTTGGTCGGCTCATCGAGAATCAGAACATTTGGTGCTTCCATCAATACTTTTAATAAGTAGAGACGTCTCTGTTCTCCTCCAGAAAGTTTATCAAGCGGTGTGTATTGAAGTTCTGGCGGGAACAAGAAACGGTCTAGCATCTGGGATGCACTTGCCTGCCCTTTTGTTGTCTGGATATATTCTGCGACATTTCTGATATAATCAATGACACGGATATCTCCTGTCATATCTTCATTTTCCTGTGCAAAATATCCGATCTTTACGGTGTCACCGATCGTAATGTTTCCTTCGTCCGGCTTTAAGATTCCCATGATCATCTTCATCAAAGTTGATTTTCCACAGCCATTTGGTCCGATAAATCCAATCCTGTCATCTCTTAATACGATGTAAGAGAAATCATTGATCAGATGTTTATCACCAAATCCTTTGGAAATGTGTTCTAACTCGATCGTTGTCTTTCCAAGACGGCTGCTGATCGAATCCATCTCAACATTTTGCTGCATGGATGGACCTTTGGCATTCTTAAGTTCTTCAAAACGTTCCGTTCTGGCTCTCTGTCTCGTTCCTCTCGCTTTGATTCCCTGTTTCATCCATTCCATTTCCACGCGGAGTAAACTCTGGCGCTTACGTTCTGTCGCTAGTTCCATCTCTTCGCGCTGGACTTTTAACTCTACGAATCCAGAATAGTTGGTATCGTATTCGTAAAGCTTTCCTTTGTCGATCTCTACGATCTTATTCGTTACACGATCTAAGAAATAACGGTCATGAGTTACCATGATCAATACACCTCTAAAGCTGTTTAAGAATTCTTCCAGCCATAGAACCATATCGTTATCTAAGTGGTTGGTTGGCTCGTCAAGGATCAGTACTTCGGTTGGATCTACTAAAGTTCTTGCGAGCGCAACTCTCTTCTTCTGGCCTCCAGATAAATGATCACATCCTTCATCAAAATCATAGATTCCAAGTTTTGTAAGGATCGTTTTTGCTTCACTCTCTGTCTTCCAGTCCTGATGTTCTTTTCCATCCATCACATATTCAAGAATGCTTTGTTTCTTCGGAAATTCTGGATTCTGTGGAAGATAAGATACACGGATTCCATTTCCACAGATAATCTGTCCTTTGTCTGGCTCGTTGATCTTGGCAATGATCTTTAATAATGTAGTCTTTCCTGTACCGTTGACCCCGATTACACCGATCTTATCGCCACTGTGGATTCCAAGAGATACGTCATCAAAAATGACTTTCTCTCCATAAATTTTGCTGATATGTTCAATATTTAATATATTCATCTTACTACTTTGCCTGATCGATCGCTTCGACTAATTCTTCTTTGGATACTGCTCCGATCAGTTTTGCCTTAACCTCTCCATCTTTGATCACTAAAAATGTTGGAACTGACATGATCTTGTACTGTGCTACGATATCAACATTCTGATCGATATCAAGTTTTCCGACTTTTACAGTTCCTTCATATTCTTCAGCTAATTGTGCTACCACTGGTGCCATCATCTTACAAGGTCCGCACCATGTTGCAAACATATCTACTAATACTGGCACATCACTTTTTAATACTTCCTCTTCAAAATTATCACTTGTAAATGTATATTCCATAATAATTCACCTATCCTTTGCTATTTATTTAAACATCGTTTTGCTTCGTCTAGTGACTGAAAAAATTGACAGACCCATCTGTTCATGCATGGATGCAAATATAGAAACAACTGGATCTTGCATCGAAACTTTCCTTGTTTCATGATTATATTACCACTTTTTGTTTATTTTATGCAATCCTTTTACTTGGCATGACGATATGCGACTAAACGACAGATTGGATTTCCTTTAGCTGAAAATTTCTCCTCGTATTCTGTCATGACATTTCCTTCATTATATTCGCTGTGATGAAGATCGTATGTGTGATTTTCCAGGATCCATCCTGCTTCTTCTACCTGCTCTAAGGAGAAGTCAAATAAGTCTTTGTTATCTGTCTTAAACATAACTCTTCCTTCCGGTGTCAGAATATTATCATATCGTTCTAAAAATCTTGTAGATGTAAGTCTTCTCTTTGCATGGCGGTCTTTTGGCCATGGATCAGAGAAGTTTAAATAGATCCTGTCTACTTCGTCTTTATCAAACACTTCTTCGATATTCTCTGCATCCATACGGATCAAACGAAGGTTGTCCTGTTCAAAATCTTCTAATTTCTCTACAGCTCTTACTAAGACACTTGAATATTTTTCGATTCCAATATAGTTTACTTCTGGATTTCTTCTTGCCATTTCTATGATAAACTGTCCTTTTCCCATTCCTACTTCGATGTGGATCGGATGGTCATTTTGGAATACCTCTGCCCATTTTCCTTTCATCTGCTCTGGCTGCTGGATGGAAAACTGATTTTCTATAATCGTCTCTCTCGCTCCTGGTACATTTCTTAAACGCATTTATATTCATCTCCTTTGTCTTTTTCTCGAATCTTTGTTGATTATATCATAGACGATGGGTATAATAAAGAAAAAGTATGCGCCTTAAAAAGGCTTAGGATCTGCACTTCAAGGAGGAAATGCCCATGGAAATCGAAAGAAAATTTATCGTCCACAACTTACCTGATAATCTGGATTCTTATCCACACTCTGAGATCGAACAGGGCTATCTTTGCATGGAACCTGTGATTCGTATCCGCAGAATGAATAAGCAGTATTTCTTAACTTTCAAGAGTAAAGGATTGATGGCTAGAACTGAGCATGAATTTCCACTTGATAAAGCAGCTTATGAGCATCTGCTTCCAAAGGTGGATGGGATTTTAATTTCTAAGACTCGTTATAAGATTCCAGATGAACATGGATTTATTATTGAGCTGGATGTCTTTCATGGAGAATATGAGGGGCTTGTGATGGCCGAGGTGGAATTTCCTAGCGAGGAGGTTGCTGTGGAATATGAAGGACCTGAGTGGTTTGATGATGAGGTTACGTTTGATTCTCGGTATCAGAATAATAATTTGGCGAATAAATAGAGAATATCGTTTTCGTATATTCGTGAAAATAAATCTGCATTGAGTTAAATGATATCAATGCAGATCTTTTTCATTTTATAAAACTTAGGCAATTTTCTTAAACAGTTTGATCAATAATTCTTTATCAAAAAATACTGGATTTGCTCCTGCGCATGCATCTTTCATGGAATTTTCTGCTAGGGTTTCAAAATCTGGATTTTCTACTCCAAGTTCTGACAATGTTTTAGGAATTCCTACTCTCTCTGATAATTCCTTGATCTTACCAATTACAAAGTCCATACACTCCTCGTCTGTCTTTCCTTCTACATCCATTCCAATTGTTTCTGCCATAACACGGAATTTTGCTGGAGCCTGTTTTGCATTTTCTTCTTCTACGATTGGAAGTAACATCGCATTACATACTCCGTGTGGGAGATCATATAATCCACCTAGCTGATGTGCCATTGCATGAACATTTCCTAATCCTGCATTACTAAAGGCAATTCCATTTAAGAAACATGCATAGCACATCTGTTCTCTGGCTTCAATATCCTGTCCATTTTCCACTGCTCTTGGAAGATATTCAAAAATCTGTTTGATCGCATACAATGCTGTTGCATCTGTAACATCAATTGCTCCGTTTGCAACAACTGCTTCCATTGCATGTGTTAATGCATCCATACCTGTTGCTGCTGTTAATCCTGCTGGTTTACTTAACATTAGTTCTGGATCATTGACTGTGATAGATGCTAATGTATTTCTATCTACCATGATCATTTTAATATGCGTTTCTTCGTCTGTAATCACATAGTTGATCGTGACTTCCGCTGATGTTCCAGCTGTAGTTGCAATTGCTACGATTGGTAAACATTTCTTTTGAGATTTATTTACGCCTTCGTAATCTGTAATTTTTCCACCATTTGTAGCAAGAACAGAAATTGCTTTTCCACAATCCTGTGGTGATCCTCCACCGATACTCACGATAAAATCACAGTTTTCTTTTTTTAATACTTCCAATCCACCCTCTACATTTGCAACGCTTGGGTTCTGTTTTACATCATTATATAATGTATGTTCAATTCCAACTTGATCTAATACCTTTGTTACTTTCTCAACTACCCCATTTTCTGTCAAAAACTTATCGCTGACTACAAGGGCTTTTTTACATCCTAAAGTTCCAATTTCATCCTTTAATTGTGCAAGACAACCACGCCCTACTAAATTGACTGCTGGAATTCGATATACCATGTCACTTGTCCTCCATATAATTCATTACTTCTGTTAAATATTTTTATCGCTTTTATTTTAATTTTTTATATTCTTCTACAATAACTTTCGTCATTCGATCCTCTGGTTTTAATCCAATATATTTTACAACGGCTGCTTCTGGGCCATTTTCTTTGATATAGTTTTGTAATTCCACTGCCTGTGCATCTTCTTCATTTTTATAGAACATTGCACATGCTGCTCCTTTTAATAAACAGCTATTATCAAGTCCTAATTCTTCACACTGGATCGCTGGTCCCATGATTCGGTCATTGGCTGATATTTTTCTGATTGGTTCTCTTGCAACTCTTGTGATTGGATCTGATACACCTGGTGTTGTAAATCTCTTGATAATCATTGCATTCATGTACTCCACCAGATTTTCATGTGCAAATCCATAGATCTTCTCAAGTGCTGATGCTGATTCTAAAACTGTTTTCTTTACATCTTCAAGAATCTGTGGATCTGCTAATCCTTCTTGTACTGTATTGTATCCTTTTACAAATCCAAAGTAACTTGTGACTGCGTGTGCACAGTTTACCATATAGATTTTTCTCTGTAAGAATTTTGCCAGATTATCTACGTATTCTGCACCTTTGATTGGTTGTGACTTAGGATCTTCTAATTTGTTTTTCTCGATCGGTAATTCAAATGCATCTCCAACTTCGATTCCGTCTTTTCCATGATGATGTCCATCAAATACCATGCGATCAACTGCTGTGTTTGGAAATACTGCAACTTGATCCATTTCTTCTTCTGTCATGATACCTGTTTCAATCATTGCTTTCTTCAAGATATCTGTTCCCATGATTGCATTTTCACAAGCCATAACAACAAGTTTCTTTTCCTGATCTGCTTTGACTCTTGCTTTTAGTCCTTTTGTGATCGTTGGAGCTACTTTGGGAAGATTTGTTGCCATAACTGATGTTGTTAATACTTCTGCTTCACTGATTGCTTCTATTACTTTATCTTCCTGTGTGATGGTGGAATATGCCTCCACCTGGTCGATCACTTTTTCTTCATAATCATGATCGATCAAAAACAGACTGTATTCATGTGTTTCGTTCACAAGGTCAACTAATGGCTGTACAACGTCTGCAAAAACAATTTTATACCCACTATCATGTAATAAATCTGCGATAAATCCACGACCAATTTTTCCTGCTCCAAAATGTACTGCTGTTTTCATGTGTTATATTCCACCTTTCTTTTGATTGCAACATCCTTTGATTCATTAGATGCCGCATTATCATCTATAGATTTAATAAGTTGATAACTTCTTCTTTTGATGTCGAATTTTTTAATTTTTCGATCACACCTTCATCCATTAAAGTCTGTCCGATCTTTCCAAGGAGTTCTACATGTTCTTCTCCTTTTCCTGCAACACCTACGAGAAGATATGCTTTTTCTCCGTTAAAATCTACTCCATCTGGTACCTGTACAAAACAGATTCCTGAGTTTTTGATCGTTTCTTTGGAACTTGCAAGTCCATGTGGAAGCGCAACTCCATTCCCTAAATACACAGAGGCTTCTTTGTCTCTCTGCAGCATATCTGCCTTATAACTTTCATCTGTATATCCACCCTTAATAAAGATATCTGCACAAGCTTTGATTGCTTCTTCCTTATTTGCATATTTTGCATTTAACACAATATTATCTTTGCAAAATACATCTGGTACATCATGTCCTAACATTCTCTGAATCTCTACGATAATTCTTTCATATTCGGTCTGATCCATGAAATTACTTAATGTAAGAATTGGAATATTGGTTCCTTCTAGTGACATTTTTGCTCGCTCTTCCAAGTTTACATTTGTAACAACTACATCCGCATCTTTTGGAATGTCTGCAACTGCTACGTGCTTGATTTCTGGTTTTAATCCGATTTCTTCTAGTTTTTTCTTAAGAATCGTAACTCCCATTGCAGAAGATCCCATTCCTGCATCACACGCAAAGATCACTTTATTTAATTTCTGAATCTTAGCATCTGCTGTTGCAGCAAGTTCTTTGATTCCTTCTTCTTCCTCATCATGTTTAAATGCTTTTAATACAATTGCTGCTCCTGCAAATGAGATTGCTAAAGATCCAAAATATGCAATCGTATTCACTAACATACATGCTTTTGGTGTCATCATATAATAAGAAATAACTGATCCTGGAGATACTGGTCCAACGACACCTCCACCAAAGTTTGTAAGTACGAATAAAGAGAACATGTTTCCAAGAATTGGTCCAATGATCGTTAATGGCATTGTCAGGCAGTATGGAAAACATACCTCTGCGATACCACCAAAGAACATGATGATCACAGCTCCTGGTGCTGATTTCTTTGCTGATTTATTTCCAAAAATTGCAAATGCTAAACTTAGTCCTACCCATGCAGCCCCACTTGCTTCTACTAAGAATAAGACTGATTTTCCCGCTTCTGCTGCCTGCTGCAATCCAAGAGGTGTCATAATTCCGTGATTGATCGCATTATTTAAGAATAAAATTTCTGCAGGCTGTACAAACAATTCTGTTAATGGCAGCATATTGTGATCTGTCAGATACTGAACTCCTCCTGTCAGTACTGTCTGAATCGCTGTCATAATCGGTGCTACTCCTACATAACCGATAATACAGATCACAAATCCAATAATCCCAAGTGAAAAGTTATCAACTAACATTTCCAATCCTGGTTTTACTTTTCCTTCCACTGCTTTATCAAATGCTCGAATGCAAATTGCTGCTACAGGTCCTAAGATCATACCTGCAACAAGCATTGTCACATCTGCTCCTACAACTGCTCCCATGGTTGCAAATGCACCAATGACTCCTCCTCGTCGTCCATAAATATTAGATCCTGCGGTATATCCGATCAAGCAAGGTAATAAGTACGTTAAAATTGGTGAAACCAGTTTGTTTAAATAAGCATTTGGTGTCCATCCTGTATCAATAAACAGTGCTGTTAAAAGGCCCCATCCAATGAATACACCGATATTTGGCATAACCATTGCACTTAACAGAGAACCAAATTTCTGAATCTTTGCTTGTGCTGTTTTCATATATCTTCTCCTTTCGACTTACTCCATGTTGGCATGGCGTTTAAACATTGTATCTTCTGTTTCTCCAAGAATTGGCATTAAGTCCATCACAATGCTGTCGTAAATGAGCCAGCTTAACTGCTCAAATAAATTTCCTCCTGGCTGTTCGGTCACTACATCGTTTGTGTGTTCTGCATTTTTCTGAGTTGCTCCAGGAATCGTAATGATCGCATCTGCCATTTCTCCGATTGGTGCTTCTGGGCAAATCGTCAGTGTTGCAATTATTGCTTTCTGGGCTTTTGCTTTTTTACAGTCAGATACAAGACTTGCTGTTGTTCCTGATCCTGACCCTACGATCAACAGATCTCCTTCCTGAATAGAAGGTGTTGTTGTTTCTCCAACAAAATAAACCGTAAACCCAAGATGCATCATTCTGTTTGCAAATCCTCTGGCACAAAATCCTGAACGTCCTGCTCCTGCAATAAAGATACGATTTGCTTTCTGACAAAGCTCTACAACCTCTTTTACTTCATCTTCTTTTATAAGTTTTCCGTATTTATAAAGTTCATTTGTAATAATCTGTAAAGTCTTTGCTTCCATAGTTTATCTTCCTTTCTATCTATTTTAACAAAAATCTTTCTTCTTTGAATTTGTTTTATTGATTGATTGCTTCATAAATTGCTTTAGCTGCTGCAACTGGATCTTCTGCGTGATTAATTCCACCACCTACAATGATGACTTCTGGATTTAATTTCTTATACTCTTCAATCGTCTTTAAATTGATTCCTCCTGCTACTGATACGATAGAATGTTCTACACAAGATTTCATTTCTGCTAATTTCTCAAGAGGTGTGATTCCAACTGCCTGCTGATCAACTCCTACATGAACTCCTATAAAATCTACTCCAACTGCTTCGATTTCTTTGACACGTTTTGGGACATCTTCTACACAGATCATATCAACCATTGTCTGTTTTCCATATTCTTTCGCTGCTTTTACGCATCCTTCAATTGTTAATGTGTCTGTCACACCAAGTACAGTACAGTAGTCTGCTCCTGCTTTAAATGTCTCTTCTGCTTCGTATTCTCCTGCATCCATGATCTTTGTATCTGCTAAGATCTCACAATCTGGATATTTTTCTTTGAAGATTCTTACAGGTCTCATTCCTTCCTCAATAATAAATGGAGATCCTACTTCAATGATGTCTACATAAGTATGAACCTTATCTAATAATTCTACTGCGTCATCTAATGTGATATCGTCTAATGCTAACTGTAATTTCATGTTACTTCCTCCTAAATTTGCTTTAAGTTTTTGTTCTGTTCCTTTGATGCCTTTATATTACTACCATTTGTGGCCTGTCTCTTATACACATCTGACGCTGCCGACG
>ERZ1026971.1044-NODE-1044-length-11657-cov-5.282107_pt1 | contig 11657 bp, 9 predicted proteins | sample MGYA00519294_ERZ1026971 | MGnify/ENA primary metagenome ERZ1026971 (study PRJEB26926, sample SAMN06164664) | human gut metagenome | biome: ENVO:00009003; feature: ENVO:2100002; material: ENVO:00002003 | host: Homo sapiens | place: USA | collected 2012 ... | reverse complement strand
CTAGTCGTCGGCAGCGTCAGATGTGTATAAGAGACAGGCCTTGGAACGGATCTGAAAACGTTTTTCGGCGAAGAGCAGGATAACCAGATCGTCTTCTGTGAGGAAGATTACTTTGTAAAGACCGACGAATCGCAGGGCAACGAGATCGCATGGATCGTTCCGAACGCACAGAAAAACCGAATGGAACCGATCCGGCTGACACTGCAGAGCGGCGCCTGTACCGAAGTAGATTCGCCGCATGAAGGCGAGGAATTCGGCTACGTACTTTCCGGCCGTGTCCTCATTCATCTCGGGGACGAGTGCCATAAGGCGAAAAAAGGCGAAAGCTTTTACTACCCCGCCTCCTGTAACCACTATCTGGAAAACCCGGGCAAAACGCCCGCTGTCATTCTCTGGATCAGTTCACCGCCTTATTTTTAGATTTCCGCACCGCGTGATTTTCACGAAAAACGGTGCTCCAAAATAAACGACCCGAAAGGAGCATTTTACACATGAGTACCAAATTACTTGATCTGGTCAACATCACAAAATCGTACGACGGAGTTACCATTCTGGATGATCTGAATCTTTATATCCGTGAAAACGAATTTCTTACTCTCCTTGGCCCGAGCGGCTGCGGAAAAACAACGACTTTACGTATTCTCGGCGGTTTTGAGACGCCGGATGCCGGAAAGGTTTTATTTAACGGACAGGATATCACCCAGCTTCCGCCGAACAAACGCCAGTTAAATACGGTGTTCCAGAAATATGCTCTTTTCACGCATATGACAATTGCGGAAAACATCGCTTTTGGGCTGAAAATCAAGGGCAAATCCAAAGCATATATCGATGACAAAATCAAATACGCCTTAAAACTCGTCAACCTCGAGGGATACGAGAACCGCTCCCCGGCGCTTCTCTCCGGCGGCCAGCAGCAACGAATCGCTATTGCGCGCGCAATTGTCAACGAGCCGAAGGTTCTGCTTCTTGATGAGCCGCTCGGTGCGCTCGACTTAAAACTCCGACAGGATATGCAGTACGAGCTGATCCGCCTGAAAAACGAGCTTGGCATCACTTTCGTCTATGTTACCCACGATCAGGAAGAAGCCCTTACGATGTCCGACACGATCGTTGTCATGAACCAGGGATATATCCAGCAGATCGGTACACCGGAGGATATTTACAATGAGCCGCAGAACGCATTCGTTGCAGACTTCATCGGCGACAGCAACATTCTTGACGGTATTATGATTGAGGACCGCCTCGTCGAGATTCTCGGCGCGAAATTCGAGTGCGTCGATGTCGGATTCGGCAAAAACAAGCCGGTCGATGTTGTAATCCGTCCGGAGGATATTGACCTCGTAAAACCGGAGGAAGGCACAATCCATGGACGTGTGACGCACCTGATCTTCAAAGGCGTCCACTACGAGATGGAAGTCGCCGTCAACGGCTTCGAACTTCTCGTTCACTCCACCGATCTGTTCCCGGTCGGACAGGAAGTCGGCATTCACGTCGATCCGTTTGATATCCAGATTATGAACAAACCGGAATCCGAAGATGAGGAGGCGGCAGCCATTGAAGAGTAATAAATTAAAGAAATGGCTGGCAGCACCGTATGCCGTCTGGGCTGCCGGTTTCATCATCATCCCGCTGATCCTGATTCTCTACTATGCGTTCACCGGGGAAGAAGGCGGCTTTACCCTTTCGAATTTCGCCTACGTTGCGACGAAGGAAAACATCAAGGCACTCGGCCTGGCGCTGTGGCTGTCGCTTCTTAGCACCGCGCTCTGTCTTTTGCTTGCCTATCCGCTTGCCATGATTCTGGCAAACCGGAATGTCAATCAGACCAGCTTTATTGTGCTGATCTTCATTCTCCCGATGTGGATGAATTTTCTGCTCCGTACGCTTGCATGGCAGACACTGCTTGAGAAAAACGGCGTCATCAACAGCATCCTCGCGTTTTTCCATCTGCCCGGCATTTCCATCATCAATACGCCGGGAGCGATCATTCTCGGTATGGTGTACAACTTCCTGCCGTTTATGGTTCTGCCGATCTACAATGTTCTGATTAAGATCGACCGTGATGTCATCAACGCAGCAAGGGACCTCGGAGCAAACAGTGTGCAGACGTTTCTGAAAGTAACGCTGCCGCTCACCACGCCGGGTATCGTAAGCGGTATTACCATGGTATTCATCCCGGCGCTTACAACCTTTGTTATTTCCGACCTGCTCGGCGGAAGCAAGATCCTTCTGATCGGAAACGTCATCGAGCAGGAGTTCAAACAGACCAACAACTGGAATGCCGGAAGTGCACTCTCCACAGTCCTGATGATCTTCATCATCCTGTCGATGGTTCTGATGAATAAATACGATAAAGACGGGGAGGGAACGGCATTTTGAGAAAGAAACTGGAAAAAATTTACATGGCGCTCATTTTTATTCTTCTGTATGCGCCGATTGTCACCCTTGTGGTGCTCTCCTTTAATGCTTCAAAAACGCGTGCCAAATGGGGCGGCTTCACCCTGCACTGGTACCGCTCACTGTTTGCCAATACAGAGATCATGAATGCGCTGTATACGACACTGATCATCGCGCTTCTTGCCTCTGCGATTGCGACTGTGCTTGGAACGCTTGCGTGCATCGGCATCAACAGCATGTCGAAAAAGAGCCGGACGGTTTTCATGGGCATCACCAATATTCCGATGCTGAACGGTGAGATCGTCATGGGTATCTCGTTGATGCTGCTCTTTATCATCTGCCGCATTCAGCTTGGATTCGGTACCATTCTGATGGCACATATTACGTTCAATGTTCCTTACGTTATCTTGAGCGTTATGCCGAAATTAAAGCAGACGAACAAATCGACGTACGAGGCAGCTCTCGATCTTGGTGCCTCTCCGCTGTATGCATTCTGGAAAGTTATCTTCCCGGACATCATGCCAGGCGTTGTTTCGGGCTTTCTGCTCTCCTTTACGATGTCCCTCGATGATTTCGTTATCACCTACTTCACCAAGGGACCGGGCGTTGATACGCTCTCCACAAAGATTTATGCCGAAGTCCGCAAGGGAATCAAGCCGGAGATGTACTCGCTCTCCACGATTCTTTTTGTTACCGTACTGCTTCTGCTGCTCCTTGTGAATGTGAATCCTTCTCCGAAGGAAGAAAAAGAGGAGGCAAAAGAGCGCGAGGCTATGGCGAAGAAGGGCATCCGTTTCCGCATCACGAAACGTGTGGTCTTCCGCCGGATTCTTCCGATCGCCATGGTGCTTGTCATCGGCGGCGGCGGTATTTACTACGGAAGCCAGAATGCTTCAGCCGGCGGCTCCCAGCAGCTGATTGTGTACAACTGGGGCGAATATATGGATTCTGATGTCATCGATATCTTTGAGGAAGAAACCGGTATCCACGTTGTTTACGAGGAGTATGAGACGAACGAAATCATGTATCCGAAGATCAAATCCGGTGCGATTTCCTACGATCTTGTCTGCCCGTCCGACTATATGATTCAGAAGATGATCCAGAACGATCTGCTGCAGCCGATCAACTTTGACCATATTCCGAACGCTTCCAACATTGGAGATATGTACTACGAGACTTCCGAGCAGTTCGACCCGGGCAATCTCTACTCGATCCCGTACTGCTGGGGAACAGTTGGTATTCTGTACAACAAAAAAATGGTAAGCGAGCCGATCGACTCCTGGTCTGTTCTGTGGGATACCAATTACCGCGACAGCATTCTGATGCAGGACAGCGTGCGCGATGCGTTTGCTGTTGCTTTAAAGGATCTGGGATACTCCTTAAACTCCACCAATATCAAGGAGCTGACGGAGGCGAAGGATCTGCTTGTGACACAGAAACCTCTCGTGCAGGCGTACGTTGTGGATCAGGTGCGTGACAAGATGATCGGAAATGAGGCGGCTATCGGCGTTATTTACTCCGGTGAAGCTATCTACACGAAGCGTGAAAACCCGGATCTGGAATACGTTGTTCCAAAAGAAGGCTCCAACGTCTGGATCGATTCCTGGTGCATTCCAAAAGATGCGCAGCATGTCGAGAACGCAGAGAAATTCCTGAATTTCCTCTGCCGGCCGGACATCGCACTGAAAAACTTTGAGTATATTACCTACTCTACGCCGAATGATGCGGCGCGTGAACTGATTGAGGATGACGATATCCGAAACAGTGAAATCGCCTTCCCGGATGAGGAAACGCTTGCACGGTGCGAAACCTTTACGTATCTTGGCGATGATGCCGATGAGGTTTACAACCAGCTGTGGCGTGAAGTAAAATCAAATTAAAGATCTGCTTTCGGACAAAAAAAGATCCCGGTCAGGAATTCTTAGGAAAGATTCCTGCCGGGATTTTTCTATTCTTACTGTTGCTCTCAAAAGTCTGTTTTAATCAAAATTGTGGTCAAAGCGCGGGGAAAGCGTTCCGTTTCCATGGAGCACTTCATCCAGCTTTACAAGCTCCTGCGGCGCCTCTGCAAGCGCTCTTTCGTACAGGTGGACAAGATTCCGTGTGCCCGCTTCGCATTCCTTCTGAGGCCTTACAGGCATCACACGGCCGACCATCGAATCATAGCAGCCGACCAGTTTCATCGCTCCAAGAAGAAGGCTTCTTACCGCACTGCTGCGGCAGATCGTGATTCTCGTCCAGAGCTTCATGCCCTTCAGGCATTCGACAATTTCTGTTTCCCCGATTTCCGGAAAACAGCGGTGGATGACCTTGTTGCCGTCGGTGTGCGGGCAGATCGGCGATGCCGGACGGTATACGAGCGGATCGAGGCCGTCCTCCAGCATAAAGTACTGGTCAAGGCTCGTCTCAATCTTTGCATGGGAAATTCCAGTGTAATCCACAAATTTCCCAATATACGGATGACACGTCGAATCGAGAAGGTAATGGCAGGCAAAGCCTAACAGATACGCTTCCATCGCCTCTGACGGGCTCTGCTGATACTTTTTCACCTCATCCTCGAACAGAACGGAAGCCGTCTGCTCATGCAGAAACGTTCCGTAATCAGACACACGGTTTTTCGAGAACGGATGGTAATAAAAGAAGATATCCGCCCCGTGCAGTCCGATCAGATACAATTTTTTGTTTTCTCGAATGATCTTTTTCAAATTTGCCGGAAGCTGTTCATAGACTTCTCTTCCGAACCTGTCGTGTGCGTACGTAGTAGGCATATCGGTATCTCCCTTCTTTTTTCTCCTGCCGGATCAGACATCCAGCTTGATCTGCATTTCCTCTTCCACTTCTGCGCGGAAGTCCTCCATCTTGACCGGACTGATCTCCGGCAGATTGTCGGTGGAATCAACGCCGAAGTTCCGCAGGAATTCTTCGGTCGTGCCGAACACAATCGGGCGGCCCGGCGCGTCGAGGCGGCCAAGCTCCTGCACCAGATTGTACTCCACCAGTTTGTTGACCGCGTGATCGCTCTTGACGCCGCGGATCTTGTCAATCTCCTGCTTCGTGACCGGCTGCTTGTAGGCAATGATCGAGAGGGTCTCCATCATGACGTCGGTCAGAACCGCCTTCTTCGGCTGCATGGCGATGTTGACAAGATAATCATAATATTCCTGTTTCGTGCACATCTGATACGCATTTTCAAGCTCCACGATATGGATGCCGCGGTCTTTCGTATTATATTTTTCCATCATATGGTTCAGAATCCTGCGGGTCGTCTCCGTGTCATGGCCGATCGTTTTTGCAATCCTTCCCAGCTCCACGGAATCTCCCATCGCAAAAAGGACTGCCTCGATGGCTGCTTCCGCCTCCTCGACCGAAGAGGGGCGTCTTGCCTCACCCAGGGCAGTTTCTTTATTCCTGTTCTGTTCTTCCATCTGTCTTGTCCTCACTGTCTGTCTCGTCTGTATACGGCACAACTACGGTGTCTTCATCCTCCAGGGATTCAATCAGGATATCCCCGAAAAGCTCCTCCTGGCTGATCCGGATTTTGCCGGTTTTCATCAGCTCCAGGATTGCAAGGAAGGTGACAATCACATGCACCTTGCCCGGCTGGGATTCCAAAAGGTCGTGGAAGCTGAAGCGGCGTTTTTTAACAGCAAACTGCTCGACATACGTCATCTTGTCCGGCAGGCTGACCTCTTCTTTTTCGATCTTTCCGAACTTGCTTCGGATCGGGTCGATCTTGTCCTCCTGGCGCTTTAAAATCATTTTATAGATCGTATGGAGCTTCGCGAGAGAAATCTGCGAGAGAAGCTCGGAGGTGTCGACCGGCGTCCTGTACTCCAGCACTTCTCTTGGAAGCGTCGGCTCCTTGTACACGGAACGGCTCGCCTCGTTCATGCGGTCACGCAGCTCGTACGACATGTACTTGTACATTTTGTACTCTAAAAGCTGCTGCACCAGCTCGGCTCTCGGGTCCTCTTCCTCGCCTTCCTCATTCACTTCTTTCGGAAGCAGCATGCGGCATTTGATATCCAGAAGCGTCGCCGCCATGACCATGAACTCGCTCATGATGTCGAGGTCTTCCCGCTCCATCTGATGAATGTATTCCAGATACTGATCCGTAATCTCTACAATGGGGATATCGTAAATATCTATTTTGTTTTTATCGATCAGGTGAAGAAGAAGGTCCAGCGGTCCTTCAAACACCGGAAGCTTTACTGGTATCGCCATGTGCTCTGTTCTCCCTTACGTTTTCCCGATATCTGTAATAATCAATTCTCTTCTGTTCCAGATGCGGACCGGAATGGTGTGTTCGCCCGTTCCTGCACTGATGATCTGGCAGGTGCCGCCCGTCAGGAACAGCCCGCGGCAGTTTTTCGAAAAAAGGCGGAAATCCGGCGTCACAAGCCCCCGGTGCGCGCCAAGGCCCACCACGCCGCCGTGATAATGGCCGGAAAGCGTCAGATCGGCTCCATATGATGCATAGGAGCTGCGGTAGGCAGGGTGATGCGCCAGCAGAATGCCGTAGCGCGCCGGATCCGGTTTTCCAAGATGGTCCGTCAGTTCCGAAACCGGCAGCGGTCCGCGGTAAAAGCGGTTGTAATAGGTGCGGTCCATGGCATAGCCGTAGATCCGGACCGGACAGCCGCTGATGGTAAGATCCGCCGTCTCATTTTCCAGATAGCAGATTCCTGCCTTTTTCAGGCGCTCCCGGAGCTTTTCATACAGATCGCCGTACTGTTCCGGATACAGCTTCAGACGGTATTCGTGGTTTCCGCAGCCATAGATTACCTGGTATTCCTCCGCAAGACGTTCCGCGAAACTCAGACCCGGGTCGAGGTTCTCCCCCGGCTTTGCCACAATCTGGTCCCCGCCGATGATGACAAGATCCGGAGCCGCCTCATCGATGACTGCCTTTAACACCGTGTTATCCGGGCCAAACTCCATATTGTGAAGATCACTGATAAACGCCAGACGAAAACCGTTTCCTTCCAGAAATTTTCCATTTGACGAAAGTTTGTAATAGGTCGTTGTAAATTTTCTCATACCGTTCATTATACTTGATTTTTCGGTGTATGACAACCCGTTTTCCCTGCTGTTTATAAGCCCAGTGCCTGTTTTGCCAGCTGATCGGCTTTTTCGTTGTAGGTGACGCCGGTGTGGCCCTTTACTTTGCAGAAGCGGATCGCAACTTTGGCCGATGCCAGATCGTAAAAATTCCGGTAATCGATGGTTCCCTGTTTTTTCGCCTGCCATTCTCTCGTACACCAGCTTGCGATTCCCTGGTAATCGTGATAGATGGCCAGCTCCGGAATATCATGTGTCAGGCAGTAAGCCATGGCCAGCTCTGCGCCCTTGATCTCGCCTGCTACATTCCGCATGGAGACGAGATCCGGGTCGCTGTATTCTTCTGCAAGATTCAGCTCTTTTCCGTCCAGGAAGAGGACCACACCGCAGGAGAACTTTCCGAGCGCATGCTGATAGCTTCCATCCACGTATGCGACGGCGCTCCTGCCGACACCGGCGTATTCCGGGTCTTCGCATGGTTTTTCCGCCAGAATCAGGTGTTCCCAGTCCCAAGAAGAAGGATCGGGTGCTGCCGTGCTCTGTACTGCCTTTCGTTCCGGGGCAGCGAAATACGTTCCTTTTGTTTCCCGCAGCAATGGTTCCGGCATTTTACCGCCGCCCAGAAAGGCCTCTGCTTCCTCCAGACGCTCAAATCCCTTGTAAATTGCGCCAGGATAACCGTGTACCTGCGCTTTGCACGCATCCCATGTCCGGTAGATGCCCGGAACCTTTCCCTGTTTTACCGCATAGTAATTTTTCTTTGCCATGTTTTTCTCCTTTTCGCGCATGATACTCCGGCTTTATGCCGTCCCAAGAAAATATTGTTTCATCGTACATCCGAACAGATCCCACATGCCGGCTCTTGCCACGTCTGCTCCATATAAAATCGCAACGGAACCAAGTTCCTCACCGTCTGCTTTGTAAACAATTCTTCCGGCACACTCGCCTTTCTGGATAGGGGCCTGCACCTCTTCCGGCAGTTCCATCGTTTTTTCCACTTCACCAATCACCGTCCCGCCCGTCGTAAGATAGCGGAATTCTTCCGCATATTCCAGTTCTGCCGTATCCTGCTTTCCGTAAACAACCGAAAGTTCCGGCAGGGGATCGCGTTCCCGGTCTATGTAGATGCTGCAGGACGAAAACCCATACTGGAACAGTGACGCTGCATCTGCAAACCGCACCTTGTAGTCCGGTGCTCCCATCACGACTGCCAGCATCGTCAGATCATTTTTCTTCGCCACTGCCGAGACGCAGTACTTCGCCTTCGAGGTGCTTCCTGTTTTCAGTCCCACACAGCCCTCATAGCCGCGGATCAGCTTATTTGTATTGGTGAGGGTGAATGGTTTGCTTCCCTTCTGTGTGACATGCGTAATCTCTTCCATCCAGATAGAGGAATAGTTCAGGATCTGCGGAAAGCGCTCGATCAGCTCCCGAGACATTTTCGCCACATCTGCCGCTGTCGTGTAATGGCCGTCGGAATCCGTGAGGCCGCAGCAGTCCTCAAACTTCGTGTCGTTCATGCCGAGTTCTTTTGCTTTCTGGTTCATCCGGCTGACAAACTCGCTTTCTGTCCCCGCAATATGCTCTGCCATCGCTACAGATGCATCGTTTCCCGAAGCAACGACAATACACTTGATCATCGTCTCAACGGTCTGCTTTTCGCCCTCTTCCAGAAAAACCTGGGACCCGCCCATACTTCTGGCGTGCGCACTCGTCGTCACTTCGTCGGTCAGCTGGAGCATCCCTTTTTCGAGCTCTTCAAAAATCAGCAGCAGCGTCATGATTTTTGTGATGCTCGCCGGGCTTCGCTGTTCCGACGCATTTTTCTCGTACAGAACAGTTCCGGTCTGTGCCTCCATCAAAAGAACAGACGGCGAAGCCAGCCCAAGGTCCGTTGTCATCTCCGGTGCTGTCTCCTCCGTCTCTTCTGTTTTCTGTTCCGTTGTTTCGTTCTGCTGCTTGTCGGAAGATTCTCCATTCTGCTCTGCCGCAGTCACTTTCAAGGGCGCTGCAAGAAGCGCCAGGATCATCAGCAGGCTCCAGACGATATTTCGTGTTCTTCTCTTCATATTCCCCCGAAACATCTGCTCTTTCTTCCCTACAGGCTATGCAGACGACCGCAGAACTATGCTGTCTGTTCCGTTTACAGCAGCGGTGCCAGAAACTTCAGCGCACCGCGGAGTGCACGGACTGCAAAATTTTTCTTTCGGCAGTAGTCCATATTGATCTGCTCACACTGTTCAAACGTGATCAGCGCATCCTCTTTTACCTGGGCAACCGCACTGCTGCCGTACATCCAGACACCGCACTCAAAATGCAGGTACATGCTCCGGTAATCCATGTTGATCGTTCCGACCGTCGCAACTTCATCATCACAGACAAAGCTCTTGGAATGGATAAAGCCTGGCGTATACTGGTAAATCTGAACGCCGGATTCCAGCAGGATCTCGTAATTGGCCTGCGTCAGAATATAGACAATCTTCTTATCCGGGATGCCCGGCGTTACAATCCGCACATCGACTCCGCGCTTTGCCGCCATGCAGAGAGCGGTCAGCGTCTCGTTGTCCGGAATCAGATACGGGGTAAAAATATAAAGATATTTTTTCGCCTGTGAAATAATGTTCAGATAAACATGCTCGCCTACTGTCTCTCCATCCAGCGGGGAATCGCCGTACGGCTGCACAAAACCGTCTTTTTTAAACGCTTCCTCGTGATAGATTTCCGGCCGGTATGATTCGAAATCGCATTCCATACCGGTGATTGTGCTCCACATCTGCAGAAACATCACCGTAAAACTCCATACCGCCTCACCATGCAGACAGATTCCGGAATCCTTCCAGTGGCCGAACCGCTCCTTGCGGTTAATGTATTCGTCCGCAAGATTAATGCCGCCCGTGAAAGCCGTATGGCCGTCGATCACGGCAATTTTCCGGTGGTCACGGTTATTTAAAATGACATTCAGCACCGGTCGGAACTGATTGAACGCCGCACACTTGATGCCCATCTGCTGCAGCGATTTATAATACTGATACGGCAGTGTCGTCACGCAGCCGAAATCATCGTAAATCACCCGCACATCCACACCGGCGGCCGCTTTTTCCTTCAGAATCTCCAGGACCGTATCCCACAGATACCCCTCGCTGATGATGAAATATTCCATAAAAATGTAGTGTTCTGCCTTTTTGAGTTCCTCAATAAAGTGCTCAAACCATACATCTCCCAGCGGGTAATACTCTGTTTCTGTGTTTTCATAAACAGGATAATGCGCATAATTGGTCAGATAGGAAGACTGCCCCGCTGCCAGGATATTTTCTTCCTCGAGCTTTTTACGCGTCTCTTCTTCCTCTCCAAGAACGCCTCCCTGCGAAAGCAGAACTGTATCGTAATGTGTACGGAATTTTCTTGCCACACTGGAATGGCCGAGAATGCCGTACAGGCAGATTCCGGTTACCGGAAGCGCCAGGATACAGACTGCCCACATCAGTTTGTAGCCGGGATTCATTTTCGGATTATTGATAATCGAAAGCACTGCAATCAGGGAAAGGATCGTGACCGCATAGTTGATGTAGACAGATTTTTCATTGAGCTGCATCATAATTCCGGCCAGCCAGCAAAATTCCAGAAGAAGTGCAACACCGATAATGACCATACGGCTGGTAAGCAGCTTCAGAATCTTTTTCACGATACGAAACAGCTTGTTTGCTATTTTGTACAAAATTCTCATTTGTCACCGCCTTGCTGTTTTGTCAAAACCTGCGACTTTAAGTTACAAGTATAAAAATCCCCGGCAAAACAGATCGCCGGGGATTTTTTGCACATTAATTATACTTACGTTTTCTGGCAGCTTCAGATTTCTTTTTACGACGAACACTTGGTTTCTCGTAATGCTCTCTTTTACGAATCTCCTGCTGAATGCCAGCTTTTGCACAGCTACGCTTAAATCTGCGTAAAGCGCTGTCCAACGTTTCGTTTTCTTTAACGATTACATTTGACATAGTCTCACACCTAACCTCCCTCCAGTTGTAGATTGTGCATAATACAACTGTATGGGTATTTTTTGCACTGTTCTTATTATACCAGAAAAATCTCGTACGTCAACAAGTTTTTTCATTTTTTTGCAAAATTTTTCCCTGCCGCCTGCCTGGCTCCTTTTTCTGCCTGTCTCTTATACACATCTGACGCTGCCGACGACTAGTCGA
>ERZ1026971.1039-NODE-1039-length-11670-cov-5.220491_pt1 | contig 11670 bp, 8 predicted proteins | sample MGYA00519294_ERZ1026971 | MGnify/ENA primary metagenome ERZ1026971 (study PRJEB26926, sample SAMN06164664) | human gut metagenome | biome: ENVO:00009003; feature: ENVO:2100002; material: ENVO:00002003 | host: Homo sapiens | place: USA | collected 2012 ... | reverse complement strand
AGATGTGTATAAGAGACAGGTTCCTGCTCTCCCTGCTGCCCCTGACCGGCGGCTCCCATGTCAACCTGATGAAAGCCGAAAGCCCCGGCCCCCAAGTGGATAAGCTGGTGCCCAAGGTGCAGTCCACGGCAAAGATCCTCTATGGCATTTATTTTGGCCTGACTGTCATCGAGTTCGTGTTCCTGTTGTTCGGCGGGATGCCGGTGTTTGAAGCTCTGCTGACCTCCTTTGGCACAGCTGGCACCGGCGGCTTCGGCTTCCGCAATGACAGTTTTGCCAGCATGTCGCCCTATGTCCAGTGGGTCGTGACCATCTTTATGATCCTGTTTGGCGTGAACTTCAACGCCTATTTTCTGCTGCTGATGCGCCGCTTCCGCCGCGCTGCCGCCAGCGAGGAGGTGCGCGCCTACTTTGTGATCATCGGTGTGGCTGTGGTCATCATCACGGCCAACATTTACAGCATGTACAACGGCTTGGGCGAGGCCCTGCGCCACGCCGCCTTCCAGGTGGGCTCCATCATTACCACCACAGGATTTTCCAGCTGTGATTTTGACCTGTGGCCCACCCTCTCCAAGGAGATCCTTGTCATGCTGATGTTTGTGGGTGCCTGCGCAGGCAGCACCGGCGGCGGCATGAAGGTCAGCCGCCTCCTGCTGATGAGCAAGACTGTGGGCAAGGAGCTCAAACAGGCCCTTCACCCGCAGGTGGTGGCCCCCGTCCGGATGGACGGCAAGGTGGTCAACCATGAGACCATTCGCGCCACCAATGTCTATGTGGCCGCCTACATCTTCATCTTTGCGGCATCCTTCTTCCTCATCAGTCTGGATGGCTTTGACATGGTGACCAACTTCACCGCCATTGCCGCCACGTTGAACAACATCGGCCCGGGCCTTGCCCAGGTGGGCCCCATGATGAACTTTGGCAGCTACTCCAACCCCGCCAAGCTGGTTATGATCTTTGACATGCTGGCGGGCCGTCTGGAGATCTTCCCCATGCTGGTGTTCTTTATGCCGGACACCTGGCGGCGGTTCTGAGCAAAATAACAAAGCGGATGCGCTCCCACCGGAACGCATCCGCTTTTTGCTGTATCAGGATTCCTGCGGCTTTTTCCCCAAGAGCGCCACGCCGCTCAGCACGATGACCCCGCCCAGCAGGGCAAGGCCTGCACCGGCCTGCCCGAAAGCATCGCCGACAGCACCCACCAGAGGACTTGCGGGGATCATCAGCAGGCTGTAGGCCATGCCGTCCACGCTGATGAGGGTGGCCCGCTGGTCACTGGGGATGGCATCGTTCAGCTTCTGGCTCTCGTGGAGCAGATAGACCTCCAGCACACCCTGCACCAGCATCATGCCCAGGATGCCGCCCCAGGCGGGCGCAGTACCCACCAGCAGAGTGCCCACACCGCAGAGCAGGGCACAGGCTGTGTAGAGCCGCCGCATGGAGCGGCATCTCACCCGGCGGCCGATCTCGGTACCCGCCACGCAGGCCAGACCGCCCAGCAGCAGGGGAAGGAAGAGCAGCTCCGTGGGCCAGCCCAGCTCAACGAGCCGCTGCTGCAAAAACATTTTGGTCAGGTAGCTGGGCACGCTGATGAGGGCGCTGGATGCGATAAGCTTCACCGCCATTGGGCAGGTGCGCAGGACATGCAGGCTGTCCCGCACCAGCTGGCGGAACTGTTCGGGCAGAGCGCGCAGCGGGTGCTTTTCCCGGCTGGCCTGCGACTCAGTGACGATGGGCTCCGCAAGCAGCATATTGGCAAGGGCGGAAATGCCCTCAAAGGCGGCGTTCAGCAGATAAAAGCCTGCGTAGCCGAGAAACTGGTTCAGGATGCTGGCCATGGAGCCTATGGCGTTGGCCAGCATGGAGATCTGAGAGCCGTTGGCGGAGACCTGAATGTATTCTTCTTCGCAGCCCTCCTGCTTTAGGCTGTCGTAGAGCAGCGCCGTGGAGGTGCCGGAGAACATGGTCATGGCCAGCGCGTTCAGCCCCATGGCAAAGCAGATGGTGAACAGGTCTGACGCAAAGGCCATCAGCAGGCTTTGCAGGACCATGCACACGCCGCCGGACACGAGGGTCTTTTTCCGGCCCAGCAGGTCTGCCGCCATGCCGCTGGGCACCTCGCACAGCAGACTGACGATGTGGAATACGCTCTCGGCCAAGCCGATCTCCCACAGGGAGAAGCCCCGGGCCGCCAGCAGCGCCACCCATACCGCATCCGTGATGCGCAGGCCGGAGAAGAGATCGGCAGTGTAAATGCAGGCAAGCTGCTTTTTCAGGTTGAGTTTACGTTTATGGTTCATGGGGAACACCCTTTCTATTTATAGTGAATCATTCAAAATAGAAAGTGTACCCTTGCTAACGGAAGTTTGCTGTGACCAAACCCCTCCGTCAATGCTGACGCATTGCCACCTCCCCTAATAGTGGAGGCCTTGGCAATCCGTGCAGAATTTCCGGTTTCGCCAGAGGCTCCCCTACTAGGGGAGCTGACGAGCGAAGCGAGTCTGAGGGGTTCAGGCAAAACAAAAGCGCCCCACAGCAAAGCTGCGCGGCGCTGAAAATCATGCTCCACGTCTTGCTGAAAGAGACAAAAGGGTACACTTCGAGCCAGAACGTATTAAATCTGACCTTTTTTGAAAAAGATGCAGCCATTCCAACCCATCTGGGTGTACCCTCCTTTCAGTAAAACGTTACGCTTACAATACCATACTTTCGGCCAAAACACAAGCAAAACCGTAAAATTCAGGGAAAAAGTGCCGCCCCGGCTTGCAAACAGGCCCAAAGTGTGGTAAGATGATATCCGGTTATAAAACCTGAATATCTTGAAAACGCAGCGACGGAGAGAGTACGCACGCAGTTCCACAGCAAAGAGAGAAGCTTCACCGGCTGAAAGGGCTTCCGCGTGGGTGTGTGCCGAAGTTCGCTCCTGAGCGGCCTGCCCGAACGGCTTCTATTAGGGCAGGACGGCGCGCCCCGTTACGGCGTTTGAGAGCTGCCCTTCTTTGTGCAGGGCGGAAACCGGGTGGTACCGCGGAGCATTGGATTTGCAAAGGCTTCGTCCCTTTTGTCCGGCCAGAAATGGCCCGGCAGGGGACGGGGCCTTTTTTGCTGCCCCGCTTTGAAAACACGAACTGAGAAGGAGAGAATTTCCATGCAAGCAATGATCGACGAGCTGGCCAAACAGGCCGCAGAGAGCCTCGGTCAGGTCTCTTCCAAGGAGACGCTGGCCTCGTTCTGGCAGGAATATCTGAGCAAAAACGGCAAGATCCCCGCGCTGATGAAGAATCTGCGCTCTGTCGCGCCCGAAGAGCGCCCCGCCATGGGCAAGATCATCAATGAGCTCAAGCAGAAGGTGCAGGCGGACTACGATGCCGCCGCCGCCAAGGTGAAGGAGGCCGAGCTGGCCGCCCGCAACGCCGCTGAGACTGTGGACATCACCCTGCCCGCCAAGACCCGCACGGTGGGTGGTCTGCACCCCCTGACGCTGGTCACCAACCAGATCATCGACGTGTTCTCCGGCATGGGCTTTGCCGTGGCTGACGCACCTGAGATCGAGGACGACGACCACAACTTCACCCGCCTGAACGTGCCCAAGGATCACCCCGCCCGCGACATGCAGGATACCTTCTACCTGTCCGACGAGTTCCTGCTCCGCACCCAGACCTCCGGCGGCCAGATCCGCACCATGGACAGCCAGAAGCCGCCCATCAAGGTGCTGATCCCCGGCCGTGTGTTCCGTTCCGATTCCGATGCCACCCACAGCCCCATGTTCCACCAGATGGAGGGTCTGGTCGTGGATAAGGGCATCACCCTGGGCGACCTGCAGGGCGCGCTGAACACTTTTGTGCAGAAGCTGTTCGGCAAGGACACCCGCACCCGCCTGCGTCCCTCTTACTTCCCCTTCACCGAGCCCAGTGTGGAGGTCGATGTCAGCTGCTTTGAGTGCGGCGGCAAGGGCTGCCCCCTGTGCAAGCACACCGGCTGGATCGAAGTTCTGGGCGGCGGTGTTGTCAACCGCAAGGTGCTGGAGAACTGCAACATTGACCCGGATGAGTATTCCGGCTTCGCCTTCGGCATTGGCATCGAGCGCATCGCCATGCTGAAGTACGGCATCAACAACATCGGCCTGATGTTCGAGAACAACCTGCAGTTCCTCAAGCAGTTCCATGAATAAGAGGGGAGAGAACAGACAATGAAAGTACCTTTCAGTTGGTTAAAAGAATTCGTTGATATCGACGTTACCGCTCAGGAGCTGGAGGAGAAGCTGTTCTCCTGCGGCTTTGAGGTGGAAGAGCTGATCCCGCTGGATGCAGGCATCAGCAAGGTGGTCGTTGGCAAGATCGTGGAGATGGAAAAGCAGGAGGGCACCCACCTGACCAAGTGTGTGGTGGACTGCGGCGCTTACGGCCACGAGATCCGCATCAGCACCGGTGCCGCCAACATGAAGCTGGGCGACTGCGTGCCCGCTGCTCTGGATGGCTCCACCCTGCCCGGCGGCATCAAGATCAAGGCCCGCAAGATGCAGGGCGTCGAGTCCAACGGCATGCTCTGCTCCGGCGAGGAGCTGGGCCTGAACGATGACCTGTTCCCGGGCTCTGAGGTCTACGGCCTGCTCATCCTGCCCGAGGATTCTGTCCCCGGCACCGACATCGCCCCTGTGGTGGGTCTGGACGACTACATCTTTGATATCTCCATCACCGCCAACCGCCCGGACTGCCAGTCTGTTCTGGGCATCGCCCGCGAGGTGGCTGCTGTTCTGGGCAAGCCCCTGCATATGCCCGCTATGGACTATAAGGCAGTCTGCGAGCCGGACGCTCCCATCACCGTCAAGGTGGAAGCACCGGAGCTGTGCCCCCGCTACATGGCACACTATGTGCGCAACATCCGCATGGGCGAGTCTCCCCGCTGGATGAAGCGCCATCTGGCCCTGTGCGGCCTGCGCTCCATCAGCAACGTGGTGGATATCACCAACCACACCCTGCTGGAAATGGGCCAGCCCATGCACGCCTTTGACCTGAACAAGGTCGCCGGCCGCACCATTGATGTGCGCCGCGCCCACGAGGGCGAAAAGATCGTCACGCTGGACGAGAAGGAATTTACCCTCAACCCCAACAATCTGGTCATCTGCGATGCCGAAAAGCCGGTGGCACTGGCCGGTATTATGGGCGGCGCAAACTCTGGCATGGACGATAACACCACCAGCCTGCTGTTCGAGTGCGCCACCTTCGCCCGTGACTGCGTCCGCAAGACCAGCCGTGCTCTGGGCCAGAACAGTGATTCCTCTGCCCGCTATGAAAAGGGTGTGGATCGCAACTCTCCCGAGCTGGGCCTGGCCCGTGCCCTGCACCTGATCCAGGAGCTGGACTGCGGCGATATCACCACCCTCGAGTATGACCTGACCGATGGCCGCCCGCTGGAGCGCAAGCACATCGTGACCACCCCTGCCAAGATCTGCGGCGTGCTGGGCATCACTGTGCCCGAGCAGACCATGATCGATATCCTGCAGCGCCTGGAGTTCACTGTGGATGTGCAGGCTGACGGCAGCTGGGATGTGTCTGCTCCTCTCTACCGTGAGGATGTGGAGAGCTTCCCCGATCTGGCGGAGGAGGTCATCCGTGAGTACGGCTATGACCACATCAACCCCACCTTCCTGAACACCGCCTCTGTCACCAACGGCGGCCTGAACTACGCGCAGAAGCAGCAGCTCAAGACCAAGCGCCTGCTGGCTGCACAGGGCTTCTATGAGGCCTCCACCCTGGCCTTCTACTCCAACGCGGAGCTGGATATGCTGCACATCCCTGCAGAGGATGCCGCCCGCAAGGCCATCCGCATCCTGAACCCCATCAGCGAGAACCTGTCCATCATGCGCACCCTGCTGACCCCGTCCATGCTGAATGTCATCGTGGACAACCTCAAGAAGGGCAATGCCGAGGGCCGCCTGTTCGAGATGGCTCCCGTCTATCTGGCCAAGGAGCTGCCCATCAGTGAGCATCCCCATGAACGTCAGACCCTCTGCATCGGTGCCTTTGGCCCCGAGGAGGACTTCTTCACCGTCAAGGGTGCAATGGAGGCGCTGGCCGCAGGCTTTGACCTGACCTTCACCTACGAGCGCGAGACCACCCCGTGGCTCCACCCCGGCATCAGCGCCGCTGTCTACTGCAACGGCAAGCGTCTGGGCGTGTTCGGTAAGCTCTCCAATGAGATCAACGGCGAGCTGGAGATCGCAAAGGACCAGAAGGACAGCCAGAACATCTATCTGGGGGAGCTGGACTATGAGGCTCTGATGTCCTGTGTGGACGGTGAGCTGCGCTATAAGCCGCTGAGTCCCTACGCTGCCGTCAAGCGTGACCTGGCCCTTGTCTGCGAGGAAAAGGTCACCTGCGGCGAGATCGAGGACACCATCAAGAAGGCAAGCTCCCTCATCACCGAGGTCAAGCTGTTCGATATCTACCGCGGCGCAAACCTGGGCGAGGGCAAGAAGAGCATGGCCTTCTCCCTGACCCTGTCTGACCCCAGCGCGGAGATCTCCGCTGAGCAGGTCGAGCGCACCGTCAAGAAGGTGCTGGGCAACCTGAAGTTCAAGCTGGGCATTGAGATCCGATAAACGGTGATCTATACACAGCACTATGAGTCTCCTCTGGGCGGCATCCTGCTGGCCGCTGATGACACCGGCCTGACCGGCCTTTGGTTCGAGGGGCAGAAGTACTTTGCCCGCACCCTGGATGCGGTGCATCAGGAGCAGGAGACCGCCGTGCTCTCCGAGGCCAGCCGCTGGCTGGATGTTTATTTCGGCGGGCAGGAGCCGGACTTTACCCCGCCGCTCCATCCCGCTGGCTCTGCCTTTCAGCAGGAGGTGTGGGCGCTGCTGCGCCGCATCCCCTGCGGCCAGACCACGACCTATGGTGCACTGGCAAGGCAGCTGGCTGCAGAGCGCGGCCTTTCCCGAATGTCTGCGCAGGCTGTGGGCGGGGCTGTCGGTCACAATGTGATCTCTGTCATCATTCCCTGCCACCGCGTTGTCGGAACAAACGGCAGCCTGACCGGATATGCAGGCGGCATCGACAAAAAGGCCGCGCTGCTGAGACTGGAAATGAAAATGACGCGGTAAGAAATACGGTAAACGAAAAAATCCGAACCTTTTCCCGATGGGAAGAGGTTCGGATTTTTCTTGTGTGGTGGAGGCGATGGGAGTCGAACCCATGTCCGAAAAGAGTTCAGCGTAGGTGTCTCCGGGTGCAGGCGATCAACAACATTCCCTCCGCGTCACGCCGGTCGCCAGGCTAACGCATTGGTAGCTTCATGAGTTCCTGCCGGTCCGCAAAGCTTAGGTCCGTTCAGGTGCTGTGTCTAAAGGACGCCCCGGCCCCACACGACACAAGAGTGGGCGGAACGCGCAGCACTCAGGCTGCGAGCAACTGATAATTATTGTTGTCAGTTAATTTTTTGGAGGAGTTTAGAGCAGGTCCCCCACTGCTACCCGCTGCCCAGGCCTCGCTCCCCCCGTCGAAACCTTTACGCCCCCATAAAACACACCTTGCGGTGTGGGTAAGCTTTGAAGTTTCCGGGCAGGAATGCTGCCTGAAATCAATAGTAAACGCCGTTGGATTTAACGGCCCGGTCGATGGAGCGCTTGGCATCGCGCTTGGCGGCATCTGCGCGCTTATCGTAGAGCTTTTTGCCCTTGCACAGGCCCAGCTCCATTTTGACGCGGCCATGCTTGAAGTAGAGCGAAAGCGGCACAAGAGTGTAGCCCTGCAGCTTGCACTGCTGGTGCAACCGTCGGATCTCGTTCTTGTGGGCTAGCAGCCGCCGCACCCGCATGGGATCCTGATTGAAGATGTTGCCGTGGTCGTAGGGGGTGATGTGCATTCCCTTGACCAGCAGCTCGCCGTCCTCAATATCGACCCAGCTGTCTTTCAGGTTGACGCCGCCGGCACGCAGGCTCTTGACCTCGGTGCCTTTCAGCTCGACGCCCGTTTCCAGCGCTTCGAGCACGAAATACTCGTGACGCGCCTCGCGGTTTGTGGCGATGGTCTTTGTCGCCGGACGTTCCTTGGCAGGTGCCATGAAGCGCGCCTCCTTTCCTTTACTGTCTTGTCATTATATCACATTTTGCTGGATTTTCAAGAGCGATTTTTGAAAGAATCGTTAAGGTTCTATAAAATCTGCTCTTTACAGCTCGTCGCGGCCGGAGAGCGCGCGGTAAAGCGTCGTCTCATCGGTGTACTCGAGGCTGCCGCCCACGGGCAGGCCGTAGGCCAGACGGGTGGTCTTGATGCCCAGGGGCTTGATGAGCTTTGCCAGATACATGGCCGTTGCCTCGCCCTCAACGGTGGGGTTCATGGCCATGATCACTTCCTTCACTTCACCATCTCCCAGACGGGCCAGCAGTTCCTTGACCGTCAGCTGTTCGGCACCGATGCCATCCATGGGACTGATGAGACCGTGGAGCACATGGTACATTCCATGGTACTCCCGGGTGCGCTCAAACGCCTGCACATCACGGGGCGTTTCCACCACACAGATGACAGAGCGGTCCCGCTTGGCACTGGCACAGATGGGGCAGAGCTCGGCTTCGGTATAATTCTGGCAGATACGGCAGCGGTGGAGCTTGGTGTGGGCGTTCTGGATCGCACCCGCCAGTGCGGCGGCATCCTGATCCGACATGCTCAGTACCTGATAGGCCATCCGGGTCGCGCCCTTCCGCCCAATGCCCGGGAACTTGCTGAATTCTTCGATCAGCTTTTCCAGCGGGGCTGCATTATAACCCATGGTGCTCCTCCACTTTGATCAAAGACCAGGAATGTTCAGGCCGCCGGTCAGTTTGCCCATTTCGGCCTCGGCAGTCTCATCCACCTGCTTGACGGTTGCATTGACGGCAGCAGCCACCAGGTCTTCCAGCATCTCGATATCATCGGGGTCCACGGCCTCAGGCTTAATGGTGATGCTCAGCACCTCGTGCTTGCCGTTCATCTTCACAGTGACCATCTCACCGGATGCACTGCCGGTGTACTCGGCAGCTTCCAGCTCTGCCTGCTTGGCCTTCATATCTTCCTGCATCTTCTGGGCCTGACGCATCAGGGAGTTCATATCGGGGCGGCCGAAGCCTGCGGGCATTCTTGCTTTCATGGTTGGTTCTCCTTTTATTTATCGTTTTTTGCGTTCACTATCCTCAATCGACACCTCCAGCCCCAGCTGTTCCAGCTTGCGGAGGGATTCCTCGGCGTTGGCCGAAGCGCGATTGACCGTCTTGGATTCATAGGGGCCGATGGGCACCGCCACACCGGACACCTGCGCGATCAGCTTTTTGATGAGCTTCTGACTTTCCTTGTTGGCGCGGATAAAATCCCGGAAGGTCTTTCCGCCATCGATAAGCACCCGGGTACCATCAAAGTAACCCTTGGACTTTTTCAGATAGGTATAGAGCATGGGATCCTGCTCCTGCAGGAGCTTGATGACCTCTGCCCATTGCGGGAAGGGATTGATCCCCTCTGCCGCCACCTTGCGGGGCTTGTTCAGCGCCGGGTCAGCCGTATATTCCGGCTTGGGCTCCGGCTGAGGCTGGGCCGCAGGCACTTCCTGCGCGGGAGCCGGAGGCGCTTCTCTCTGCGGCGGCGCAGCCGGGGCCGGCTCGTCCCAGGGGGGAGGAGCTTCCGAAGTCACCGGCGGTTCCTCCGGCAGGGGCGGCAGCTCTTCTTCCGCAGAAGCTGCTGCTTCTGCCTTGGGCGGTTCCACGGGCTGAGGTGCCGGTTCCGGCTCAGACTGCTGCATCGGTGCCGGTTCCACAGAAGGTTCCTGCACGGGAGCCGATGCCGCCGGTGCACTTACAAAAGGCTTGACCGGTGCCGACGCAAACGGTCTGGGGGCCTCCTGTGCAGGGACCGCAGGCCGGGCGGCGGGCACAGCCTGTACCGCCACCTGCTGGGGCGGCTCCGAAAGGCTGAACAGGGCCAGTTCCAGCTCTATCCGCTGGTCGCTGCCACGGGTCATGTGCTCCAGAGCGTTGCCCAGAGCCCGGATGGCCCGGATCGCCTCCCGCTGCCCCATCCGGGGGCCTTTTTCCAGATAGAGCTTCTCTTCTTCCGGGGATACACCCGAGAGGAGTGCCTGCCCGCCGGGCAGGGCCGCCAGCATCAGCGCACGGTAATGGGCAATAAGCTCCTCGGTCAGCCGCTTCACATCCACCGACTGCTGACGCAGCTGAGCCAGCTGTGCCAGTGCTGCGGCGGCATCCTGCGCTTCCAGCGCATCCGAAATATGGAACAGATAGCTCCGGTCAGTCACACCTGCCATCCGGCGGACAACGTCCGCATCGATCTTTGCCGTGACACCGGCACAGGTATCCAGAATGGACAGCGCGTCTCGCATGGCACCATCGGCAAGGCGGGAGATGAGCTCCGCCCCCTCGCCGGACAGCTCCAGTCCCTCCTGCCCGGCGATGTACTCCACACGCTGGGCGATATCCTCTGGGCCGATGCGGGTAAAATCGTACCGCTGGCACCGGGAAAGGATGGTGGCGGGGACCTTCTGGATCTCCGTGGTCGCCAGAATAAAGATGACGTGAGCGGGCGGCTCCTCCAGCGTTTTCAGCAGGGCATTGAACGCTGCCGTGGAGAGCATGTGCACCTCGTCGATGATATATACCTTATAATGACAGGCGCTGGGGGTGTAGGCCGTTTCATCACGCAGATCACGGATATCGTCCACGCCGTTGTTGGAGGCCGCGTCCATCTCCACCACGTCCAGAATGCTGCCGTTGTCGATGCCTCTGCAGATCTCGCACTCACCGCAGGGGTCACCGTTCTGGGGATGCAGGCAGTTGACTGCCTTGGCAAAGATCTTGGCACAGCTGGTCTTGCCGGTGCCGCGCACGCCGGTAAACAGATAAGCGTGGCCCACACGGCCTGTGGCGATCTGGTTGCGCAGTGCGGTCACGATGCCGCGCTGGGCCACCACATCCTCAAACCGCTGGGGCCGCCACTTGCGGTACAGGGCTCGATACATCTGCTTCTCCCCTTTCAACAAAAAAGCCGGGCAGCGCTGACGGGGGTTGACCCCCGCCTTGCGTAACTCGGCATACGGATGCAGGCTGACTGAAACGCACGGGGCGCGCCGCTTAAGGCTGCTTGGTTCCCCACCTGACCTGGTTCACAGCGAGCCCATCGTACAGGACCCGCATCCGTATGCCGAACCACGCAGCAGGCGCTGTCCGACAAGGCACACGATTCGTGTGCCTTAGTATTGTACCACAGTTCGGTGAGGAATGCAAGAGGAAGCTAAGGCTGCTCCCATCCGGCCCGCAAAAGCTCCAGTGCATGGGTCTCAAGGCGGGAAACATAGCTCCGGCTGATCTGGAGCAGTTTTGCCGTTTCCAGCTGGGTCAGCGGCGGCTGTCCCGCCAGACCATACCTTAATAATAGAAGCTTCCGCTCCCGGGCGGGCAGGCCCTCGATGAGGCGGCGGAGGCGCTGGGCATCCTCCTGCCTTTCGCAGCTCTCCTCCATGCAGAAGCCATCCTGCAGCACATCGGCGAGGGTGAGGGCGGAATCCTCTTTTCCGGCTTCCAGCGTTTCTTGGAGCGAGAGAGTGGGGGCGTTTTTCCGCTCCCGCCGGAAGTGCATCCGAAGCTCATTCTCAATGCATCGGCTGGCGTAAGTCGAAAATCTGGCCCGG
>ERZ1026971.1026-NODE-1026-length-11753-cov-13.371004_pt1 | contig 11753 bp, 8 predicted proteins | sample MGYA00519294_ERZ1026971 | MGnify/ENA primary metagenome ERZ1026971 (study PRJEB26926, sample SAMN06164664) | human gut metagenome | biome: ENVO:00009003; feature: ENVO:2100002; material: ENVO:00002003 | host: Homo sapiens | place: USA | collected 2012 ... | reverse complement strand
GAGATACTGATCGGTCTCGTGGGCTCGGAGATGTGTATAAGAGACAGCCATAATAATTACCACCATTGTAAAATTTTCTTAAAAAGACATATTGATAGATTTCATCCAAATTTATAAATCTTGGCGATAATTTAGACTTTTTACTATCACGTATCAAAAGATTCATACTATGAATTTGCTCTGGTAATATATTGGTTAAATCACAATTTTCATCTATATCATCTGAATAATTAACCAATGGGTATGATACCAAATGATGATTAAAAAGATTGGCTTTACGCATCTTTTTTGCAAGTGCCAAAACCGTCTTTTTTTCCTTTCTGCAATACTGAATGTTCAATGCCAAGACTGTTGAAATGCATATATCAAAGTGCAAAGCAAGATCTTTCTTTAGTTTTGATGAAATTCTTCTTTTTTTATTCCTTTTTACATCTTCAATATCACTAACCTTTATCTGCTTAATTGCATCTATAATATTTCCTTGAAACTGCTTCCACGCATACCGATTTGTATCCGAAGTCAACATGAAATAATACATTGCATTTATCCAATTACTCGAATATTCTAATGCTTTGCCCCCTTGAAAGAAACGTAGTATGCTGTCGCTCTCATTTTGTCTACGAACCTTTTCCTCTCTTGTTACATATTTTTTTCTAACTCTATTATTCATTACAATTTGAGACATATGCCACCCCAATTGAAAACGATCAATTTCCAATTGTCCAATATCTCTTATTTTTGTTTCCACGCCAATCCCATTTTTGGCATACGCAGCTTCTTCAAAATCAACCAAACTTAATTCTGTATCCGGTATTACATTCATCTGACTTGGGTATGTTATAGTCTTCAAAAGTTGATTTATTAACGTCTTCGACCCTGTCTTATTAAAATACATAATCTTGACTTTTTCTTTTTGAATATATAGGTTAGGATACTTATTTATTGTATATTTTCCTGATTCTACATTGACCAAAATATTATTCTTTTCTACCAAATATCTATCAAATGCGTTATCTTCCGATATATTTTTTTCATCACCAGTAACGTCAACAACAAGAATAATATCATCAACATATCGCCCATAATGCAATACATTTGGATTTTGACTTATATCATTATCAAGTTCATACATATAAACATTTGCCAATAACATTGAACTAAACAATCCTATTGGTAAAATATACTCTTTATTTTCAATGCATTGTTCTAAAATACGGTACTCATTAACAATCCCTGTATATCTTTCAAATATTCTTTGTATTATTAAATTTAAAAACTTTAGTGCTTTGTATCTTTCATCATCGCCCATTTTATCATCTAATAAGTCAAATTTCCAAACTACAGAATAATAAAAAGACTTTACATCAAGAGAAAAAAGCATTTGACTTCTGTTAAAACGGTTTAACGTTGCAACAGTTTCAATTGCATCATTCTTCCAATTACAATACTGAGGGAAATATATTTTAAACAGCTTATTTTTAGTAAAATTAATTGAGTCTAAAAAATCATCTTGTTTATTGTATAAGACATAGTCATCAATAGCATTTCCATAACTTTTTGCAGAAACCAATTTCTTCTCAAAAACAAGTTTCCCTATCAATACCGTCCACAAAGTTTCCAATAAATGAAGTTCTATTGGCATATCAATAAAGAAATTTACTTTATTAACTTCTTTTTCTTCATTGGATTCAGCAGATATAAACAATTCATTTTTGACAGAATTACTTGTAAATGACTTAGGCATAACATAAAAATCAATCTTACCTAACCAGTCATCAATTTGCTGGGTGTTTACTTCTGCATCCGGATCAGCTAATAGTTGTGCCAGATTTTCTAAAACCTTCAACATATGTTTCTCATCCGCTTCTAGTTCTGCAATTTTCTTTTTCATAAAAACAAAATTTTTGTTGTAATGGTAGTAACTCTTAAGTTTTTTGTAAGAGCCAAGTAACATCTCTTTATTCTTATCTAAATCTGTAAACACAACTATCTCATTTCTTTTTGTTCAAATAATAAATCTATAACCGCTACGTTTATTTGCCATATGCAGCTGGTGGTTCTGCAACCATTAACGTACTATCGGTTGTCTGTTCGTACTTATAATTCTTCGAAACAAATGGGGTTACATTATGTGAAACATTAGATTCTGAATACTCCTCAAAATTCTCCACCTGTTCCATAACTTTATTGAATACTTCCGGACTATACTGTGGTGGATAACCATTCTTCACCAAGCAGATTTTTATATCAAGTTTTAATTGGTTACGAACATTCTGATTATTGAGCCAATCAGCAAATGAGGATTTTGTATCAATAATATCCTTTATCTTCTTAGCTAATGCTTTACATTTATCATTGACTGCAACACCATCTACCTCTTTATCTGTTCCATACTCAAAGTTATATTGGTCACGCAAAGAAATCAAAATATCATAGAATGCTTTTTCCTCAAATGTTAAGCCAATTTTTCGAAAACTCTCCCTATTTTCGTTCATCTGACGAAGAATAGCTAAAGCCTGTTCCGTTGCAATCTTAATGATATCCTCTGATGCCTTTTCCTGTGCCTCACCCGCTTCTTCAGCAGTAAGATGTTTACGTCTTTCATGATATTCTGCAATCGTCTTTTCCAACATTTCCTGATATGATTTTGCAGCTAACCGATTGACTTTTCCATATTCCTTAATTTGTTTACGGAGCATTTTCACAAGAAGTTCCAATTTAGTTGCCGGCATTTTGACATCAGATAATTTTTCAAAATATTCCGGAGAAAAAATATCTTCTTCCTCTCCGCTTTCAAGAACACTTTCCACCTGATTATATTTTAATGCTTCTTCAACCATCTTTGAAACTGCACGATTCATCGTATCAGTGTCTACTTCACTTGTTCCGCTCATCTTACGAACAAAACCTGCTATAGCCATAAAGCATTGTGCAAGTGCAGATTCTTCTTCCCCAAGATAACCGGAAGGCTGACAAATATCAAAAGCTGCCCTCATTCGTTTTACTGTCTTTAAAAAGTAGGTTTTGAAAGATACTTTCTGAACACCTTTATTTCCTTCCGACTGTAATTCTTCTGTTGATACAAATACATATTCCGCTGCTTTTGCAAGGAGTCTGTATCGTTCTATAGAATCACATTCTGGATTTAAAAATGGTGATAAATCATAACCTGTGAACATGTTTTTCAACACTTCTAGTTCTTCTCTAAACACTGATGTAGCCTGCTCGACATCATCGGATGTCGGTGCAACAGATGTATCTCCTCCATATACCTTCATAGCTTCACGCATATTGTCGCGAATACCAATATAGTCGATAACCATACCATATTCTTTCCCCGGATATTTTCTGTTTACACGGCTTATTGTCTGTATCAGCAAATGCTTTTTGAGAGGTTTATCATTATATAAATATGTAAGGCAAGGAACATCAAAGCCCGTAATCCACATATCTACAACAATGACAATACTGAAATTTGATTTTTCCTGTTTAAAAGCAGCATCCAATTCTTCTGAACGCTTATCATTTTTAACTCCGCCAAGATAATCATACATATCTTTTTCATCATTACTGCCGACACTAGATACCATTGCCATAAATGGCATCGGTTTCAATTCTTTCAGTTCCTCTTCTGTTACAGAAACCCCATCCGGTAATTTCTTTTCCTCAAACCATTCCGGGTATTTATCCTTAAACTTCTGTAATAATGCATAAGCAATCTTTCTATTAGAACATACAACCATTGCTTTTTGTATTCTATCCGGATCACCTGCACAAGACGCAACATAATGGTTGTGGATATCTGTAGCAAGACGCTCAAGTCTGGAAGGCTCACCAAGAATTATTTCCATAGAGCTCATTGCTTTCTTACTTGCTTCGATCTCCTCATATGTTGCACCATCATCAGCACATTTTTTATAATAATTCTCAATTTCTTTTACTTTTTTATTATCAAGCAATACCTTTGCAATACGCGGATGATACTTAATTGAAACAGTAAGTCCATCTGCAACTGCCTGATCCATTGTATATCGGTCAATTTCATCACCAAAGGTCTGATAAGTTTCCGCAATAGGCGTTCCGGTAAAACCAACGAAAGTAGCATGTGGAAATGCTTCCTTCAATACTTTTGCATATGGTTTTGAAACCATAGCTTTCATATTTTCATCGGCATCCTTACTAAACTGAATTTTCTTAGAATGCTCCAGCTGAGTTCTGTGAGCCTCGTCTGAAAAACATATAATATTCTGCCTATCATTGATAAGTCCGATTTTGTCATCTTTCCTATCGCAGAATTTCTGAATGGTGCAAATATAAAAACCACCACTTTGTCTTGCACCAAGTTCCTGCCTTAATTGTGTTCTGTTTTTTACAACAGATACTTCACCCAGATTAAGAAACTCTTTACTCTTTGTAAAAAGCTTTGAACCTTGTTTTTGCAGTTCATCTCTGTCAACAATTAATATAATTGTTGGTGAACCGATTTCCGGAATATCAGTACAACGAAGTGCAAGCTGACGTGCAAGAAAAGCCATCGTATATGTTTTTCCACATCCGGTTGCTCCAAAGTATGTACCACCTTTACCACTCCTCGTAACAACAGAATTTACAATGCTTTGTTTTAAAAGTTTTGCTGCAAAGAACTGAGGATATCGGCATATGATTTCTACTTCATCACTGTCGTAAATACTATCTTGGAAATAGATATAGTCCCTAAAAATCTCCATGAAACGTTCAGGTGCGTAAACACCCTTTATCATAGTTTCTGTTTCTGCAAAAGGAAGAGTGGATACCGCATCTCCTTCATTTACTCTGCGCCAAGCATAAAAATGCTCGTAAGGTGTACGCACTGTACCTAATCTTGTTTTCACACCATCTGAAATGCAAGCCAAAGGGCAATAATGTAAAAGATGCGGAATATCTCTCCAATAGCGAATATTAATTTGTTCCCAAGCATCATAAATAGTCGCATTGGCATCAGCGGGATTTTTCAACTCAATAACACATAGTGGCATACCATTTACAAACAAAAGTACATCCGGTCTACGATTTTCTTTTTGACCATTGTTTGTATATTCTACTGTAAACTGGTTCACTACACGGAAGATATTCTTATCCCAATTATCAAAATCAATAAGTGGTATCATTCTTGGCAATCCATCCTGCGTCGTAAACTGAACACCATTTACCATCCAGCCATATACTTTATGCAAAGTAGCAAAATCACTTTCCGCACCTACAAGACGAACATTATCATATATCTGTATCACCTCGTCTTCTGTCAAATCCGGGTTGGTGTCTGCTATAAACTTCTTGAAATCATCAGCAATCAGTACATCTCTTTTTGTGACACGAGAGATATTATTACCAGAAGAATACTTCCAACCTTCCGCTTCTAAAAAGCCAATAAAGGCATATTCATATTCTGATTCACAATAATGGCCATTGTATTCTTTTAATCTTGCCATAGGCTATGCCTCCTTTGCTTTTCTTGCCTCTTCTATAGAACCTTTAATAAGAATTGGACAGATATCTTTTATCTGTGCTTTGAGCTTTTCGTTAATATCTCTACGAGTATTATAAGCCTCAAAAATATTTACAATATCCTGTTGAATTTCAATGTTTGGAATCGGAATTAAAACATTTTTCATTTCTTCCCAATCAAAAGTTTCCCTCGCACTTCCCCATGAATTAAATCGAGAATATCTATTAAACTCACTTCTTTCAAACAGCATAGATAAATATGCAGGCAATAACGTATTTGTGTCATCTACTTCGAACACAATATACGACGAGGAACATATATATGCCTCATCACTATTGTTTCTAGCAAGTGATATTTTCTCTCCATTTCTTGAAGTGACGGTAACATATGCAAATTCATCTGGCTTTACAACTGCGTATGGTTTCAGATATACTCCTTCCATGTTTGCCTTTGTGTATATGAATCTTTTTTCAATGGATATACCGCGTACCGCATCTAAACCATACTCTAAATCATCATTTTTCTCGTCACAAAGAGAGATATAATTTTTTAACTTCTTATGTGGTAGCTCTTTTCTAAGTTCTTCAATATACGCATCACAAACAAGTTTTAAATCATCCAAGCCACTCTCATAACTTTTCTGATTTTCAAGCATAGCATTATAAACATCTACATGTTTTTGTTGAATTTCGATATTAGGTAATTCAATATCTATGTCGCACATATCTTCCCAATTAAATGTTTCTCTTGCAGACCCCCAAGAATTAAATCGAGAAAAACGATCGAATTCAGGCCTGTTAAAATACATGAATAGATAGTCTGACAAAAGCAACTCTATTCTTTTAACCTTAAAAACTACATATGATGAAGAAACAATATACGTACTGTCACTAATGTTGTGAGCAAGCGTAATCTTTTCTCCATTTCTTGATGTTACGGTCACATAAACAAAATCATCTGGTTGAACGAGATAATAAGGCTTTAAAGATACACCTTCCATATTAGCTTTTGTTTCTATGAATTCTTTTTGGATAGAGATACCTTTTACATCTTTAACTCCATATTTTAAATTATCATTCCTTGTTTCGCATAACTCAATTAATTCACCAAGTTTATATTTAGTCAATCCCATAACCAATCCCCCTAAATGCCGCTTCCAGCATCTGCTGGGATTTCTTTTCCTGCTTTAATATATCTTTCATCTCAGATTGAATACGAACCATTTCCTTTTCATAATCAATATCTAAATCATGGTCAATAAACTCAATATATTTGCTTGGTGTGAGAGCCCAGCCTTTATTTTCTATTTCATTAATGCACACACTACGGTAAAGTTCTGGCATCTCATAGTCTGCTCCATCAGTTCCCTCACATTGCCATGTGTGATAAATATCTGCTGCCTTCTCAATTTGTTCTGTATCCAACCGAACTTTCTTTTTGCTCTCACCCTTAACAGCATTTTCTGTCCATTGGCGTAAATCCATAAAGAGCATCTCATGCTCGCGGTTTCGGAGATTTCTTCCGTGATATTTTCCGCCTTTTTTATTCTGATTCAGTATCCAAAGAGTAACACTGATATCTGTTGTAATAAACAATTCTCTTGGCAGAACAACGATAGCCTCAATTTTATCATTCTGAATCAGTTCCTTACGTATTTCCAATGTATCACTATCATTCAACGCACCATTCGCAAGAAGAAATCCTGCTACTCCATCAGCTTTCTTCAAATGTGAAAGTATATGCAAAATCCATGCATAATTTGCGTTGCTTTCAGGTGGCGTTTGATAGTCAGACCAACGACCGTCATTTTTCAAATTGTCATTATACCAGCCTTTCAGATTAAAAGGTGGATTTGCCATAATATAGTTAAAGTGCAACCCCTTGTGTAAATCATGTGTAAATGATGAATCTGCTTCTTCTCCTAGATTATGGCTAATTCCACGCAAAGCCAAATTCATTTTCGCAAGGCGATATGTAGCCGGTTCTTTTTCCTGACCATATACATTGATACCATTTAAGTTTCCCTGCTTTGACTTTACAAGTTCAGCACTCTGAATAAACATTCCTCCCGAACCACAGCAAGGATCATATAAGGTACCATCATAAGGCTCAATCATCGTTGCAATGAGTTGAACTACGTCATGAGGTGTATAAAATTCTCCTTCCTCCTTTGTAGCATTTACCGCAAACTCCTTAAGAAAGTATTCGTACACACGACCAATAAGGTCTTTTTCCTCTCCAAATGTCTTATGACTGATTTTGTTCACTTCATCAACAATTTTCTTTATATCATTAGCTGCTAAATTGCGCGCTGTAAATGTTCCTTTAACAAAACAGCCTTTCAACTGTGGATCTTCTTCCTCAAGCCTTTGCAAAGCTGTATCAAGTGCAACATTAAGCTGTGGTGCCGGTGTACTGATAATAGTCGACCATCTTGCTTCTGGTGGTAAGTTATATGTACCATCTGCAAAAGTAGCATCATCAAAGAATGCAGCTCTAATGTTCTCATCTTCCGGATCTAATCCCTGCTCTTTAAGTGTCTGTTTTAGATTTTCAATTCCATCCTCATACTTTTCGCCGATAAACCTCAAGAACACTAGCGTAAGCATCATATCTCTTTTTTCAAAGAATGAGCCAGAATTACGTGCCGCACGCAAATAATCTCTACAATTAAATAAAATACTATCTATGTTTAATGCCTTTTCAACCGTTTTCTTCTTCGCCATATTACTTTTCTTCCCTTTCCTCGTCTGGAACAAATTCCATGATATCCTGTATCTCACAATGCAATACTTTACATGCTTTTTCTAAAACTTGTGTACTTACATGTTCATTCTTCCCTAGTTTAGCCAGTGCATTTGTTGTAATTCCTGCCTGATCTCTAAGGTCAACTTTCATCATATTTTCATCTATTAATTTTTTCCATAATCTGTTGTATCTGATTGCCATTGCTAATCCCTTTCGTATCATCACAACTATTTATTACTTCTTTAGTATATCATTTAAGTTGTTTTAATCCAATCTTAAATTGATTTTTTCAATCTATAATATATCTGACCATATCCAACCTATATTTATAGAATAAGCAGAGGAATTACCTTCCTCTTCCCCTATTCCGCATTTTATCTTCCGCCTTACCTTTATCAACATCTCTGCTAGCTGCTTCATCATAAATCCTCTGAAACTCCTCATAAAGCCCATCTCCATCCAGCTTTATTCCAAGTTTTTTCATCACATTCGAAAACAACCTTATGCTGCCACTTACATCAGCAATATCGAATCCATATATATCAGACTTAACAGAATCACTGACATTCTCATAACCACCAAACTCTGATATTCTCCTGACAATCCGTCCAACTTTGTCCACAGGTTCAGTTTCTCTAATTTCTACAAATTCACTTTTACCTGTCACATCAGTTATACTTTCATCGATTCTTGTCACATTCACATCAGACGAATTATGAATTTCTGAAATTTCTTTGCCATCTAAATCAATCTGTTGTTTTCTTGCACTATCAGCTTGCTCTTTCTGTCTGCCTATTTCATTCTGATTATTGTCTGGATTCACTACCTCAACATTCGTCCACGGCTCAGCAGCCACATCTTTCTCAAACACAGCTTCATCTTCCATCCCTGGTATCTCAATCTCCCTGTCTGCAACAATCTCTTCTTTCTCAGACACTGCATAATAAGCCGTATACAAATCTTCTTTTATAATGCCATCAGCAAGCTGTATCTGTCTCTTAATATCCTTTTTCTCCTGCTTCAGCTCGTCCAGTTCTTCCTGCACTCCCACATGCCATATCTGATACTCACGATACTGCTCTTCATTCTTTATACTGCGTTTCCGGCTAGAGCTTTCTATGTATATCTCCTTCTGTCTGTCCTCAATCTGCTGGATTTTTTCTTCCTGCTCACCTATGAAATCCACAAGTTCCACAACACTTTTGATGTCATTATTTACAATCTGCAGATATTCGTCCTGTAACTGATGAAACCGCTTCAAATCCTCTGTATACTTTGCTCCACCAACTGCAAAACGCTTCTGCTCTACAATCCTTAATCTGTATAGCTTTGCATAAAACTTCTTCTGGAATGATGACAGCTTTGCCCTGTGCAATCCCCTGATATCCGACGAATAAAAGTAAGGCTTTGCCATCCAAGGCATATCCACATGATGCCTTAACGTCTCCTCTTAAAACATCTCGTCCAGCTTTGCCAGTTTATGATAATACCGAAATCCCGGTGCCTGCACTTCCATCCATGCGTCTTTCTTAAATACATATCCAAGTCTTTTCATCAGATATTTAAAATGCTCCACATTTCCGGCTGCATATGCACACATCTTGGCATCGCGAAGAATTATTTCTTTCGTGGACATTTCCTTTTCCCACTTGTCCCTGCTGATATTCTTTGGATTCCTGCTGCACTCTGCCAGCATTCTCCAAATGAATATTTTGAGTGGAAAATAACATGGCCTCAGGCGTAAATGAAACTATTCCTGCACAGCTCACTTTAGTACCAAAATAGTACCACAAGACAAAAAACAAGCTCGCAAATGCCCATTTTACTAGGCTTTGCGAGCTTTTGAAAATTATTCAAACTCGACAATTACTAATCAATTTTGTTTAGAGATTATTTGTTGCCGTGTTTGCTTTTCTTTCGATTTTTTGATTTATCCATATTATCCTGCCTATATGGGCTAATGTTATCAGTTTGTTATCGCTGTTGATAACACTCGCTCCGTAACTGTGGATAATAGCAATATGTTCCGATTCAAATTATAAACAACTTTGCTTAGAAAATCAACCATTTGTTTCTGTATCTTCAATAAGATTTTTCTTTAGTGCCTCAATCGTATCTTGGTTCTTTCTCAAAAGTTCTAATTGCCTGTATGCTTTCTCTCTTAATATTTTCAGCCTTTCAATTTTAGGCACTTCCTGTCTTATCAAGTCTGCGTTTGTATCTTCCAAATTGATAAGCACAACCAATTCTTCTGCTGAAGCAAAATCTCTGATATTAGGAGTTTTCCCTTTTATTCCTTTTTCATTTCTCCATTGTGCTGCTGTTTTTCCAAACAAAGCCATATTTAGAATATCTGCTTCTGAAGCGTATGTATATGCCATTTCCTGCGGAGATAATGTGGGAGTTATCAAAAATTCTTTTACTGCATCTGTGTGGATACGATAGTTTATTTTTGAAAGTTCTCTCTTTACATCCCACCCAATTGCTAACCGATCTGCTTCATCTTTCTTTAATCGCTGATAGTCTTTGATGATATAAAGCTTAAATTCCGGCGAAATCCATGAAGCAAACTCAAACGCTATATCCGTATGAGCATAAGTGCCGCCATATCGTCCCGATTTTGATACGATACCGATTGCATCTGTTGCTTTGATCCACTGCTGCGGTGTCAACGTAAAAGCATTATCTCCAGATTCCGCTTTAAACCTATCGAATTCGATAGGTTTAAAATTGGGATTATGAATTTGTTCCCACAAGCCCAAAAATGAAATCGTAGAATGATTACGCATCCAGTTTGCCACAACGATGAAGGCATTATCTGGATTTTTATATTTTGCAATATCAGTGAGTGAAATATAAGCATCTTCATTAACGACATCGCCCATCACTCTGATTTCTGTTCCATTTGCATCTATTTTCATGTTTTTCAATCTTGGTTTTCCCCCTTTCTACATTACGGACACTCTTTTTCAAAATAATTTTCTAATTTTTCTTTTCAATTTCTTGCCATATGTAATCATCACATCAATTTTTGCAACTGTAATCTGTCTTATTCTGCTTTTACTTTAATCCATTGAACATATGCCCATTGTATTTTTTCACTGTCCACAGTATTGTCATCAATCGGTGTTCCACACTCTTGATATAGATAAAAATCAGGAATACTGTCTAATTCAGTTACAGCATACATTTTACATCCTTCAAGACCTGTGCCATTTGCTTGCTCCTTGCTCAGTTCTCCCAAATAAGTATAGCCTTGTGGTAGTTCATTAACAGGCATATTAGGAGCAACATATTTTTGACCATACATATCTATCATTGGTGGCATGTCTCCCGTGTCTACACTATTATGACAACCTGAAAAAGCCACAATCAAAAATAGGGACAGTAATAAAGATATAATTTGTTTCATCCTAACACCTCCATAAAATTAGAATTTGTCGATTTCTTTATTATCTAATCTGTTAGTAATCCTGTCTCTTATACACATCTCCGAGCCCACGAGACCGATCAGTATCTC
>ERZ1026971.1023-NODE-1023-length-11763-cov-6.963871_pt1 | contig 11763 bp, 9 predicted proteins | sample MGYA00519294_ERZ1026971 | MGnify/ENA primary metagenome ERZ1026971 (study PRJEB26926, sample SAMN06164664) | human gut metagenome | biome: ENVO:00009003; feature: ENVO:2100002; material: ENVO:00002003 | host: Homo sapiens | place: USA | collected 2012 ... | reverse complement strand
TTTGTAGGGGGCGGCGTCCTCGACGCCCCGCGGAGGGGTCAAGACCCCTCCCTACGGTGTGGGGTGAGACGGGGTGTGTAAAGCAGTAACGGGTGGTTATGGAAAGCGTGCGGGTCGGGCATGCCCGGCCCCTACGGGGTGGTGAATTGATTAATTAGTTGCTTACCGGAAGGATGCGCGGGAGAGGTGAATTTTCCCACTACAATAAAAGAGGAGAGGCGGGCCTCTCCTCTACTTATTTATATAGCTTACTTTTTATGGTACATCCTGTCGTCTTCCTCATAGGTCGGTTCGCAGGTCAGGTACATGCCGAGTTTCTTTAAAGTGTCAGCATCCACGCTGGAGAGGATAACGGTGGAATGGATGTCGCAGCCCTTCAGGTTGGGGATCTGCTCCATGGCCTTGGCGGCGTATTCATTTTCGGAAACCGAGCTGGACAGGGCGATCAGAATCTCGTCGGTGTGCAGGCGCGGGTTCCTGCTGCCGAGGTAGTTCGTCTTGAGCGTCTGGATCGGTTCGATGGCGCGGGCGGAAACCAGATCGGTCTCCTGATCGATGCCGGCCAGCTTTTTCAGCGCGTTCAGCAGGGCCGAGGATGCCGCACCCAGCAGCGGGCCTGTCTTGCCTGTGACAATCGTGCCGTCGGCCAGTTCAATCGCAGCGGCAGGCTGACCGTCAGTGGCTTTGGACATGGCATGGGCACGCTTTTCAACCTCACGCTCACCCAGGGCAATGCCCGCCTGGTTCATGAGCAGCTCGAGCTTGAAACGTTCCGGCTTGGTAACACCGCTGGCCTTCTGGTCGCAGAGGCACTTGAAATACCGGCGCACGATCTCATTCAGCGACGCTTCACGGCAGACATCGTCATCGATGATGCAGTTGCCTGCCATGTTGACGCCCATATCTGTCGGAGAGCGATAAGGGCTCTTGCCTGCGATCAGCTCAAACATTGCATTGACGACAGGGAAAATCTCCACATCGCGGTTGTAGTTGACCGTCGTCTTACCGTAGGCTTCCAGATGGAACGGGTCGATCATGTTAACGTCGTTCAGATCGGCGGTGGCGGCCTCGTAGGCCAGGTTGACGGGATGCTTGAGGGGCAGATTCCAGATGGGGAAGGTCTCGAACTTGGCGTAGCCCGCCTTGACACCGCGCTTGTACTCATGGTAGAGCTGGGACAGGCAGACCGCCATCTTGCCGCTGCCGGGGCCGGGGGCCGTGATGACCACCAGCGGGCGCTCGGTCTCGATGTAATCGTTCTTGCCGTAGCCGTCATCGCTGACGATGTGGGCCACGTCGTTGGGGTAGCCGGGAATCTTGTAGTGGCGGAAGGTGCGGATGCCCAGGCCGTTGAGCTTCTGCTCAAACGCCGTGACCTCGGGCGCATCGGTGTACTTCGTCACGCAGACGCTGCCCACAAACAGGCCGACGCCCTGGAAGGCATCGATCAGGCGCAGCACGTCCACATCGTAGGTGATGCCGTAGTCACCGCGCATCTTGTTGGCGACGATGTCCTCGGCGCTGATGACGATGACGACCTCGGCCTGCTCCTTGAGCTGCAAAAGCATCTGCAGCTTGGAATCAGGCTGAAAGCCCGGCAGCACGCGGGACGCATGGTAGTCGTCAAACAGCTTGCCGCCAAATTCCAGATAGAGCTTATTGTCAAACTGGGCGATACGCTCCCGGATGTGGGCGGACTGCATCGCAAGATATTTGTCGTTATCAAATCCGATCTTCATCTACATTCCCCTTTTCCTGTGCTTAAACCAATATGTAATCAGTATACCATTTTTCGCGGCGGCTTGCAATGGGGTGGACGCGCTTTCCTGGCCGGAAGAGGCCCTGCGCGCCAACATTATCGCGCAGGTCAGTCTGGCGCTGAACCGCATCTGGACCGAGTGGTACCCCAGCCGCGGGTACAGCTTCAACATCACGGGGTCGCCGGGGTACGACCAGGCTTATGTCAACGGGCGCACGGTGTTTGCGGTCATGGAGCGGCTGACCGCCGAACTGTTCAATACCTTTGTCCAGCGCAGCGGCGACGCCGAACCGTACTTTACCGAATACTGCGACGGCAAGACCGTGACCTGCCCCGGCATGAAGCAGTGGGGCACGGTGGACCGCGCGCGGGAGGGCATGAACGCGCTGCAAATCCTGCGGTACTACTACGGAAACCGCGTGCAGCTGGTCACAACCGACAACATTGCCGCCATCCCGTCCAGTTATCCGGGCAGCCCGCTGCGGCGCGGCCGCACCGGGACGAATGTGCGCATCCTGCAAAAGCAGCTTTCCCGCATTGCCAGGGATTACCCGTCCTTCGGCAAACCCGCCGTGACCGGCACCTTCGACGAGGCCACCGAGAACAGCGTGAAGAAATTCCAGAAGCAGTTCAGCCTGACGGCGGACGGCGTGGTCGGCAGGGCAACGTGGAACAAGGTGAGCCTTATTTATGTCAGCGTCAAGGACCTGGCTGAGCTGACGAGCGAGGGCGAGACTGCCGAGGGCACCCAGAGCGCGGGCGGCTGGCCGGGGACTGTTCTGCGGCGCGGCAGCACGGGCAGCAGCGTGGAGCAGGTGCAGTTCTGGCTCTCGGATTTAGCGCAGTTTGATTCGTCGCTGGCGCGCGTGACGGTGGACGGCAGCTACGGCGCGGCAACCGAGCGGGCCGTGCGGGCGTTCCAGCAGAAGCAAAGCCTGACGGCGGACGGCGTCGTCGGGCAGCGCACCTGGAACGCGCTGTACGCCGCGTGGGTCGACGCGCAGAGCGACTTGGGCGGTACAGCGTGGCCTGGCACGGCGCTGCGGCGGGGCGCCGCCGGCATGGAGGTGCGACTTGTGCAGTTCTGGCTGCGGCTGGCAGCGGACAACTACAGCGCACTGCGCACCGTGACCGTGGACGGCAGCTACGGCGCGGCGACGGTCAGCGCGGTGGAGGCATTTCAAACGCTGTTTGGACTGACGTCGGACGGCGTCGTCGGGCGCAGCACGTGGAACAAGCTGAAGGAGGTCGGGCTGGCCGTGGCAAACAAAATTGTGGCCGCCAACGTCGTGCCCGGGCAGTTCACGACCACCACGCGGGCGGGCAGCAGCGGCACCGCCGTGCGGGCCGTGCAATACTACCTGCGGCGGCTGGCGGCCTACTACAGCGATGTGCCGCGCGTGGCCGTGGACGGAAAATTCGGCGCGGCGACGACGCGGGCCGTTAAGGCGTGGCAGTCCCGCGCCGGACTGACGGTGGACGGCGTCGTCGGGCGGCTGACGTTCCAAAGCCTGTACGACGCCGCGCAGGCACTCGAAGCCAGTGGCCCCGTTGTGCGCACGGTCAGCCTGCCCGCGCCCGCCGCCACGCTGCGCCCCGGCGACACCGGCGCGGCGGTGCTGCGGCTGAATCGGCTGCTGCTCTTTTTGAGTCAGTGGATACCGGAAATCAACTTTACGGCCAGTGACACGCCCGACAGTACCTTTGACCTCGAGTTGGAAATTGCCGTGCGCAGTGCGCAGCGGTACTTCGGGCTGACCGAGACCGGCGTGGTGACGGCGGCGGACTGGAAGGTGTTCCGCGATGCCGCCGAGCAGCTGTTAGCCGCGAACCCCGCCGGGCCCAGCCCCAAACCGGGCGGCGTCTGGCCCGCCAGTGCGCTGGCACCGGGCAGCGCCGGGCCCGCGGTCCTGCAGGTGCAGAAGTGGCTGAACATTATTGCCGCTGCGGACCAGACCGCCGATTTTGTGCCCGAGACCGGCCTGTTCGACACCGAGACCCAGGCCGCGCTGGAAAGCTACCAGCTGACCGCCGGGCTGGAAACGCTGGGCGTCGTGGACGCCGACACATGGGAGAGCCTGCGTCTGGCCGCGCAGGGGCTCTGCCGCGAATGTCAGGAGGGATAAGCTATGCCAAAGGTCTACGTGTATGACTCCTATGACAACAAGTTTTTCCGCTATACTTTGCGTGAGAACGACCCTATGCCCTACAGCACCGATACAACGCTGCGGGTGCGGGAGTTCCGCGGGTCCAGCAAGAGCAACGTGCTCTGGACGACCACCGCTGCCATGGAGGCGTGGAACCTGACCCGCCGCACCTACGGCAGCGGTATCCCGGTGGGGTACGCCTTCAAGCGCATCTGGGAGGGCGGCCACGGCACGACGAGCCAGCACTATGCGGGCGTGGCGTTCGACGTGGGGCAGCGCAGCACTGCCGCAAATCGCCGCAAAATTTACAACGCCGCTGTGCGGACCGGAGCGTGGGGTTACGTGGAGCCGCTGTCGATGACACCCACCTGGGTACACTTTGACCGGCGGTACGGCAAGCCCGCGTGCCGCAGCACGACGGCAGGCTACCCCACCGTGCGGCGCGGCAGCCGCAGCACCTACGTGCTGATTTTGCAGGACGCGCTGAACGCGCTGGGTTATACGACGAACACGCTGGACGGCATCTTCGGCCATGCGACGGAGAACGCGCTCAAGGCGTGCCAGCGGCGGTTCGGCCTGACTGCCGACGGCGTATGCGGCTGCGCCAGCTGGAAAAAGATCGCCGAGGCGACGGTGGGGATCGGCAAAACGGCAACGGTTATTGATTCTTGATTTATCTGCTGGTATAATAAACTTGCCTCCCTCCGGGAAGGAGGTGGCCCCGCAGGGCCGGAGGGAGAGAACTTCGACTGTGCCCAAAGCATTTCGGATAACCGCGAGGTTCTCTCCCCCACCGCCTGCGGGCGGAGCCCCCTCCCGGAGGGGGCCAAGGAGCTGCACTATCAAGGAGCTGCACTATATTATATAAGGAAGTGTTCCCACATGGATATGCTGGAGTTTTTGCGCACCCGCCGCACCTACCGCCGCTTTGAACAGCGCCCTGTTGCGCCGGAGATCCTGACCGAGGCCGTCGATGCGGCACGGATAGCCAGCTGCGGTGCCAACCGCCAGACCGTGCGGTACATCGTTGTGCAGAGTGCCGACGCCGTGGCCGCCGTGCAGCCGCTGGTACACTGGGCCGCCTACCTGCCGCCCGAGCAGGGCCAGCCGAAGCCCGGCGAGCTGCCCACCGCGTTCATTGCGGTTTTGCAGGACGATAACCTGCCCGGCGCGTCCGATGTGGACGTCGGCCTGGCACTGGGCAGCCTGACCGCCGCAGCCTGGGCACACGGCGTGGGCAGCTGCATCATGGGCGCGATTGACCGCCCGGCCCTGACCAGGCTGCTGGCCCTGCCCGATGGCGTGCGCCTGTGCTACATGGTCGCACTGGGCTACCCGACGCACGTGAGCAAGCTGGTCGAAATGCAGGACGGCAGCGTCAAGTATTATCTCGATGAAAACCGCGGCTACTGCGTGCCGAAGCGCAGCATGGACGAGGTGCTGCTGAAAACGCTGTAAAAGTAAAAATCGCAGTCCCGATGATGAAATCGGGGCTGCGATTTTTTGTATCCGTCAGAAGCGGCGTCTTTCAGCCTTATCCCAAAATAGCAAAGCTCTGTGCGCCCAGGGACAGCGTGTCGTTGACGATCTCCGCCTTGCCGATCGTGTACTGAATTTTCAGATCCTCGGCCAGCTCCAGCGGCAGCTCGATGGAGACACCCGCCGGGTTGACGGCGCAGATCAGATCGCCGCGCTGCCAGACGAACGGGCGGTAGTCGTCCTTCGCCTTGGGTGCGTACAGCACCTTGAACGGCGCGTCTGCGTTCAGGTCGGCGTGTGCATGACGGAAAGCCAGCAACGACTTCACGCTGTTCAGCAGGCTGTCGGGGTCGTCCGCCTGAGCGGCCACAGTGGGCGCATCGGCGGCAGTGTCCACAGGCAGATAGATATCCTGTGCGTCGGCGGTGGAGAAGCCGTGGTTGGCCGTGTCGTCCCACTGCATCGGCGTGCGGGAGCCCGTGCGGAAGTAGCCGCCCTCCTTGGTGGGCAGCGGCAGATAGCGCATACCGATCTCGTCACCGTAGTAGACGAAGGGTGCACCGGGCAGCGTGAAAATTGTCGCGTAGGCCAGCCGCAGCTCGTCAGTCGTCAGGCCCGCGGAGGGGCGGATCGTGTCATGGTTGCAGGTGATGAAGCACCACAGACCGTCCTTGTGGGTGGCCTTGTAGGCCGGCAGGTAATCGTCCAGGAATTTGTCAATGCCGGTGCCGGAGTTCTTGCAGAAGTACGCCTTGCCGATGTTGTGCGGGTTCGAGTCCATCGCACCGTCATAGTTGCGCATGAGCCAGTTGTAGCCGTTGCCCTGCCAATTGAGATAAAAGTCCATGTCAAAGCCGTTTTTCAGCGACATGCGCGGGCCGTTCCACTCGGCGATGAGCGCGGCCTCGGGGTACTCGACGTCCAGCATATCCCGGATATTGCGCCAGATTTTGCAGGTGTACTTTTTGTTCTTAGTGTCATTCTTTACAAGGCTCGACGCCATATCGACGCGGAAGCCGTCGCAGCCCATGTCCAGCCAGAACCGCATGACGTCCTTCATGGCCTCCACCGTCGCCACGCAGGCGGGATCGTCGGTGGGCTTCTGCCACTTCTCGTTGATCTTTCCATAGCCGTAGTTCAGCGCAGGCTGGCACTTGAAGAAGTTCAGGATATACGTGCCGTTGCGTTCGGTCTCGCCGCCGATGAACGGCATCCCGTCGCCGGAGGCAAAGCAGGAATCTGTCCAGATAAAGCGGTCCGAGTATTCGTTGTGCCCGGGCTTGCAGCTGGCCTTGAACCACGGGTGTTCCTCGCTCGTGTGGCCGGGCACCAGGTCGAACAGCACACGGATGCCCTTCTCATGCGCGGCCCTGAACAGCGCGGCGGCGTCCTCGTTCGTGCCGTAGCGCGGGGCGATCTTTTTGTAGTCGCGCACATCATAGCCCGCATCCTTGAACGGCGAATCAAAGCAGGGGTTGATCCACAGGGCATTGCAGCCCAGGTCCCTGATATAGTCGAGCTTGGCAATAATGCCCTGCAAATCACCGATGCCGTCGCCGTTGGTATCATAGAAGCTCTGGGGGTAGATTTCATAGAACACTGCGTCTTTCAGCCACTGTTTCATGAGATGTCTCCTTTACTATAAATAGACAGATAGAATATTCACGGCAGCCCGCAGGGCGCATTTCCTGTGCGCTTGGGAGGTTTTCCCCGCCGCGCACGGCCACGGGCGGATAGGAAATCCGCCCCTACGGCGCTCCCTGTCAGTTTGCCGCTTCATGAGTATGGAAACGTTTCATCCGTTTCTACCCCTATACTATCCCCTTCTTCTCCCTTTGTCAACGCAGCAAAACAGACAAAATAAACCACAAATTTTCTACATTTTGCATCAAAAACCGACATATTGCTAAATTGTGAACATTTCATTGACAAATTACGAACATCGCGGTAAAGTAGTAGCCACAAGCGATTGTAAAATTTAATAGGAAAGAGGGATTCATTCAAATGAATACGCTTGTAATCGTTCTGATTGCCGCGGTTGTCCTGGTATGTGCGTACGCCGGATATGGCCGCTGGCTCGCCAAGACCTGGGGTGTCGACCCCAACGCCAAGACTCCTGCTGTGCGGCTGGAGGATGGCAAAGACTACGTTCCCACCAACGGCTGGACGGTGTTCGCCCACCAGTTCTCCTCCATCGCAGGTGCAGGCCCTGTCACCGGTGCCATCCAGGCTGCCGCGTTCGGCTGGCTGCCTGTCCTGCTGTGGGTCCTGATCGGCGGCGTTTTCTTCGGCGCTGTCACCGACTTCGGTGCGCTGTACGCCTCCGTCAAGAATGACGGCAAGTCCATGGGCCTGCTGATCGAGAAATACATCGGCAAGACGGGCCGCAAGCTGTTCCTGCTGTTCTGCTGGCTGTTCTGCGGCATCGTTATTGCAGCATTTGCTGACATGGTCGCTGGCACCTTCAATGCTTATGGCGCGGACGGCGCTCTGGTGGACGCTGCTCAGACCAACGGCGCTGCCGGCATGGTCTCCATCATGTTCATGGTCTTCGCTGTGGTCTTTGGACTGATCCAGAAGAAGTTCAACTTCTCCGGTTGGAAGGAGAGCGTCATCAGCATCGTTTTCATCGTGCTGTCCTTTGTCATTGGCGCAAATCTGCCCATCATCCTGGGCAAGGCCGCATGGAGCTATATCACCTTCGTTTATATCTTCTTTGCCGCCGTGCTTCCCATGTGGCTGCTGAAGCAGCCCCGAGACCACATGACCACCTTCATGTTTGTTGCCATGATCGCAGGCGCTGTGGTTGGTCTGGTCGTTGCACACCCCACCATGAATCTGCCCGTTTACACCGGCTTCACCAACGAGAAGCTGGGCACCATGTTCCCCATCCTGTTCGTCACCGTTGCCTGTGGTGCTGTTTCTGGCTTCCACAGCCTGGTTTCCTCCGGTACTTCCTCCAAGACTGTTGAGAACGAGAAGGATATGCTGAAGGTTGGCTATGGCGCAATGATTCTGGAGAGCCTGCTGGCTGTTCTGGCCCTGTGCGTTGCCGGTGCTGCCGCTGCTGCAGACGGCACCCCTGCTGCAGGTACCCCGTTCCAGATCTTCAGCCGCGGTGTTGCCGGTTTCTTTGAGATGTTCGGCGTTCCCGCTTATGCAGCAACTGTCTTTATGACGATGTGTGTTTCTGCTCTGGCCCTGACCAGTCTGGATGCTGTGGCCCGTATCGGCCGCATGAGCTTCCAGGAGCTGTTCAGTGTGGATGACATGGAGCACGCTGAGGGCTGGCGCAAACTGTTCTGCAACGTCTACTTCTCCACCTTCCTCACTCTGGCCTTCGGCTTCCTGCTGACCAAGATCGGCTACGCAAACATCTGGCCTTTGTTCGGTTCCGCCAACCAGCTGCTGAGCGCTCTGGTTCTGGCTACCCTGTGCGTTTTCCTGAAGGTCACCGGCCGCAGCAACAAGATGCTGTTCCCCCCGTTGATCATCATGCTGTGCGTCACCTTCACCGCTCTGGTGCAGCGCCTGATCGCCATGGTCAAGGCCATCAGCAATGCCGCTGCTGTCACCATCCCTGCCGGTGAGACCACTTGGGGCGCTGTGTTCATCGCCAACGGCCTGCAGCTCATCCTGGCTGTCCTGCTGATCGTTCTGGGCCTGAACATCGTGTTCCACTCCTTCTCCGCCTACAAGAAGGCAGAGCACAACAGCGAGGCCAAGGCCTGATCCATTGACCGCTGCTGACTGAATAAGCGCAAAACGCCGCTGACGGCTTCAGAACCGTCAGCGGCGTTTCATTATGTTCTTTTCCGGTTACAGCATCTTCACCATGATGATCTCATCCCGGTAGGTGCCGTCTTTCAGTTTAAAGGCCCGGGGCTGGATGCCATAGCGCTCAAACCCAAACTTCTCATAGAGATGGATGGCACGGGCGTTATCGCTGTACACCCCCAGTTCCAGCTGTTCGAAGCCGTTGGCGCGGGTCTGGTCAATGGCCAGCTGCATCAGATAACTGCCCAGACCGCAGCCCCAGTGATCTTTCCGTACGGAGATGCCCATTACGGCACGGTGGCGGCATTTGATATGCGGCCGCACCTGCGCAACACCAAACTCCCCCACCAGCTTTTCTCCGGCAAAAGCGCCCACCTCAAAATTCACAGGGCTTTCCCCGCAGCCTGCAAGCCCGTTCCGCATCGCTTCCAGACACGCTCCTTCCTCCGGGTATCGGGCCATAAAATGTGTTTCGCTGTAGATTGCATTGCGGAATGCACTCAATGCCTCCGCATCATCGGCGCATAAGCTGCGCACCGTCAGCACTTCCCCGTTGGGCAGTGTGAACGTTCTGGGTTCGATCTTCATGTTTCTCTCTCCTCTTCGTTCAGATATGTGCTCGCTCCCATTCCTGCAGAACAGCCAATTGCAGCTCGGTATGGAACCAGTGCTCTCCTTCTTCCATGATGGTCAGATGCGCACCTGTCCGTTGTTTGAACTGCTCAAGCACTGCCCTGGAAGTCAGGTTATCCTTTGCGCCATAGAGCACTTGCGTGGGCACTTTCCAGCGGTAGGGATGCTCCCTCACCCAGCAGAGATACTGCCACGACAACGTCTCATCGAAATCCGTGGAAATCTCCCCTGCTTCTTTCAACTGGGCCTCACTCACATTTGCCCACTGCATCATATTGGTGATAAGATCCTCCATGTCTACCACTGGTGAGAGCAAAAGAGCACTCCGTAACGGCTTTGCCTGTAAGGCCAACATGGAAAACCAGGCTCCAATACTTGTAGCCCGCAGCGAAACATTCTTCCAACGCTCTGCAGCATAGGAATAGACCGCTTCCAACTCTGGAACCGCCACCCACGGCAGCAGCTTCTCGGAGCTGCCCCTGCGCTCTCCATGTTCGGGCAAATCAACAGCAAGAACCTGATATCCTGCTGGGCAGGCAAGTTCTGCAAACGGCAGGGCTTCTTCTTTGCATCCCATTTTGCCATGGACATAGAGATATACTTTTCGGCTTTCTTTCCCGTACAGCGAAGCAGGAATACCGCTGATCTCCAGTTTCTGTGTTTTCATCGTAACATCTCCTGTCAGATGCCGCCTTCCTTTTTTCGGTACAGCGGCTGGTCGAGATTCTTCACTTCCAGCTTTCTCTTCATTGTAATTGTTCCTATGATAACACACTTCCCGTTCAAACACAAACAAAAAGAGCTGTGACACCCTGTTACAGGTACCACAGCTCTTAAATTCATTCAGTCAGACTGAATTACTTCACCATGCTTGCAACTTCAGCAGCGAAGTCATCAGCACGCTTCTCCAGGCCCTCGCCCTTCACGAAACGGGTGAACTTGACGATCTTAATCTCGCCGCCCAGATCCTTAGCGACCTTAGCGGTGTACTGAGCAACAGACAGATCGCCGTCCTTGACGAACTCCTGATCGACCAGGCAGTTCTCCTTGAAGAACTTCTTGATCTTGCCCTCGATCATCTTCTGCTTCACAGCATCAGGCTTGTTGGCATTCTTGGGATCGCCAGCCATCTGAGCCAGCATGATCTCCTTCTCCTTGGCAACGACCTCAGCGGGGACAGAAGCCTCATCGACGTAGCTGGGGTTAGCAGCTGCGACCTGCATGGCGATGTCCTTGCCGTAAGCAGTGAACTCGTCCTTGCTGTCGATGTCGTTGGTGGTCTCGAAGTTGACCAGGATGCCGTGAGTGCCGCCGCCGTGGACGTAAGCAGAGCAAACGCCCTCGTAACGAACGAAGCGACGGATCTTGATGTTCTCCTTGATGACCAGGATCAGGTTCTTCAGAGCCTCGTCAACGGTCTCACCAGCCTCGGTCTTGCAAGCCATCAGAGCCTCAACATCAGCAGGGTTCTGCAGCATGACGACCTTGGTTGCTTCCTTGACGAAATCAACGAACTTGTCGTTCTTGGCAACGAAGTCAGTCTCAGCGTTGACCTCGATGACAACACCGACCTTGCACTTGGGGCAGTAGTCAGCGTAGACCATACCCTCGGCAGCAACGCGGCTTGCCTTCTTGGCAGCAGTAGCCAGACCACGCTCGCGCAGGATCTCAATAGCCTTCTCGAAGTTGCCGTCAGCCTCAGTCAGAGCCTTCTTGCACTCCATCATGCCGCAGTCGGTCTGCTTGCGCAGTTCCATAACGTCCTTTGCAGAAATAGCCATTTTTGTTTTCTCCCTTACACGTTATTTGATTGGTTGCGGAATGGGAAATCAGGCGTTTGCTGCGTCCTCAGCGGGAGCGGCCTCCTGGTTGCCCTGCTTGCCTTCCAGCACAGCGTCAGCCATAGCGCCAGCGATCAGCTTGACAGCGCGGATAGCGTCGTCGTTGCCGGGGATGACGTAGTCGATC
>ERZ1026971.1004-NODE-1004-length-11885-cov-13.720203_pt1 | contig 11885 bp, 7 predicted proteins | sample MGYA00519294_ERZ1026971 | MGnify/ENA primary metagenome ERZ1026971 (study PRJEB26926, sample SAMN06164664) | human gut metagenome | biome: ENVO:00009003; feature: ENVO:2100002; material: ENVO:00002003 | host: Homo sapiens | place: USA | collected 2012 ... | reverse complement strand
ACACTCGACTAGTCGTCGGCAGCGTCAGATGTGTATAAGAGACAGATATAGTATATATTATAATACACAGATATTAGAAATATAGGAAAAGGGTGTGTTACTTGAAAGCTATATATAAGTCTACAAGGGTAAGTTTAGAAGTTAAGCGGATTATTAATGGATTGAAAAGCGGAGAATTGGAAGTGAGAAATGTTCCAAAAGAATTTGCTTTAGATTCTAATGTTTTAAAAGTAGAGCGAAAGTTGGGGTTGAGAAAAAGCGGTCATCGAGGCTTTGATGTAATCGCACAAACGTTTTTTGTAGAAGAAGATTGGTTTTATAAAGATTTGTCAGGTAATCTTGTTTCAAGATTGCATAAGATGACCTTTGATTATTTTGAAGAATATTATGAATTTTTGGATGGTGATATATATGAAGATGCTTGTTATTATCAGTATGCATTTGAAGATGAATTTTCAAAAAAAATTAATCTTGATATAGAACGATTGACGAAAGTAAAAAGTTTTGTTACAGAAACCTTAGATGATTATTCGTGTGAACGGTCACAAGATGAGATTGAATCATATGAGCGTTGTGAAAAAGTAAATAAGAAATGTGTAAGACAGTGGTTGAATAAATTTAATGCTTGTGATACATATGAACAATTCAAAAAGGTATGTAGTAATTATGAAAAATCAATAGTCTCACAATATAAATCTGTAGAATTTTTCTTTTTTCAGTATATTTTTGATACTAAGTGTAGCAAAAAGCACTTGGATGTGATTCTGGAATATCTGTCAAATGATTATTATTTCGGTGACAATGTTGTAATGGGATTGTGCCTGGTTTTTACACCAAAAGTCATTCTTGATAAATATGATTTTTCACAAGCTTCTGTTGCAACCAATAGGAAGCGAAAGAAAGAAGTAAAAGACTTTGTGGAAGACTTGAAAAATCAGGATATTGAAATGAGAGTAATATGTTATTTTGATAAAGCAACACATTTTTATTGTGAAGTAACAAAAGTGTTTCGTTATTATAACTGTCAAGGCAGGAAAACTTTGAATCAGCGGCGTAGTGTAGAGGTATGTCGAGCTTTTGAGACATTTGATGAATTTATCAAGTATAGAAATGGCAATTTGAAAAATTGTGACTTATCAGGAGCCATTGATTTGGATGTTGATTTTTCAAAATATGCGACAGATGATACGACAAAATTACCGATTAGAGAAGATGCAAATCTGAGTTGCAAGGTATTGAAAGCATATAAGAATGGAGAATTTGTAGTATGTCAATTTTGGAGTAATGAAGATAAAAAAATTGTAAAACAGCAGGTACATAGGTTTAGATATTTCTTTGATTTCGTGGCATTTTTGAAAGGTGATTTATCGGGTTCAGATTTATTATTCTGTACTGGTATGAAAAATCTTTCAAACATAGATGAAATTAATTTGAGTGACGTGAAAATGACCAGTGAAATATGTGAAAAATTGAATGTTCAATATAAATCATATGATTATGATGAAAAACTCATTGGTGAGTTCCCTGTAGTTGAAAAGAATGAAGAAGAAACTGCATTGGTATTACAATCGTCAAGAAGAATTGTTTCATATGAAAGAAGTATGTTTTCCGCTGATCTTAGTAATATGTTTTTATGGGAATCTAATAGAATTAGCTACATTTCTGATTTACATTTGATGCATAGAATTAAAAATGCAGGTTGTAAATCAAAGGAAGATGTTATTTACACCATGAAAAAAATCATTGATTCTATTTTAGCTGATAGTTCGAGTTTAACACTTATCGGTGGAGATGTGTCATCAGAATTTTCAATATTTGAATTGTTTGTGAAAATGCTTAGAAAATTAGCAGGCTTAAGAAGCCGAAATTTTGTATTTGTTCTTGGAAATCATGAAATTTGGAATTTCCCAGGACTTCCAATGGATGAGATTGCTGACAAATACAGAACTGTATTAAAGAAAAATGGAATGTTCTTATTGCATAATGATTTATTTTATAGAAATGAATCTGATGACATTGGAATTATACCATACGATGAATTGATACAGTCAGATAATAAGGCTCTACTTGAAAAATTGAGATGTGCAAGATTAGTGATTTTGGGTGGTCTTGGATTCTCAGGGTATAATGAAGATTTCAATGCAAATGATGGTGTGTATCGAGCAACTGTTGATAGAAAAACAGAAATTCAAGAGAGTAAAAAGTTTGAACAGTTGTATGATAAATTGACAAATGTGTTAGCAAAGAAAAATACGGTCATCTTTACTCATACACCAAAAAAAGATTGGTGTGCAGATGCAGATTTTCATAATGATTTTGTGTATGTAAGTGGTCATACACATAGAAATATATTCTTTGACGATGGTGTAAAAAGAATATATGCTGATAATCAGATTGGATATAGAAATGAGAGTCCGCATCTGAAAAGTTTTCTGATGGATGGAGAATATGATTATTTTGGCGACTATGAAGATGGTATATATGAAATTACATCTCAGGAATATCAGGATTTTTCTCGTGGAAAGAATATATCAATGACTTTCAATAGACAAGTTAATATTCTTTATATGTTGAAAAAGAATGGGTATTACTGTTTTATTCATAAAACAAAGACAGGTTCGTTGTCACTGCTGAATGGTGGAGCCTTGAAAAAGTTAGATAAAAAAGATATAAATTATTATTATGATAATATGGAGTTAATGATTGCATCTATTGAAACACCTTTGAATAATTTTATAGCTTATCAGGAAAGGATTGCCGAGCAAATTAAAAAAATTGGTGGTAGTGGGTGGATTCATGGCTGTATCATTGACATTGATTATTATAATCATGTATATGTGAATCCAGTAGATATGACAATACGAAGTTATTGGGCATCGGATATTATTAACAAGCTTGTATATCCAACGGTACCATCATTGTTAAAAGCTGAATGCCCTGACTTATATGCTAACTATCTAAAATTGATTAAAGGTGAAAAATCAAATCTTTTAGCGGGGGAACAGATAAAGAATGAGATAGCATTGTTGCCACAAGAATATTTAGAAACAGACATTTATAAAGCATCTCGTGAGATAAAAAAGATGCAGAAATTAAATTCAAATGTGTTGACAACATGGTATGATATTGTTCCAGAGAAGAATAAATTGCCAGAAAAATAAGTAAATGTTAAGGAGTAATAATCATGCCAAGAAAATAAAATAATAACCTGAATTGTAAGATTGATAAGTCGGTATTAGATAAACTGTAAGAATTCATTTCTAATACATAACATTCCAAAACTGTTATGGTGAGAAAGAATTGGAAGAATATATCAACAAATACAATAAAACAGGTAGGTTTTAAGAAAAAGACAGCCACTTTTCCGCTAATTGGAATGTGACTGTCTTTAAATTTGCACTGTCAAAGGTTTAACTTAATGTCATTTCATTTTAATGAGCTTGTTTTCTTGTATATAGAGAGGTTGTAATCAGTTTTTACCGCCTATTTTAGAAGCCTCATTTTCTTCATTTAGATCGTCAATCATGCGCTCAATCAGCATTTTCTTGATGTAGACATCAAAGCTCAGCATGCAGATAAAGCTGAATGTGTGAAGAAATTTCTGATCTTCAGCAGGAAAATCCTCAAATGTCTCACCTGCAATCTTATATTTCTTGCCGAGATCCTTTAGGAGCTTCTGCGATTCCTCCGCCTCTAAGCTGAAAACCTCAGTATAGACATCCTGCATCGTAAATCCGTCATCATTACCGAAATACTTCTCGGTAAGCGGATTAAGAATCGAGCGTATATCGTTGATGCTCAATATATTTTTGAAATAATATATAAAAAGCAGTGTGAGCACATGCTCCTTAGAATACTTTTTCTTGTCCGGAGAAGGGAGCAGATTGTTTTTGGCATAGTTGTTTATCATTGTCTTGGTAAGGATTTTGTCGCTTTCATAGCGCTTTGATGCAGCGAGCTGCTCGTCCATGAAGGTTGTGACCTGATCCATGTACAGATCAATATTTGGTATATCCTCCGGCTTTATGTAATCTATTGATTTAAGCTGCTTTAATAATTCTGATAAAAATTCTTTAACGTCATTCTCCATATCATCACCTCAGACTTTTATTATATAGTATTGAAAACTATATGACAAGTTTTTTTTGATTTTTCTCATATTGGGTTGTGCAAAACATATGTTTGTGGTATGCTGTAGATAAATTATTTTTGTATTTATGGTTTGTGTGCCTGTAATAAGACTGGAGAATTGAGAGGAAAACAGATGAACTTAGATATGTTGAATGAACAGCAGAGGGAGGCCGTTTTGACCACAGAGGGACCGCTTCTTATTTTAGCGGGGGCAGGCAGTGGCAAGACCAGGGTTCTTACATACAGGACTGCCTACCTGATAGATGAGTGTGGCGTCAATCCTTACAATATCATGGCAATCACCTTTACAAACAAGGCTGCGGGAGAGATGCGTGAGCGAATTGATGATATGGTGGGCTATGGTTCGGAAAGCATATGGGTTTCTACATTCCATTCGACATGTGTGCGTATACTGCGCAGGTATATTGACAGGCTGGGATATGACACGAATTTTACCATATATGATGCTGACGACCAGAAGGCTCTGATGAAGGACATCTGCAAGCGTCTTGAGATAGATACCAAGATGTATAAGGAAAAGATGTTTTTAAATGTCATTTCATCTGCAAAGGATGAGATGATTGATCCGATAGAGTTTGAAAACCGCTTCACAGGTGACTTCGTGAAGCGCAAGCAGGCACTTGTATACAAGGAGTATCAGAATGCCCTAAAGCAGAATAACGCACTCGATTTTGATGATCTGCTTGTGAAGACAGTAGAGCTTTTTAAGCTGGATAAAGAGGTGCTGGATTACTATCAGGAGCGCTTTAGGTATATCATGGTGGATGAGTATCAGGACACAAACACCGTGCAGTTTGAGCTTATCAGGCTTCTTGCCATGAAGTATAAGAATCTGTGTGTGGTGGGTGATGATGATCAGTCCATTTACAAGTTCAGAGGTGCCAATATCTACAATATCTTAAACTTTGAGAAGCATTTTGAAGATGCAAAGGTCATAAAGCTTGAGCAGAATTACAGGTCTACCCAGAATATCCTGGATGCCGCCAACAGCGTCATTTCCAACAACGTGGGTAGAAAGGACAAGCGCCTTTGGACTGACAACGGAGCCGGAGACAGGATTACCTTTGAACAGCTTGAGAGTGGCTTCGAGGAAGCGGATTATGTGGCGCGTTCGATAGCGAGACTCGTGAGAAAGGGTGAGGCGCGCTATAAGGACTGTGCTGTGCTTTACCGAACCAACGCACAATCGCGTCTTTTCGAGGAGAAATTTATTGCTGCCAACATCCCATACAAGATTGTCGGCGGCGTGAATTTCTATGCCAGAAAAGAGATAAAGGATATCCTTGCATATTTAAAGACTATTGATAATGGCCATGATGACCTTGCGGTAAAGCGAATAATAAATGTGCCAAAGCGCGGCATCGGAGCCACAAGCATCAATAAGGTGACGGACTATGCCATTGAGAAGGGGATAGATTTCTATACGGCACTGCGCTATGTCGATGAGGTGCCGGGAATGGCGAGGTCAGCAGGCAAGATAAAACCGTTTGTGATGTTTATACAGTCACTTCGTGCGAGAGCCGAGATGGATTCGGTTTCGCAGCTCATACAGGCAATAATCGATGAGACCGGCTATGTCGATGAGCTGAAGGCAGAGGGCACGGATGAAGCAGAGCAGCGTATTGAGAATATTGATGAGCTTATAAACAAGGCTGTTGATTACGAGCAGGGGGAGGAGAATCCTACTCTCAGTGGCTTTTTGGAGGAGGTAGCGCTTGTAGCCGATATAGACGGTCTTGACGAAAACAGCGACTATGTGGTTCTTATGACTCTGCACAGTGCTAAGGGACTTGAGTTTCCGAATGTGTATCTGGCGGGCATGGAGGATGGCCTTTTCCCATGTCGCGCGTTCTCAAACACGAGTGATGATGAGACAAGCGAGTTAGAGGAGGAAAGGCGTCTTGCTTATGTTGGCATCACGAGAGCCAAGGAGCATCTGACTATCACATTTGCGCGTATGCGCAATGTGCGTGGAGAGACACGGTTTAACAAGGTATCGCCATTTGTGAAAGAGATTCCGCGTGAGCTTATGTCAGGTGAGGTCTATGAGCCAAAGCGCCGTGATGATGACCTTGAAAGAAATTCGCAGAGCACGTACAGAAAGGCTAAGGAGGCCTTCAAAAAGACACCTGTATACGGCACAGAGTATGCGACCACCTTTAATACACAGCGTACAAGGACACCTGTCTATACACCTGTGAGCAACCAGAAGTCTTTTGCCAGTGCTAATACCACCGGCGGCCTTTCATATAAGGTAGGAGACAGAGTATCGCACATCAAGTTTGGTGCGGGCGAGGTCATGGCAATCGTAGAAGGCGGCAGGGATTATGAGGTCACTGTGGATTTTGACAAGGCCGGTACCAAAAAGATGTTTGCTTCATTTGCTAAATTGAAAAAAATTGACTAAAATTATTGTAATTTTTATAGGAAAATTGGATATAATATGCTATAATGGATTTAACAAATAGCATTTGACAATTACTTTTGGAAAAGGAGCGGATTGAATTATGAGTAAAGTTGAAGAATTATTAAAGGACAACAAGCTTGCAGAGAAGCTCAGCATGGCAAAGCTTAATGACCTTCTCAAAAAAGAAGAGGAAGACAAGAAGCCTTCCAAGGCTGTTATCATATTTGCCATCATTGGTGTATTAGTTGCAGTTGCAGCAGCGGCATATGGTATCTACAGATTTTTCACACCGGATTATTTAGATGATTTTGATGATGAGTATGATGATGAATTCGATGATGATTTCTTCGAGGATGAAGACGAAGACGATGATGATGCTGAAGAGGAAAAAGAGGCACCAAAGACTAAAGAAGAGAAATAATCGTTTTTAGATAATGGGGGCTACATATGTAGTCCTCATTTTTCTTTATGTGTGAAGCAAGGCATTTGCAGTCAGGCATACAAAGGAATAATAAAGTATAAAGAGAGATAAGAATTACATGAAAAAAGGATTTAGAGGAACAGGAACCGTAGAAAGAGTAGACTTCCCAAACAAGGGAATAGCCGTTACAGATGACGGCGACAGAGTAATTGTGAAAAATACAATTCCGGGACAGAAGGTGGAATTTGTTGTAAATAAAGTAAAGCATCAAAGGGCAGAGGGCAGACTCATGGAGGTAATTGAGAAATCACCTCTGGAGACAGAAGAGCCATGTCCTCACTTTGGAATGTGCGGGGGCTGTACATATCAGACAGTGCCTTACGAAAAGCAGCTTGATATGAAGCTTACCCAGGTGAAAAAGCTCATTTCTGATGCTATTGGCACTGAGGAAGAGTCAGGATATGAGTTTATAGGGATACATGGAAGTCCGAAAAAGAGTGAATACAGAAACAAGATGGAATTTTCCTTCGGTGATGAGTACAAGGATGGCCCTCTTGCGCTTGGCATGCACAAAAGAGGAAGCTTTTATGACCTTGTGACAGTATCGGACTGTCAGATAGTGGATGAGGATTTCAGGACAATATTAAAGGCAACACTTGATTATTTTTCAAAAAACAATATCCCATATTTCCACAGAGCAACACACAAGGGTTATCTGCGGCATCTACTTGTCAGAAAGGCAACAAAAACCGGTGAAATCATAGTCGACCTTGTCACTAGCACACAGACAGAGGGCTTCAACGAGGAGGAACTGCTCGCAGGCTTTAGATATGCGCTTTTGACCAGGCAATATGACGGCAGATTCAAGGGCGTTTTACACACAAAAAATGACAGCGTGGCAGATGTGGTCAAAAACGAGGGCACAGAGGTGCTCTACGGAGATTCATATTTCTACGAGGAGCTCTTAGGTCTGAAATTCAAAATCACACCATTCTCATTTTTCCAGACCAACTCACTCGGAGCGGAGGTGCTCTATGAGACAGCGAGAGAGTTTATCCTGGGAGATGACAAGGATTCGCTAAATGGTAAAACAGTCTACGACCTCTACAGTGGAACCGGCACCATCGCGCAGCTTATGGCACCGGTGTGTAAGGAAGTAGTAGGTGTCGAAATAGTTGAGGAGGCAGTTTGCGCAGCAAAGGAAAATGCAGCTCTTAATGGTCTTGATAACTGTAAATTTATCGCAGGTGATGTCCTCAAGGTGCTTGATGAGATAGAGGAAAAGCCGGATTATATAATTCTTGATCCACCACGAGACGGTATCCATCCGAAGGCTATCGGGAAAATCATAGAGTATGGTGTTGAGAATATGGTTTATATTTCATGTAAACCGACAAGCCTGGCAAGAGATTTGCAGATATTTATGGACAGAGGGTATAGAGTGGAGAAGATATGCTGCGTGGATATGTTTCCGAATACTTACCATGTTGAGACAGTATGTTTATTGTCCAAACTCAACACAAAGCAACATATCGAGGTTGAGGTTAAGATGGACGAGTTGGATTTGACCGTAGCTGAGAGCAAGGCAACTTATGATGAGATTAAAACCTATGTACTTGAGAATCATGGACTGAAGGTTTCTAGCCTGTATATTTCCCAAATTAAAAGAAACTGCGGATTGGATGTGGGACAGCATTACAATCTGTCAAAGAAGGAAGATGCCAAAGCGCCTCAGTGCCCGCCGGAAAAAGAGAAAGCGATTATGGACGCACTGAAACATTTTCAAATGATTTGAGGGAGGTTGATGAATATGGCAAAGAATATGACAGAGGATTCAGTTCGTGACTTAGCTCGTGAAACTCTTGGTTTGGTTGATAGTGAAATTGCACGTGCTGGTGTTGGACAGCTTACCACATTCAATCAACTCGGGTTTCTAGGAGTAGCTGATAAACCAGATGGTTGGTATCTGCCGAATAATAAAAATGATGTTGCAGTTGTTCTGGAAACGAAAGCAACTCGTATTACTCTTGGACAAGCGCAGGTTGATGAAGTTCTGAAAAACGTGCGTATTATGCAAACACAATATAAGAAAGTTGTGGGAATTCTATATAATGGAGAAGATATTCGTGTTTTCAAAGGTGAAGAGGAAGTAAAGAAACCAGCCAAATTACAGAGTGTTAGCTACTATTTATCGCTCTATACCGTGGATAGTATTGATAAAGAGCGTATTTATGAATTAACTGCGAAGATCAACAATGGTCTGCATTTTGAATTCGGTATTAAAAATCTGTATCATCGCATGATTTTCACTGCATGTGCTTTAGTCGCTGAGCGTTATGGTGCTGGATTGCAGCGCATGAAAGATATGGGGTATGCGACATTCCATACAGCAATTCATTCGACACTGTCCAAATCGCTCGAAGATAGCCGAAAGCAAAATGCGAAAATCGATATTCTGTTGGAAGAATATTCCGACATTAAAATGAATACAACGGACAATCAACAGGCAATCAATGATTTTATCGACTGGGTTGTTGAGATTTCAGAGTGTGTTAACTCGAATGAATGGCGTGGTGAAGACGTAATGGGCATTTTCTTTAATGAATTCAATCGTTACAAGAAGAAGTCCGAAGCTGGTCAGGTATTTACACCTGAACATATCACCGACTTTATGTATAAGATTCTTGATGTAAATAAAGATGACTACATATTGGACGCAACTTGCGGGTCTGGTGGTTTCCTTGTAAAGGCTATGGCGAATATGATTCGAGAAGTCGGAGGAATGCAGACAGATGCAGCAGCCGAGATTAAATCGAGCCATCTTTTCGGAATTGAATTCGATCGTGAGATTTATGCACTGGCATGTGCAAACATGCTCATTCATAAAGACGGTAAAACTAACCTTGAGCAGATGGACGCCCGTACCGATCCTGCCTGCAAGTGGATGAAATCTAAGCCTATCACGAAAGTTTTGATGAACCCGCCATACGAGAATAAATATGGGTGCATGACGATTGTTGAGAATGTACTGGATAATGTCCCTGCTCACACGCAATGTGCATTTATCTTGCCTGATAAGAAATTGGAAAAGGCAAGCAAGGCCCAGATGAAGCGTATTTTGAAGAATCATCGTCTGCGAAAAGTCATTAAACTGCCTGAAGACTTGTTCTTTGGCGTTGGTATCACTACAAGTATTTTTATATTTGAGTCTGGCATTGGGCAGGATGGAAAGGAATTCTTTGCTTGCTATATGGAGTCCGATGGGCTTGCCACGGTTAAGAACAAGGGACGTCATGATATTTACGGAAAGTGGGCAGCTATTGAGGCACATTGGGTTGAAGTCATGGAAAAGCAGTCCGGCGATGATACGTGCCAATGGGTTAAACCCGACGAATATTTGTCATATCAGATGCCACAGAAGCCGTTCGAGATTTTCGAGGAGGACTTCCGTAAGACCGCAATGGACTATCTGATGTTCCAAAATGGGATCGATGCGAAGGCATTTGGTGAGAAACTTATGACCACAGCGATATATTCGAGCCGAGTGAGTGTTGACGAGGAGACCGTAACCATTTCTATGCAGAAAGGTGGTGACGGTGATGATGAAGATTGATACGAGTGAGTGGAAGCCTTTCGCTATAGGTAATATCTTTGATGTTGTCAAAGGCACACGCCTTACTAAAGCCAATATGACATCGGGAGATATCCGTTTTATTGGCTCATCGGCTATGAACAACGGTTGCACTTCGCTGGTTGGTAATATAGAGAATATGCACCCGGCAAATATAATTACCGTTTGCTATAACGGCAGTGTGGGAGAAACGTTTTATCAAGATGAGCCGTTTCTTGCTTCGGACGACGTTAACGTGCTATATCCGAAATTCAAAATGAATCGTAATATTGGATTATTTGTTGCACCTCTGATTAAATCTATCAGCGCACGATACAACTATGTTGATAAGTGGAAACAGGAGGTTATGATTTCGGATGAAATTATGCTTCCTGTTGATGCAAACGGCGAGCCTGACTGGACGTACATGGATGAATATATGTCAGAAGTCATGCATGAGGCTGAAGTAGAGCTTGGATATCTTAGCCAAGCAAACGGCGATAAGCATGTAATATGTATTGAGAAGTGGAAAAGATTTCACCTGTACGATGATGATTTATTTGATATAGATATGGGAACTAAACTCGATAGAGTAAAAATGACACAGGTGAATCCTAATGTAAACTTTGTAGGCCGTGCGAACACGAACAATGGCATAACTGCACGAGTTGATAGTATTGATGGGCTTGAACCATATTCCACTGGCAATATGACCCTTTCATTGGGTGGAGAATACCTTGGATCATGTTTCGTACAACCTGATAAGTTTTATACAAGTCAGAATGTTGTTGTCCTTATACCGAAGTGGGACATGTCATTTGAAGTAAAACAATTTATTGCAACGATGATTTTTAGAGAAAGCAGAAGCTATTACAAGGCGTTTATTGATGAATTAAATCGTCATATCAAAACTGATTTCTCGTTTTATTTACCTATTGATGATGCAGGAAAACCAGATTGGGGGCATATGGAGGAATACATGCGTTCTGTCATGAAGAATGCAGAAATTGATTTGATTGCTATGCAGACAATATTCTGACCAACAGCGATATACGGCCCGTCGTCCTATGGGGCGGCGGGCCGTATAATTGAAATTCCCGTGCATTGCAGACAAACCACAATAAATGGAAATATTGGCATGAACTTTTTTTATCACAGATTTAGGGTTACCGGCAGTAACAGTTTCTTCGGGTAATCCTCAGTTTGTAAAGAAAGAATATGACGGATTGCTTTGTTTGCGGTAAACGCTCCATAGGTGGTACTCTTGTAGACCTGCCTATTTTCCTAGATAATTA
>ERZ1026971.998-NODE-998-length-11931-cov-6.576878_pt1 | contig 11931 bp, 10 predicted proteins | sample MGYA00519294_ERZ1026971 | MGnify/ENA primary metagenome ERZ1026971 (study PRJEB26926, sample SAMN06164664) | human gut metagenome | biome: ENVO:00009003; feature: ENVO:2100002; material: ENVO:00002003 | host: Homo sapiens | place: USA | collected 2012 ... | reverse complement strand
GAGATACTGATCGGTCTCGTGGGCTCGGAGATGTGTATAAGAGACAGTTGCTATACCGAAAAGTGATCTGAATTTAAAATGGTTTATTTCCTATAATTATCCGACATGGAAAATTATGGAGTATGATTCCTTTGAGGATGCAAGAAAAGCCGTACAGGATAAAAAGGCAGACTGTTTTCTTTCCAGTTCAGGCCGGGCGACAGAGTATGTCAATGACAAAAAGCTTTACAGTGTTTTTCTGACACAGCCGGACAATATATCCTTTGCAGTCAGCCGGGGAAATTCCGTTCTTCTGTCGATCCTGAATAAGACTTTGAAGTCTATGCCTACATCCAAACTTACAGGTGCACTGTCTGCCTACGATAATGCTTCCCAGAAAGTTACTCTGCTGGATTTCATAAAGGAGAATCTGTTGGCGGTGGCAACTGTGTTTATCTGTGTATTTCTGGCAGTATTGCTGGTGATCCTTGGTATCCTGCAGAAAGCCAGGAGCGCAGAGACAAAAGCCAAAAAGGCAGCCAGACAGTCTTATGAACTGAACCAGAAGCTGAAAGAGAGCCATCATGAACTGGAAACTGCCCTGATGCATGCGGAAAGTGCAAACTCTGCAAAAACTACATTTTTGAATAATATGTCCCATGATATCCGAACACCTATGAATGCTATCATTGGTTTTACATCCCTTGCTGCTTCTCATGTGGACAATAAGGAGAAGGTAAAAGAATACCTTTCCAAAATATCAACCTCCAGTGAACATCTGCTTTCGCTGATCAATGATATCCTGGATATGAGCAGGATTGAGAGCGGAAAGGTAAAGATCAATGAGAATCCGCTGCATCTTCCGGAGCTGCTCCACGACATACGTACTATCGTGCAGCCCAATATTACTTCCAAGCAGCTGGATTTTCTGATCGATACCGTAGATGTAAAAAATGAAGATATCATTGCGGACAAATTGAGGCTGACGCAGATCCTGCTGAACATTCTGAGTAATGGTATCAAATTTAACAGGACCGGTGGAACGATCAGTTTAAGGATCCGGCAGCTGAAATCTGCACCGACAGGATATGGAAACTATCAGTTTATTATCCGGGATACCGGAATCGGCATGAAGCCGGAGTTTCAGGAACATATATTTGAATCTTTTACCAGAGAAGAAACCTCAACGGTAAGCGGGATCCAGGGAACCGGCCTTGGAATGGCGATCACCAAGAATATTGTAGATATGATGGGAGGTACCATCACAGTAAAAAGTGAAGAGGGACAGGGTAGTGAATTTACGGTAAATCTGACCTTTAAATTATGTGGCGAAGCAAAAAGCTACGAAAAGATCGAACAGCTTCAGGGTCTTAAAGTTCTGGTCGCAGACGATGATACAGATACCTGTCTCAGCATTTCCGGCATGCTGACAGAAATAGGTATGCGGTCAGAATGGACGGTTTCCGGGAAGGAAGCGGTGATCCGGGCAAAGCATTCCATGGAAATGGGTGATGAATTTTACGCATATATCATTGACTGGCTGATGCCGGATATGAACGGAATTGAAACGGTAAGACGTATCCGACGGGTTATCGGGGACAGCAGCCCGATCATCATACTGACTGCATATGACTGGTCAGATATAGAAGAGGAAGCAAAAGAAGCAGGTGTAACTGCCTTCTGCGAAAAGCCACTGTTTATGTCGCAGCTACGCGAATTGCTTACAAATCCTGTTCCGAAAACAAAAGAACCGGAAAAAAGGGAATGGATTTACAATGGAAAAAGAATTCTTCTGGTAGAGGACAATGAACTGAATCAGGAGATCGCACAGACCATTTTGGAAGATGCAGGCTTTATGGTCGAGACAGCCAATGATGGTGTGGAAGCAGTCAAAAAAATGGAACAGGCGGTTCCGGGACAGTATGATCTGATCCTGATGGACATCCAGATGCCTGTTATGAATGGCTATGAAGCTGCAAAACAGATTCGTTCATTAAAAAACAGAGAAACAGCGTCTGTACCGATTGTTGCAATGACGGCAAATGCGTTTGAGGAAGACAGAGAAAAATCTTACGAAGCCGGTATGAATGGATATCTGGCAAAACCTGTCAGTGCGGAAGCTTTGATCAATACGATTGATAAGATTATGAAAGATAACTGACAGAACATTAACCGATATGTATATAAATGAATGTAAAAACTGACCAGGGGCCTGTTATACAGCCTTCTGGTCAGTTTTTACATACAAAGCAGAGAGATGATCATTTTAGGAATCAATCATATTTTGGGCAGTTCACAGTGATATGCGATGCCAAGGGGTGTAACGAGAAGAGGATGTACAGGTCTGTACACAGGAAGTTTCAGTTTCTTCTCAAAAACGGTTGTAAATTCTTTAAACATGGAAGATCCGCCTACAACGTAAACAGCCGGAACCTGATAACCATGGAGAAATTTTTCGGTAATAACAGCCATTTTTTCAACGGTTGCCTTGATTACAGGAAAAATTTCATCTTCTTTTTCCGGAGTGGTCTTTAAAATTTCCGCTTCCTCATAAGGGATTTTATAGTGTCCGGCCACAGTCATGGTCATATGGCTGCCTCCGGTAGCCTCATCGTCTGTGTAAATGACTTTGCCATCTTTCAGGATACTGATGCCGGTTGTACCGCCGCCCACATCTACAACGGCGCCGTCTGTAATTTTGAGGACAGCAGCGGCAGCGGTAGGCTCATCTACGATATTGGTAACCTCAAAACCTGCACCTTCCAGGACATAACCGATGCTTTTGACACTGCCTTCCGAAACACCAGGAGGGATGGCAGCTGCACCGTAGGTAAGTTCTGTGCCAAGCTTTTCTTCCAGTTCATTTTTAAGCTTTGTTACAAGCTGGACGGATTCGTAATAATTAACGATCACACCATCCTGAATGGCATGGGACGGTGCGGAAATTCCGGCGATGGGACGGTTGTTCCGGTCAACGACAGCAAGAACGGTGTTGGCAGTACCAAGGTCAATGCCCGTTTTCAGACGGCCGCGGAATTTTTTGCATTCACCGGTTTCCACAAGTTCTGCGAAATTGGACAAAGTTCTGTTTTTTAATTCCATTCAAAATACTCCATTTCTTTCGGACAAGGACAAAAAAGATTTTGTCCCTGATATGAATTTTAATAATTACGACCGGTAAAGATGGCAACGGATCTGGGCCGCATGCAGAAATCGTGCTCAATACGTGGCTCCTGGCTTTCTTCATAGAAATAACGGCCATCTCCGTCCCCAAATGTGTTGACACAGAGATACCATGCACCAGGGCGTGCAAGTTCCGGAAGCGTAACCGTTACATCTTCCCAGTATGCGTTGATAACGATGTAGATCAGGTCATCGGCGCCTTTGCTCTTATCATAACCTGCAAAGCTTACGGCGAAGGTGTGGGCATCTCTTGGGATGGTCACATCCCTTGCATCAATGTTATGGGTGTGTATGTTTTCCATACCGCATACTGCGTTTGGAAGCTTGCGGGAGATGACAGGGTGGTCTTTTCGGAACTGGATCATATATTTGAAAAATTCGAAAAGATCGTGATTTTTCTCCAGAAGATTCCAGTTGATCCAGGAAGTTTCGTTATCCTGGCAGTAGGTGTTGTTGTTTCCGTGTTTGGTGTTTCCGAATTCGTCACCTGCAAGGAACATCGGGGTTCCGCGGCTGGACATCAGTACCGCGCAGGCGTTTCGGATCATGCGGAAGCGGAGGGAAAGGACTTCCGGATTGGTGGAATCACCCTCTTCTCCACAGTTCCAGCTGCGGTTGTCGTTGGAACCATCTGTGTTGTTCCAGCCGTTTGCCTCGTTGTGTTTCTCGTTGTAGGAATAGAGATCGTACATGGTGAATCCGTCGTGACAGGTGAGGAAATTGACGCAGGAATTGTATCCTGCATAGTTGTCATTGTGATCGGAATAAAAACCGCCATACAGGTCACCGGAACCGGAAATGCTCCATGCAGCGTCCCAGGCGTTCCAGAAATCTCCCTTCAGGAAAGAACGGAGGCAGTCACGGTAACGGCCGTTCCACTCAGCCCATCTGCGGCTGGCAGGGAAAGAACCAACCTGATACAGTCCGCCGGCATCCCAGGCCTCTGCGATCAGCTTGACATTTCGAAGAACCGGATCGTAAGCAAGAAGTTCCAGAAGTGGCGGGTTGTTAAGAGGGGAACCGTCCTCATGACGTCCCAGGATACTTGCAAGGTCGAAACGGAAACCATCCACGCGGTAGTTGATGGTCCAGTAACGTAAACACTCCAGGATCATCTGACGCACGATCGGATGATTACAGTTCAGAGTGTTTCCACATCCGCTGAAATTGTAGTAATTTCCCTCCGGAGTCAGCATATAATAAACTTTATTGTCAAATCCTTTAAAGCAGAAAGTTTTTCCAAGTTCATTTCCTTCGGCAGTGTGGTTGAATACGACATCAAGAATTACTTCGATTCCATTTTCGTGGAGCTCACGGATCAGTTCTTTCAGTTCGGTTCCCTCACAGTTATGTTCTGCCTTGGAAGCATAGCTGGTGTTTGGGGAAAAGAAGTTAACGGAATTGTATCCCCAGTATTCCAGAAGACGCTTGCCGTTTACGGTACGGGCATTCATGTTCTCGTCGAACTCGAAGATAGGCATCAGCTCCACCGCATTGATTCCCAGTTCTTTGAGGTAAGGAATCTTTTCACGAAGACCGGCAAAAGTTCCCGGGTGTGTGACACCGGAAGAAGCGTCCTGTGTAAATCCGCGGACATGAAGTTCGTAGATGATCAGGTCACTGATCTTACGGGTGGACTGAGGCATGTCTTCCCAGTCGAAAGAATCGCGTACCACACGGGCGTGATAGCTTCCAATCTTCTGCTGTCCCCATTTGCGCTGACCGGCAACGGCTTTGGCATAAGGATCAAGAAGAACTTTTGTCTTATCGAAGATATGGCCTTTTTCCGGTTCATAAGGACCGTCGATGCGGTAGCCGTATTCCAGGTCTTCGATGTCCAGTCCCATGACGATCATGGAATAGACATCACCGATACGACAGGCATTGGGAAAAGGAAGAACTGCGAAAGGCTCCTCTTCTCCGGAGTGGAAAAGAAGAAGCTCGCAGGATGTACCGTGACGGGTATGTGTGGTAAAGTTGACTCCGTTGGAAAGGGGAGTAGCGCCATTTAATTCAAAAAAACCGGGACGTACAGGAAATCCCGCGATAATATCTGTGGGCCGGGATGTCAGTGTATTCTCAGAAAGCATAGTCTGATTCTGTGTTTTCATTTCCGGTATCCTCCTTGGTAGAATTTTTTACAAACAAAAAATATTATAACTGATTTTCAGAAAAAAGTACAGGCTGGTAACCTATGAAGTTCACGGGAGTTGACAGAGATTGCAGAAATGTGATAAAAACCTGTACAGAGATGAGGTGAAAAAGTGGAAGAAAAAAGAAGAGAAGAATGGGTGGCCATTTTAAGACAAAGTCGGCTCTGCAGAAACCTGGAAGAAAAAGAACTCCTAAACCTCATGGAGCAGGAAGGAACGGTACGGACTTATTCCAGAGGGGAGCGGATCTTTCAGGAAACAGACCGGCCGGATTCGGTTTACATGCTTCTTAACGGAAGTGTGATCATCGCAAAAGAGACATTTTCCGGAAAAAGGATCCTTCTGGCGCAGCTGGAAAATCCAGGGGCTCTGTTCGGGGAGGTTTATGCCTTTATGGAGAAAGCTTCCTATGATATGTATGTGGAAGCGCTGACGCAGGTTTCCGTTCTGATCATGAGCAGCCGGATCTTTACAGACAGGGAAGAAAATAGTTTAAGCCGGAAACTTCGGGAAAATCTTCTTGAGGTTTTTGCCGGGAAGGCTTACAATATGAACCGGAAGCTTCGGATCCTTGGAAGCGGCAGTCTCCGGGAGCGGATCGTTCGTTTCCTTGTGGAATGCCAGGACAGTGAAGGACAGATCCACATGAATCTTTCCAGAGAAGAGATGGCGGATTATTTAAACATTACCAGGCCGTCTCTTTCCAGAGAACTGGGAAAGATGCAGGAAGAAGGAATCCTGGAACTTGACAGGCGTCAGATCCTTGTGAAAGATCAGGAAAAAATGGAGTTATATCTGTAAGGTAACATATGTTACCGAAGAATCTCCGGGATTTTTGTATGATGTCAGTGAAAACAAAAACATTTGCAGAAATATAAAAATCAGGGAGAGATGATATCATGATAAGAAAGATCGTACACATTGACGAAGAGAAATGCAACGGCTGTGGTGCCTGCACAGCTGCCTGCCACGAAGGAGCTATTGTCATGGCTAGTGGCAAGGCGAAACTGATCCGGGATGATTACTGTGACGGACTGGGAGACTGTCTTCCGGCCTGCCCTGCCGATGCGATCCGCATTATAGAGCGGGAAGCCGCAGATTATGACGCGGAGGCAGTGGAAAAAAGAATGAAGCTTAAGAAAACAGAGGCCTCGATGCCAGCAGGGAAGCCACACGTGTGCCCCGGAAGTATGGCAAGAAGCCTTAATAAAAAGCAGGAACCGCCGGTGCAGGCAGAGCAGAAAGAAGTTCCCCAAAATGCAGGGGAACAGACAAGCCGTCTTGCCCAGTGGCCCGTACAGATCAAACTGGTTCCTGTCAATGCACCATATTTTGAAAATGCACAGCTTCTGATCGCGGCAGACTGTACTGCCTACGCTTATGCAGGTTTTCATGAGAAATTCATGAAAGATCATGTGACGCTGATCGGATGCCCCAAACTGGATGAGGGAGATTATGCAGATAAGCTTGCAGAGATCATAGGAAATAATTCCATCCGGAGTATCCGTATCGTCCGCATGGAAGTTCCCTGCTGCGGAGGCATCGAGAATGCAGTGATCCGTGCCATGGAGCGAAGCGGAAAGATGATCCCATGGCAGGTAGTGACCATTGCCTGTGACGGCACGATCAGGGAGGAGCTGTAAGGAAAGGAATAAAAACAGCATGAGTGAAGAAACACTGGAGATTTCTTTTGATGAAATAGAGAAGGAACGGGAAAAATATCTTCTGGTAGATACCCGTGATAAAGTAACTGTGGAATATGGAATGATCCCGGGAGCGATTTCTGTTCCGGAACAGGAACTGGAAGAACGGGCAGAAGAACTGAAAGGGGATAAAATCCCGGTTCTTTACTGTACCAGAGGACTTTTCAGCCAGGAAGGGGCAGGGATGCTCCGGGAAAAGGGAATTCCCGCACGGAGTCTGAAAGGCGGATATACAGGATGGCTTTTTCAGCAGATGCAGAAAGAGTCCAAGAAAGGGGACAGTGAAGAAACGGAAAATGAGGCAATGGAACAGCGCCGGAAAGATATCGAGCTGAGCATCCGCAAGAAATTCCACAAGCAGCTGTTTTCCAGATTCGCCAGAGGGATCAATGACTATGAACTGGTGAAACCGGGAGATAAGATCGCGGTCTGTATTTCCGGCGGTAAGGATTCCATGTTGATGGCAAAACTGTTCCAGGAACTGAAACGTCATAACAAGTTTCCTTTTGAACTGGTATTTCTTGTGATGGACCCGGGATATAATGAGGCCAACCGTGCGGTGATCGAACACAACGCCAAACTTCTCGGAATTCCTATCACAGTGTTTGAGACTGAGATCTTTGATGCAGTTTACAATGTGGAAAAATCTCCGTGTTATCTCTGCGCCCGTATGCGAAGAGGATATCTTTACAGTAAGGCAAAGGAACTTGGATGCAACAAGATCGCTCTTGGCCATCACTATGATGATGTGATCGAGACGATCCTGATGGGAATGCTTTATGGAGCACAGGTACAGACTATGATGCCGAAACTCCACAGTACAAACTTCGAGGGGATGCAGCTGATCCGCCCCATGTATCTGATCCGTGAGGCAGATATCAAGCACTGGAGAGACTACAATGACCTGCATTTTATCCAGTGTGCCTGCAAGTTCACTGATACCTGTACTACCTGCCGTACAGACGGCACCAGTGTTTCCAAGCGAATGGAAATCAAAAATCTCATTGCGGAGCTTAAGAAGGTAAATCCCCATATTGAAAGTAATATTTTCCGAAGTGTGGAAAACGTGAATCTTCATACAGTCATTGCCTATAAAAAAGACGGCGTGAAACATTCCTTCCTGGAAGGATATGACGACTGAAAGATATAAATAATAAAAGCTGCCACCGGAGTTATGGGCCTGTTTGAGGCTTATGGTTCCGGAAGGCAGCTTTTGCTTTTTGAGTATATGGAATTATGGGGTAAATGCGTATTGAGAACATTTACGTAATCTATATGTTCTGCTTTGCAGAATGCTGGGCGCGGGCTTTTTCCCGCTGCCTGGTAAGATCATAATATTCATTAGAGACGATCCCACGGCTGGAAAGCGCTTCGTAAGTTTTCTGCTGTGCAGGGGTCATTTTCATTCCGATGGTGGAATTGACATCTGTCAGCACGCAGCCTGTTTTTTCTACCAGCCAGAAAAGAGCGGAATCATCTTCCGGGATCATTTTCCAGATTTCGTTTTCCGTATATGGTAAAAGGGCCATAAGGGTCTTCAAATGTCCGTCCTGGATTAGGCGGTAATCCCCATCCGGCATGATGATGCCGTCACCGTAGAGTTCTTTTTTCTTTTCCATTTCTTTCAGAAGTTCTTCTGTAAGTTTCATGATCGGCTCCTTGAGATTTGCTGCTTGGGGCAGCTTTTTTGTGCTGTTTTAACCGAATCAAGGAAGTCCCCTGCGGGGTTGCGAATATCCGTTTGACTACGAGTTAAAAAAATAACGAACAGCGCCTATATTGTATGAAGAGAAGATCAAAATGTCAATAGGTTAAAAAATATTTTTAGCTGTTTAACAAGAGTTACAATTGTGCAATATGGATATTTTTTCGGAATGATGCGTTAAATCTATGTAAAATTCGTCGTAAAACAGGGACTCCTGTGGTATAATAAGAATATTCAAAAAATTCGAGGAAGGACGATGCAGATGTTGAAAAACTGGAACCCGGAACAGATTCCGGAAAAAGAGGATATCAAAGTGCGTTTAAGTGCTGCAAGAACCAGATTATATGAGCTGCAGATGGCTCTAAAGGAGCATAAGATTCCGGTGATCGTGTTGTTTGAAGGCTGGGGAGCTTCCGGAAAAGGCAGTACCATAAGTAAAGTGATCAAGAATATCGATCCCCGTTTTTTTAAAGTCGCAACTATGTCAGCGCCTACAGAAGAGGACCTTCGGAAACCATTTCTTTACCGGTATTTTAAGGAGATCCCGGAAGCCGGTAAATTTACATTCCTGGATTCCGGATGGATGGATCAGACCTGCCGGGAGCGCATGGACAAAAAACTGAAAGGGGATGATTATGTAAAACGGGTTGACAGCATCCGCAGATTTGAACGGCAGCTGACGGATAACGGATACGTACTTCTGAAATTCTTTATGCAGATCGACCGGAAAGATCAGGAGAAACGTATGGGCATCCTTCTGGAAAGCAAAGATACCCGATGGAGAGTGAATGAATACGATCTCTGGCAGAATGATCACTACAAGAAATGCAGAAAAGTTTTTGACCAGTATATGCAGGATACCAACACTTCTTCTGCTCCGTGGTATATCGTAGATGCCAGTGACCGGAAATGGGCGGAATTACAGGTACTGGAAACCATGATCAGCAACATCGAGGTTGCCATGGAGAACAGCAAACATGCTGTGCCGATTCTCCAGAATGTTTTTCCTCTGGTGGAGATGCCGAAATTAAGCGAGATCCCTCTGGATGGAAAAGAAGTGGGAGACGAAGAGTACAAGGCAGAGCTTAAAGAACTCCAGGCGAAGCTCGGAAGCCTGCATAATCGGCTCTACCGCAAAAGAGTGCCGGTGATCATCACCTATGAAGGCTGGGATGCTGCCGGAAAAGGCGGAAATATCAAGAGGATCACGGAAGCTCTTGATCCCCGTGGTTTTGAGGTACATCCCATCGCCAGCCCGGAACCTCATGAAAAAGCCCGTCATTATCTGTGGCGTTTCTGGACAAGGTTGCCTAAAGATGGACACATTGCCATATTTGACCGGACCTGGTATGGAAGAGTGATGGTGGAAAGACTGGAAGGTTTTTGCAGTGAGAACGACTGGAGACGTGCATACAATGAGATCAATGAATTCGAGAAGGAACTTTCCGACTGGGGTGCTGTGATCGTGAAATTCTGGGTCCACATTGATAAAGATACCCAGCTTGCAAGATTTAATGACCGCCAGAACAATCCGGAAAAACAGTGGAAGATCACAGATGAGGACTGGAGAAACCGTGAAAAATGGGATCAGTATGAAACCGCAGTGGATGAAATGCTGCAAAAGACCAGTACTGTTTATGCGCCATGGCATATCCTGGAATCGGTAGACAAAAAATATGCAAGGCTGAAAGCACTTCGGATCGTGATCGAAGAAATTGAGAAAGCGCTGAAATAACAGAAAACAGAAGTTGCCTGTGAATGCCCGTTTTATGCGGGTATAGACATGGAATCAACATAAAAAAATGCGGCAGGGTAACGGACATTATTTTATAAAAAGTTTTATAAAAGAGTGCCGGTGTATATTCTGCCGCAATGATTTTGTTATGGGTTACATAGTCAATGCAGATGGTTTTATCTGTCTGGTATAGCGTTTTGGTTAATTCCTGAGATAATTCCGCATACTGCGAAGGGCATGTTTTTCCAGGCGGCTGACCTGGGCCTGGGAGATCCCGATCTCATCGGCAACTTCCATCTGGGTTTTTCCTTCGTAGAAGCGGAGATCAATAATGTGTCGTTCCCGTTCTCCCAGCCGGTTCATGGCGTCCCGGAGAGAAATATCTTCCACCCAGTTTTCCTCCCGGTTCTTTTTGTCGCTGATCTGATCCATGACATAGAGAGTATCTCCTCCTTCGGAATACACCGGCTCAAAAAGGCTCACCGGGCTCTGGATCGCATCCATGGCATAGACGATCATTTCCTTGTCAATGCCGATCTCATCAGCGATCTCCGCGATGGTAGGCTCTTTGAGATGCTGCCGCATATAGTTTTCCCTGGTGTAGATGGTTTTGTAGGCGATATCCCGCAGAGAGCGGCTGACCCGTATGCTGTTGTTATCCCGGAGATATCTTCGGATCTCTCCGATGATCATGGGAACTGCATAGGTGGAAAACTTTACCTGAAGAGTAGTGTCAAAATTATCGATTGCTTTGATCAGGCCGATACAGCCGATCTGAAAAAGGTCATCTGGATTTTCACTGCTGTTCTGAAAACGGCGGATCACGCTTAAAACAAGCCGCAGATTGCCTTTGATGTACAATTCTCTGGCTTCTTCATCGCCAGCTTTGATTCTTTTGAAGAGCTCCTCCTTTTCTTCCTGGTTGAGAACAGGAAGCGTTGAGGTATTTACTCCGCAGATTTCAACTTTATTCAGTGCCATCTTAGAATCCTCCTTGTCTTGTCAGTACATTAAGATGATTCTCAGAGGGCGGTTGAAATATACTTTTCCGGGGAAAATATAAAAAATAAAGGGCCTTGACAAATGTAATCGGTTCAGTCTCCTCCCAGCCGTTTTTCATCACGGAAATCAACAAGGATGATATCTTCACCAATCTGGCGGATGCAGTCCCAGGGGATGATGCATTCACTTTCTCTTGAAAAACACCAGCAGAATTTCCCGGGTTCCGGCATGATCAGGGCTTTCAGCCGGGCGGTTTCACAGCAGAATTCCACATCAAGAGGACAGCCAAGGCTACGGCAGGTGTGGATATTGATCACTTCTTTCTGTTTCAGTTCGCAGATACGCATAAAATTCATCACCTGATATGATTTTATGGAAAATCTGTAAAATTTATGCAAGTCCGATTATTGACACATTATATGCATTTATTCCTGTCTCTTATACACATCTGACGCTGCCGACGACTAGTCG
>ERZ1026971.979-NODE-979-length-12030-cov-7.801169_pt1 | contig 12030 bp, 13 predicted proteins | sample MGYA00519294_ERZ1026971 | MGnify/ENA primary metagenome ERZ1026971 (study PRJEB26926, sample SAMN06164664) | human gut metagenome | biome: ENVO:00009003; feature: ENVO:2100002; material: ENVO:00002003 | host: Homo sapiens | place: USA | collected 2012 ... | reverse complement strand
GCTCGGAGATGTGTATAAGAGACAGATTTAATGCAGTTATTAATTTGATTTTAAGTGTACTTTTAATTCCAATTATAGGTGTTTATGGTGCAGTAGTTGGTTCTGTATCAGCAGAAATCTTTGGATTACTAGTACAAATGGTTATTTGTCGGAAATTTGTTAAGGCAACAGAAATATTGAAAGAGCTGATTCCATTTATTTTGATTGGATTTTTAATGATGCTAGGTATTAAATATGTTGATATGATGGGAAAAGCATCGTTAATTAAATTGGGATTAGAACTGATAGTGGGAGGACTCATATATTGTATATTGACAGGTTTGTATATTCTTTGCTTTAGAAAAGATATAAAAGAGTCAATTATGAACAAAATAAATTTGTAGAAAAAGGAGATTCGATATGAAAATTGCAGTTGCAGGAACAGGATATGTAGGACTTTCTATTGCTACATTATTATCTCAAAATCATGAGGTAATGGCAGTAGATATTGTTCCAGAGAAAGTTGAGAAGATTAATAAAAGAATCAGTCCTATTCAGGATGAATATATTGAGAAATATTTAAAGGAAAAAGAATTGAATTTGACAGCTACGTTAGATGCAGAAGCAGCATATAAAGATGCAGATTTTGTTGTAATTGCAGCTCCAACAAATTATGATAGTAAGAAAAATTTTTTTGACACGTCAGCAGTAGAAGCTGTAATAAATCTGGTTATTGAATATAATCCGGATGCAATTATGGTGATTAAATCAACCATTCCGGTAGGCTATACTGCAAGTATCAGAGAAAAATTTCACTGTGATAATATTATCTTTAGCCCGGAATTTTTACGTGAGTCAAAGGCACTATACGACAATCTGTATCCATCAAGAATTATTGTAGGAACAGATATTGAAAATGCAAGGCTCGTAAAGGCAGCGAATACATTTGCTGGATTACTGCAGGAAGGGGCTATTAAAGAGAATATTGATACTCTGATTATGGGATTCACAGAGGCAGAGGCAGTAAAATTATTTGCGAATACATATCTGGCACTCAGAGTTTCTTATTTTAATGAACTGGATACTTATGCAGAGATGAAAGGACTTAATACACAGCAGATTATTAATGGTGTGTGCCTTGATCCTAGAATTGGTTCTCATTATAATAATCCGTCATTTGGCTATGGTGGATATTGCTTGCCGAAGGATACAAAGCAGCTTTTGGCAAACTATGAAGATGTTCCGCAGAATATGATGTCTGCAATCGTCGAATCTAACAGAACCAGAAAAGACTTCATTGCAGATCGGGTTCTTCAGAAAGCTGGGTATTATGCGTATGGGGACGAGAATACCTATGATGTTTCTATGGAGAAAGAAGTGGTGATTGGTGTATATCGCCTTACCATGAAATCTAATTCGGATAATTTCCGTCAGTCTTCTATACAGGGAGTTATGAAGCGAATCAAAGCAAAAGGAGCTACGGTTATCATCTATGAGCCAACATTGGAAGATGGAAGTACTTTCTTTGGTAGCAAGGTTGTAAATAATTTGGAGAAATTTAAAGAACAGAGTCAGGCAATTATCGCAAACAGATACGATAGTTGTCTGGATGATGTGAAAGATAAAGTATATACAAGAGATATTTTTGAAAGGGACTAAAAGGCAATATTAGGGGAGTATTGACAAATACATGTTTGTGAGTTAAGGAGTAGAAATTTTTATGTGTGGAATAGTAGGTTTTACCGGGAGACAACAGGCGGCGCCTATTTTATTAAATGGATTGTCTAAGTTAGAGTACCGAGGATATGATTCAGCCGGAATTGCTGTGCGAGATGGGGAGCATCTGGCACAGGTTGTTAAGGCTAAGGGAAGATTGAGTAATCTGGTTGAAAAGACGGATGAAGGGAAAGCATTATTAGGAACATGTGGAATTGGACATACACGTTGGGCTACGCATGGAGAGCCGAGCCAGATCAATGCCCATCCGCATGTGTCTGGAAATTGTACAAGATCAGGTTCTGGGGAAGTCGAATCAGAAGTTGTTGGAGTGCATAATGGAATAATTGAAAATTATACGGAACTGAAAGAAAAACTGTTAAAACATGGATATACTTTTTATAGCCAGACTGATACAGAAGTGGTAATTAAACTGGTGGATTATTATTATAAGAAGTATAACCTGGGACCGATTGACGCAATTGCGAAAACTATGGTTCGGGTGCGTGGATCGTATGCACTGGAACTTATGTTCAAAGATTATCCAGGAGAAATCTGGGTGGCAAGAAAAGATAGCCCGATGATCATTGGCGTGACCGATGGAGAAACCTATGTTGCTTCTGATGTGCCTGCCATTTTAAAATATACGAGGAATGTCTATTATATTGGCAATCTGGAATTTGCCAGATTAACACCGGGAGAAGCTCATTTCTATAATCTTGATGGAGATGAAATCGAAAAACAGACGACAGAAATTAAGTGGAATGCCGAAGCTGCTGAAAAAGCGGGATTCGAACATTTTATGATGAAAGAAATCCATGAACAGCCGAAGGCCGTCAAGGATACTTTAGGGTCAGTAATAAAAGATAATTGTATTGATTTATCTTCGGTTGAACTTACAGAAGATGAAATTCGAGGATTTGATCAGATTTATATTGTTGCATGTGGTTCTGCATGGCATGTTGGAATGGCTGCACAATATGTAATAGAAGATTTGGCAGATATTCCGGTAAGAGTGGAACTTGCTTCGGAGTTCAGATATAGAAGAATGTCATTAAATAAAAACTCTCTGGTTATAGTGATCAGTCAGTCTGGAGAGACTGCAGATACGTTGGCTGCATTGCGTCTGGCGAAGGAAAAAGGAATCACAACGTTGGCAGTTGTGAATGTTGTTGGTAGCAGTATTGCACGTGAGGCAGATAAAGTATTCTATACACTTGCCGGACCGGAAATATCGGTAGCAACAACAAAGGCTTATAGTGCTCAGCTTGTGGCAATGTACTGTTTGGCTGTTCAGTTTGCAAAAGTCAGAAATATGATTACAGAAGAACAGTACAGCAATTATCTTTCCGAGTTATTGACAATTCCGGACAAAATTCAAAAGATATTGCAGGATAAGGAAAGACTTCAATGGTTTGCCGCAAAATATGCAAATGCACATGATGTATTCTTTGTTGGTAGAGGAATTGACTATGCGATTTCTCTGGAAGGAAGTTTGAAATTAAAGGAAATTTCATACATTCATTCGGAAGCATATGCAGCAGGAGAGTTAAAACATGGTACGATCAGTCTGATTGAACCGGGAACTTTGGTAATTGGTGTATTAACGCAAAGTGACCTTTATGAGAAAACGATTAGTAACATGTTGGAATGCAAAAGTCGTGGAGCATATCTGATGGGATTGACAACGTATGGAAAATATGAGATTGAAGATCAGGTAAACTTTGCAGTATATGTTCCCAAAATTGATGAGCGTTTCGTAGGAAGCCTTGCGGTGATTCCGTTACAGTTAATGGGATATTATGTCAGTGTGGCGAAAGGCCTGGATGTAGACAAGCCAAGAAATCTGGCAAAGAGTGTGACTGTGGAATAAAATTATTTGAAATTAGCACTCTGGGTTGGTGTAGAGATAGATGCCAGCCCAGAGTATTAGTACAATTTGATTGGATTGACACGAAAATGGGAAGACCAAAAAAGAAACCAGAATATGATTCAGAAAAGATAATGGAACAGTTTACGAACTGTATTGCGGAAGCATATATGTTTGGAGCAGGCGGTGGATCAGCAAATTCATTACGGCAAATATCAGAACAGTTCAATATTACCTTAATGAAGACACGTAAAATATTAATTACGGCGGGTGTGTATCATACTGAGCTTAGTGAGCAGGTTATTTCGTTAAGAGAAAATGGAAAAAATATTCCAGAGATTATGCAGGAGACTGGTTTGAGTAGATCTTCGGTTCATTCCTATTTGCCGTATACAAAAATGATATACAATGCGGATGAATTAAGCCTGTATGCAGAGAGGTGTAGATTGTACCGGGAAAGAAAACAGGCTGTTGAAAAACTGCATTGCTGCATCGGTAAATCATATGAATTACTGGAAAATCATTTATGGGAGACGTTAAAATTGTTTTCAGGCTATTCTTTTACGACTGTAAAGGGATTAAGATTTCATTATACGGTCAATGGAAATGAAATCCTGATTGACCGGAAAAAGAAATCAATAACCAGAAGCAGTGTAAATATTGCTCTGAAAGAAACGATGGAGATGAAGAGAAATGTAAACGGACCGAAGAAATTAAAGGTTTTTGGAGCGAGTTATCTGTACCCGATATTTTTACGGTTTGATCTGATCAAAACTGAAAGGGAATAGAATGGATATTTACCAGATATGGACAACGTATAATAAAAAGTGGTCAAAATATGAGATATTGGCATTCAGCGTATTGCTGCTTTTGACAGTTATTGTGGTAGCAGGATGTGTATGTAGAAAAAAGATTAATATAATGCAGGCAATGGCTGTTGTGATGATGGTAATATTTCTTGGAATTGTGTTTGGATCTACGGTATTTACTAGGACAAGTACTGTTCGCCAGTATGAATTGGTACCGTTCTGGTCATGGAAGGCAATTTTTAAATACAAAGACTGGGAATTGCTAAAAGAAAATTTATTGAACTGTATATTGCTGCTTCCTGCCGGAGCATTGTTACCAATAATTGCAAATCATAAAGTGAAATGGTGTCGAGCATTATTGTTTGGAGTTCTGGTATCGGCAGTAATAGAAACCAGTCAGTTGGTATTTATGCGTGGATTATTCGAATGGGATGATATGATTCATAATGGACTTGGGTGTATGATCGGAAGCATGATAATCAATTTTTTTATGAAAAATAAAATCAGGGATTGACGAACGTATGTTCTGATAGTATAATCATAAATGTCAGAAGGAAAAAGGAGGTCAGCACTGATCCTTTGGATAGAATCTATATGGTAAGCAACAGTCAAGTACTGTTTCGGGATGGCTTATCAGAAACTCATCAGCGGTTTTCTTTCCCTTATCCGTTTGAGTGATATTATATTGCTTGGAGGACTGGAGATGAGAGCAGATTTGAAAAAGATTGGCGAACAAAAGAGAACAGATTTAGTGGGACAGACAGAGAGAGCATTATACTTACTGGATGTAATCAGTACAATCACAGACCGGGGGAATAATGCAGAAGTGAGACGCAAGAAGGACGGAACTTTAACTGTATACGAAGTAAAAAAGAATATTGTGACCGTTTAATAAATTGGTATTAAGCGAAGGACTAATAGGAGTCAGAAACATTTACAAAGAGAAGTGAATGTTCCTGGCTCCTTTTTTATAAGCTAAGAATGTGGATTTTTCAGAATGCTTGATAACATTCGATCATCATTATGACGAATGTGGTATGTCCGTTCTAATTCGGATACATTACATAATTTAGCGATGGATTCTGCATAAACAGAAAAGTCTAAATCAGTAGTTAATGCTGATTTATCAATTGAGTAGTGGTCTTTTGCAATATTTAAATGATTTTGTAGATTGACTTTAAAGGCCGGATCAATATCAGTTCTGTTAAGAAACTCATCTATTTGGGTTTTTTTAATAATAATTCTGTTGTTTTGCAATCTTAGAATACCCTGAATAAGTTCTTGAGTAGCAGAATCTATGGTAGGATACTGTTCCACATTACATAGACAGAATCGATGTATTGCTGGATAACGGATTCGACCAGAAGATGATGTTACTGCACAGCCAACAATACATGCCAAATCTTTGTTATTCAAATCACCATGATCAAAAACAAGGGACCACATATCTCCGTAGCGGTTACAAGCCAACTGGCAGAAGATCATTTTGGTAGATGAATAAACTAAAGTTCCTTCATAATGTTTGGAAAAAGGTTCGCCTTCAGGAGTTAAATCACCGGAATCTAAGTCCAGTATAGCAGAACATTCATTAGTACCATATATGTCTCCAAGCTGAAGAATTCCATGTGTAAGAGGTTTATTTTGGTATTCTTCAGAATTAGCCGCTGTGGACAGAAAGAACACATGGTATTTACCGGTATATCCATAGTAGGCGGGATTGCTTATATCATAAATAAGTTTTTGCTGATTTTTCTCGGAAGCAGTTTTTGCTATTTCGATAGAGTGCAAGATAGCTGTAAGGTTAAGGTCTAAGCCATCGCATATTTTTAATAGTGTAGAGATTGTAGTAGAGGAAGGTGCTTTAAACATATAGTCGATGGTTCGTGGGGACATTTTTCCTGCTTTTTCGGCGCAGATTTTGGCTAAATCACGAGATGACAATGATCGTTCATCCATAACCGATTTTATATAATCAACAATTTGTCGAAGAATCTCTTGATTATTCATAGAACAGGACTCCTTTCTGAGAGAAGGTTACTAATTAAATTCATAATAACACACACAGAAAAAGAATGAAATAATAAAATGCGCAAAATATTGCACAAAAAAACATTCAAAGGCAAAGTGACTGCAATGTTAATTCATTAACATGAAAAATAATGCAAATTGCACAAAAAAAGACACCATAACGCATTTGTTATAGTGCATATTGACAATAAATGGTAGCGATGCTATAATGTAAAAGACCTACTCCCTTGGCACGAGAGTAGATCTAAAAACGCTTAGACAGACAAAATCGACATCATCCTACTGGTCTATATCCAATTGGCACTTGGAAATAATAGGATTGGTGTCGGCTTTTATCGGTACTATATCATGTTGTACATAACATTAGTTGCGGCTCATATACGAATGCCCTTCTATTGAGTAACTTTAAATCTGAACCTTCAACCCAGATTCTATTTTCCTCTATTTGGGGGAATATGTAGAAAAAGTTGTCAAATACAACGTGTATTAGTATATCATGCATAGAAAAACCAGTCAAGTTTTTTTTGCAATAGATATATTAAATTTGTATGAAAAATATGTAAAATAAGAACAATTTCCAGCGAGTATAGTGGCTGGAGAGACGAAAAGAATGCGAGAAATTACTATGGATAAAAATACGATAAAAGAAACGGTGCGTATGATAGCAAGTGACCAGATCGTTATCAGCGTTGTAGGATTTCAAAGCAGGAAGAGTATCGGCTAAGAATCTTTCAAACAAGCAGAAAGCAGTGTTCCTCGACCGGGATGGTACGATCAATAAATATGTTGGGTTCCTTAGAAACATTAATGACTTTGAGTTGATTGATGGTGTGGCAGAGGCAATCAAGAAAATTAATGCGTCTGGTTATCTTGCAATTGTAGTCACAAATCAGCCTGTTGTTGCTAGAGGAGAGGTGGCATTCCAGGAACTGGAGGAAATCCATAATAAGATGGAGACAGAACTCGGCTTGCAGGGAGCCTACCTTGATGCAATCTATTATTGCCCTCATCATCCACACAAGGGATATGAAGGTGAAGTACCAGAATTGAAGATTGAATGCGATTGTCGTAAACCGAAGCCGGGAATGTTGCTAAAGGCGGCGGATGATTATAATATCGATTTGAGCCAGAGCTATATGATTGGTGATGGTGAGAACGATATTAAAGCTGGATTAGCGGCCGGATGCAAAGCAATTCTGGTTAATGGAGCCGGAACAGATGCTAAGAACGAAGATTTTGGACAAGCTGACACACTGTCTTCTGTACTAGAGTTCGTAGACAAGTATTTGCAGTGAAGATAGCCTAGAATGATTTTTGGGGTTTGATTAAATTGCGAGCACAGTAAGGAGAGAATATGAACACAACATTACTTATCATGGCCGCCGGAATCGGCAGCCGTTTTGGAACAGGAATCAAGCAGTTGGAGCCAGTGGATGATGCTGGACATATCATTATGGACTACTCGATCCATGACGCAATTGAGGCAGGCTTCAATCATGTGGTATTTATCATCCGTAAGGATATCGAGAAGGAGTTCAAAGAGGTCATTGGTGATCGCATTGCATCCATTTGCTCCTCTCACAACGTAACTGTAGACTACGCTTTCCAGGATATCAACGACATTCCGGGAACTCTACCGGAAGGACGTACAAAGCCTTGGGGGACGGGTCAGGCAGTCCTTGCAGCAAAGGATGTCATCAAGACTCCGTTTATTGTGATCAATGCAGATGATTATTATGGCAAGGAAGGCTTCAAGGCGGTTCATGAGTATCTGGTGAACGGCGGAAAGTCCTGCATGGCTGGCTTTGTGCTGAAGAATACGCTGTCTGATAACGGTGGAGTGACCCGTGGCATCTGCAAGATGGATGATCAGAACAATTTGACCGAGGTTGTGGAAACCAAGAACATTGTAAAAACAGCAACCGGAGCAGAGGCAGACGGTGTAGCTGTGGATGTGAATTCTCTGGTTTCCATGAACATGTGGGGATTGACTCCGGAGTTTCTGGATGTACTGGAGGAAGGCTTCAAAGAGTTCTTTGAGAAAGAAGTTCCGGGCAATCCGCTGAAAGCAGAGTATCTGATTCCCATCTTCATCGGTGAGCTGCTGGAGCAGGGCAAGATGTCTGTGAAAGTTCTGAAGACCAACGATACCTGGTACGGCATGACCTACCATGAAGATGTTGCAGCTGTAAAGGACAGCTTCAAGAAGATGCTGGAGAACGGAGTGTATAAGGCTGACCTGTTCAGTGACCTGTAAACGATGATGAAAGAATCGATTGATTTACTCGGAAAGATTCTCACAAACATCCTGACTGCTCTCTATGAACCGTTTGGATTCTCAATCTTACTCTCTTTCCTTGCCATGTTCTTCTATCTATATGCGTATGAGCCTCAAGAGGCAGGCAAAGGATGGAAGAATGCCATAGTGATATGGTATCAGAAGTTCAAGGAGAGTGTGTTGTTTCGGAAACTGTTCTTCCTGGCCTTTGTGACTTCACTTATTCTGTTCCGAACCCTGTTAAACCGCAATCTTTGGATGAATCCTTTATCCGATGTCATGGGTGGCTGGGGCATCTGGGAGACAGTGAATGGCGAACAGAAGCTGACCACCGAGTGCATCGAGAACGTGATCATGATGATGCCTTTTTCAGCGGTAGTGATGTGGACATTCGGAGAGAAGATTGGAAACGGCTGGAAGAAGATACTGTGGCAAAGCGGGAAGATAGCATTTTACTTTTCGATAAGCATTGAGATGCTGCAATTATTGTTTCGTTTGGGAACATTCCAGCTATCAGACATATTCTACAACACAGTCGGCGGAGTGATAGGCGGATTGATGTTTTGTGCGGTGATGAAGGCAAGAAAACGTCTGTAAAAAGGGTTGAAATTGTGATATACTGGGAGCGGTAGCTCCCTACGCTGCTCTGATAATCACACACCTCTTCGTGGTGAGCAGCAGGCAACGATCTATTATGATTGGCGAAGATGTGAAGAATAAATTTGTCGCTTATTGTTTTATTTGGAACTTGGCTGAGTTGCATGAAGTTAAAATTCAAAACCAAAGGATTTGTCAAAGACATTGAGATTGATGGAGGTGCTGTGATGAACAGTCTGATTGTAACGTATATGTGGGTTCAGATGGGATTCCCTACGGGTGTATTTGGGGTTCGTAGCCAACACTTACATGAACAAAACAGCTAAGCGAAGAATAAAGCGTTAATAAACGAAACTACACCTAGAGGCCGTACCTCTGGACCCCGCTAATAGATTATTACAAGCAAGGATGTTTACATATATAGGAGAAGATTAATGGCAGATGATTTCAAATTTGGAACCCCACTTACGCCTGACATGATTTCAAAATTTAATGCTAGTATACAACCGCAAAGAATGATTGCAGAAAGTATTGCAGCAGAACAGGACCGTATGATGCGTCAGGCTCAAGAAGTGGGCGAGCAAGCATATCAGAATAGAAAACGGATGCAAGAAGCAATGGAGCGCACAGCACATAATACAGATGTGACTAATGAACGTTTAGAAAAGATGATTGACCAGCAATCGTCACATATTGAATTGCTGGAAAAAACAAATGAAACATTGCAAAAACAATTGGAAACCGGTCAAAAACAGCTAGAAATACTGCAGGATATTTTTGCTTCTGGCGAGGATGGAGTTCAGGTTGAAAAAGAACTGATGAACTTGATAAGGAAAGAGATAGACGAGACACACCCTCTTTGGGAATATGTTAAAGATAAGGGCGGAGATATTGCGGTGGCTGGTGCGACAGCTGGAATTCCTGTATTGTATGGTGCTTTTAAGGCATATCTTCTGTCTAAAGGAGTTATGCTGCCATAAGATTGCTCCTATACCTAACACTGTGCTATACTTAAACAACTATAAAAGGAAAGAGGTCATCACCTATGCCCAGAACAAAAGGCAGCAAAAACCGTCCCAAAACCAATATCACCAAAGACTATGCATCCCAGATCGTAGAGAAGCAGGAGGCTATTGCGTCTCTGAATACCGAGATCGCATCCATCCAGAAAGCGATTGAGGAGCAGAAGAACACATTGAAAGAGAAGAAGTCTGCTCTGAAGAAGGCCGAAAAAGAAGTGGCATCCTTGGAAGCGAAGAAGGCAAAAGCAGATGCTAAGGCCGCTGAAGAAGCTAAGAAGACCGAAGCAGAGGCTGTGCTGAAGAAGCTGCTGGCAAGTGGCATGAGTGCGGATGAGATCCTCGAAAAACTGAAATAAGATCGACCGTGTGGACAAACTGAACTCCAGGAGTTCGCACGGTATATTTTGAAGGCTGTTATATAGTTTATGACGAAAATAAAAATTGAATAGAAATAAAAGAAATGGAGCGTGAGAAAAATGAACTTATCTAAAATACACCACATCGCGATCATCGTATCCGACTACGAAGCCGCAAGGGAGTTCTATGTGAACAAGCTGGGCTTTGCTGTCATCCGGGAAAACTACCGCCCGGAGCGTAAGGACTGGAAGCTGGATCTTCGTGTCAATGAACACACGGAGCTGGAGATTTTCGCTGAGGAAAATCCTCCGAAGCGTGTGAACCGCCCGGAGGCCTGTGGGCTGCGTCACCTTGCGTTCTGCGTTGAGAGCGTGGAGCAGACAGTGAATGAACTGGCGGAGGTAGGCATTGAATGTGAGCCGATTCGTGTTGACGATTATACCGGAAAGAAGATGACTTTCTTCCATGATCCGGATGGTCTGCCGCTGGAGCTGCACGAATAAGCATGGGAAAGAAAAGAGCGTATAAATCTCGGAAGCCCGGTGGAGGCCGAAAGAAGCTGAAGCCGGAGTACGATGCCGGGAAAAATCTGAAAGAGCAGATGGAAAGTGCTGTGGCACTTTATGATTCTAAGATGTCCTTGCAGGCCATCGGCGAAGAACTGGGATTAAATCCAATCAAAGTACGGAAGCTGCTCATCACGGCCGATGTGTATGAATCTGAAGTGGCGGAGAAGGTGCAAGCTACCTTTCAAGAATACAGTGAAACACAAGACTACAAAACTGCCATCCTCTCAACCGCAAATGATCTTCAACTCTCCAAAGCCTCCGTTACCTCGTACCTGCCTTATAAAAAAGGCGTATACTTCCCAAATACAGCAGAAAAAGAGAAGATCAGTGTTGGAGCAGAGCGGCAGCGGAGATACAGAGCAATGAAGCGGTGGAGGACTAATCCGACAGAAGAGAACTTCTGGGGAGTGGTTCTGGCTTATGCTGGTGTGAAATTCAAAACCTACTCTGGCTTACCATTCTCTTACGAAATTAAAAAAGGTAGGAATGGCGAGTACACGAAAGAGCTGTGGATCGACCGCCGGGAGAAGAGTAAAAGTCTAGCGTGGAGTTCTATAATTTTGGCACTGAAGAATATTAAAGGAGTGGTAGACCGCCCAAAAGCTCTGGGGGATATCCGGGGCGTGACTTATATTTACGGGATGTTCTATCGGTTCGGCTTGATGGATGTGCCAGATGAAGTGAAGGAGAAGATGGGGCATCCGAAAAACCGCAAAAAATAGGTTGCTATGTGCAAAAGTCTACGGTAATATGTGCCGTAACTGAGGATGTGAATCTCAGTTGGGAAGGATGGTAGCATTATAGA
>ERZ1026971.978-NODE-978-length-12031-cov-5.759519_pt1 | contig 12031 bp, 7 predicted proteins | sample MGYA00519294_ERZ1026971 | MGnify/ENA primary metagenome ERZ1026971 (study PRJEB26926, sample SAMN06164664) | human gut metagenome | biome: ENVO:00009003; feature: ENVO:2100002; material: ENVO:00002003 | host: Homo sapiens | place: USA | collected 2012 ... | reverse complement strand
AGATACTGATCGGTCTCGTGGGCTCGGAGATGTGTATAAGAGACAGTTCTTAAACAGACTCACCATCCGCTGCGCCTCTCGGTCCGCCTTTTCCTCCGCCGCCTTAATGCGGGTAATATCCGTAAATACGGCGTGAAACACCGGGCACTCGCCCTCGTAGCGCTGAATACCCGCCCGCAGCTGGCACCAAATAAATTCGCCCTCATGCACCCGCACCCGGCACTCGCAATCCACTTCCTCACCTACGGCCATGGCGCGACCGATGGCCTGGAATACCGCAGAGCGGTCGTCCGGGTGAAGCAATTCGTCCAGTCGATAGGCCCGCAGGCGGCTGCTCTCCTGGGAGGTGCCGAACAACCGACAGCCGCCTTTATTCAGATACAGGCACTCAATGTGCATTTCCGGCGTGACCTTAAACAGACACACGCCGCCGCACACCAGGTCGATAAGCTCATTCATCTCCACCGCCTGGGCCCGCAGCTGCTCCTGGCGCCGCCGGCTCTCGGACACATCCGCAAAGGTCATGCGGCACAGGGTGGAGTCCTCGTAATTCTGACCCACACAATGGACAAAGAGCGGCGTGCCCTTTTGGTCCAGCAGGTCCATGGTCATATATGTAAATCGGGCGCCCTTTTTGCAGATGTTTTGCATCACCCGCTCCCGGTCCGCCGGTTTTAATTTGTCGTACAGAAACAGCTTGCCCTGTTTGATCTTAGACGGGTGCACACCGGCAAACTGGGCAAAGTGGCTGTCTGCGTCTGTCACCTGCAAATCGTTGGCCTTATCCACCACCACATTCATAAATTCAACTTCATAGGGGGCTGGGTCCATATTTTCCCGCTGCGTGGCTCCCACCTCTCTTTCTCTGCTTCTCTGCGCTGTGTATCTCTGCAAAATTCTTTCTGAAACGGCGGCAGACCGCCTGCCTGCGCGCCATAGCCATTATAGCACACTTTCTTCCCCATTTGCGAACGATTTTTTACAAGTTAGTAAAATTTTCATAAAGTCCGTAAAAATTTCATAAAACGGTAGGCAATCGGCCGGATTTGTGCTATTATATCTTTATTCTATACACCCGGAGTGAATACTATCAGTTAGGAGAACCCCCATGGCAAATGTTTATCGGATTTTTGTGGAAAAGAAGAAAGGCAACGACATTGAGGCCATGCAGATCTTAACGGATCTGCGCCAAAATGTGGGCATTACAGCGCTCACCGGCCTGCGGCTTATTAACCGCTACGATGTGCAGGGCGTCAGCGAGGCGGAGTTCCGCCGTGCCGTGCACGGGGTCTTTGCCGAGGACAATCTGGACAATACGGCAGACGAAGTAACCTTCGCCCCCGGCGAGCGGGTGTTTGCCATGGAGTTCCTGCCCGGCCAATACGACCAGCGGGCAGACAGCGCCGCCCAATGTATTCAGCTGCTCACCGCAGGAGAATGTCCCCGGGTAGCCAGCGCCAAGGTGATCGCCCTTGCCGGCGACATTACGGACGCGGAGTTTGATAAGATTAAATCCTACCTGATCAACCCGGTGGAGAGCCGGGAGGCCACCATGGCCAAACCGGAGAGCCTGGATCTGACTGCCGATGTACCGGCGGACATTGCGCGCATTGCCGGCTTTATCACCAAGAGCGATGACGAAATCGCCGCATACCACAGCCAAATGGGCTTTGCCATGAGTGTGGAGGACCTAAAGTGGGTGCGGGACTACTTTAAGAACGAAGAACACCGGGATCCCAGCTTAACGGAGCTGAAAGTGATTGACACCTACTGGTCCGACCACTGCCGCCACACCACCTTTTCTACCAAGCTGGACAAGATCACCGTGGAGGAAAGCAAGTACGCCGCCGCAGTAGAGGACGCCCTGCGCCTGTACCTGGATATGCGCGGCGCCCTGTATGCCGGCAAAAACAAAGACATTTGCCTGATGGATATGGCCTGCATCGGCACCAAATATCTGAAGTCACAGGGCAAGGCGGACAATCTAGACGAGAGCGAGGAGATCAACGCCTGCTCCATTGAAGTACCGGTAACGGTGGACGGCAAGACCGAGCAGTGGCTGGTGCAGTTTAAGAACGAGACCCACAATCACCCCACGGAGATTGAGCCCTTCGGTGGCGCGGCCACTTGCCTGGGCGGCGCCATTCGTGACCCGCTGAGCGGGCGCGCCTATGTGTACCAGGCCATGCGGGTTACCGGCTCCGGCGATCCCACCACCGCCTTTGCAGACACCCTGGAGGCCAAGCTGCCCCAGCGGAAGATCACGACCGGCGCTGCTCAAGGTTACAGCAGCTACGGCAACCAGATCGGACTGGCCACCGGCCAGGTCACTGAGCTGTACGACGCCGGGTATGTGGCCAAACGTATGGAGATCGGCGCAGTGATCGGCGCCTCTCCCAAAGAGAATGTGGTGCGGGCGTGTCCTACGCCCGGCGATATCATTGTGCTGCTGGGCGGGCGCACCGGCCGTGACGGCTGCGGCGGCGCCACCGGCTCCTCCAAGGCCCACAATTCCGAATCTATCGAGACCTGCGGTGCCGAGGTGCAAAAGGGTAATCCTCCCACCGAGCGCAAAATTCAGCGGTTGTTCCGCAACAAGGATGTGTCCACCCGCATTAAGCGCTGCAACGACTTTGGCGCCGGCGGTGTGTGCGTAGCCATCGGCGAGCTGGCAAACGGCCTGACCGTGGATCTGGACAAAGTACCCAAGAAGTACGAGGGGCTGGACGGCACAGAGCTGGCCATCTCCGAGAGCCAGGAGCGCATGGCTGTGGTGCTGGATCCCAAGGATGTGGACGCCTTTATTGCCGCAGCTTATAAAGAGAACTTAGAGGCCACCCCGGTGGCCGTGGTCACGGACAACAATCGACTGGAAATGACCTGGCGTGGCGACAAGATCGTGGACATCAGCAGGGATTTCCTGAACACCAACGGTGTAACACAGCACGCCACCGCGTCCATTGCCCCCATTGATGAGAGCAAAAACTATTTACATACCGTACCGGCAGAGCTGCAAGGGTTGTCTCTGTCCGCTGCGCTGAAAGCCAATCTGTGCCGACTGGAAGTCTGCTCCCAAAAGGGACTGGTGGAGCGGTTCGATTCTTCCATCGGCGCCGCCACGGTAAATATGCCTTACGCCGGCGTGTACCAGCTGACCCCGGAGGAGGCCATGGTGGCCAAGCTGCCCCTGGAGCACGGCCAAACGGACGACGCTACGGTGATGGCCTACGGCTTTATCCCCGGCGTATCTCGCTGGAGCCCCTTCCATTCCGCCGCCTTTGCAGTAACGGAGAGCCTTGCGAAACTGGCTGCCGTGGGCTGCGACCCGGCAGAAGCACGGCTCACCTTCCAGGAATATTTTGAGCGCCTGGGCAACAAGCCGGAGCGCTGGGGCAAGCCCGCTGCCGCCCTGCTGGGCGCCCTGACCGCACAGGCCGGGTACGGCACCCCCTCCATTGGCGGTAAAGACTCTATGAGCGGCTCCTTTAACGAACTGGATGTACCGCCTACCTTGGTGAGTTTCGCCGTGGGTATGAGCAAGGCGTCTCACACCGGTACCGCCCTGCTGCAGCACCCGGGCAGCAAAGTGTATCTGCTTCAAATTCCGGTAAATGAGGCCACCGGTCTGCCGGATTACAAAAACGCTATGGCCCTGATGCAGGCGGTTTGCGCCGGCGTGCAGGACAAGTCCGTTCTCTCTGCCGCTGTGGTGAAAGAGGGCGGCGCCGCTGCCGCCGTGTGTAAGATGGCCTTCGGCAGCAAACTGGGCTTTACCTTTGCCCAAGGGTTGGACGCTGCCACCCTGTTTGCACCCTATGAGGGCAGCTTTGTGGTAGAAATCCCCGAGGATGGCGTCCTGGCCGACAGCCTGGCACCCTATGCCATCGCCCTGGGCACCGTCAACGGCAACGGAATCTTTATTTTGGACGGCGATGTGTTGACCGCGGACGAACTGATCGCCGCCTGGAGCAGCAAGCTGGAGAGCGTGTTCCCCACAGACAGCGGCAAGAGCGCGGCAGTGGAGGATGTGCCGCTCTATAAAGAGCGCTCCATTTTCGTCAGCCAAAACAAGGTGGCGCGGCCCCGGGTATTCATTCCCGCGTTCCCCGGCACCAACTGCGAGGTAGACACCGCCCGCGCCTTTGAACAGGCAGGTGCGGACCCCCATATCTTAGTCGTAGGCAACCTGACCCCTGCCGCCATTAACGAGACCATTGAGAAGATGGTGGAGGAAATTAAGCAGGCGCAGATCGTGATGCTGCCCGGCGGCTTCTCCGGCGGTGACGAGCCGGAAGGCTCCGGCAAATTCATTGCCACCACCTTCCGCAACCCGGCGGTGGCCGAGGCGGTCACCCAGCTGCTCAACTGCCGCGACGGTTTAATGCTGGGTATCTGCAACGGGTTTCAGGCGCTGATCAAGCTGGGTCTGGTGCCCTACGGCAAGATTGTGAATATTCAGGAGAACGACCCCACCCTGACCTTTAATACCATTGGCCGCCATATCAGCCAAATGGCTTACACCCGGGTCACCAGCACCAAATCCCCGTGGCTGGCAGGCACCCAGGCAGGCGACATGTTTGCCGTGCCCATCTCTCACGGCGAGGGCCGGTTCGTAGCAGATGAGGCCACCCTGCGCCGGTTGGCGGAGAACGGCCAGATCGCTACCCAGTATGTGGACCCGGACGGCCATGTGGCCACGGATATGCCCTTTAACCCCAACGGCTCCGTATGGGCGGTGGAAGGCATTACTTCCCCGGACGGCCGCGTACTGGGCAAAATGGGTCACTGCGAACGCAAGGGCGAAAATCTATACAAGAACGTACCCTTTAACAAGGATATGCAGATCTTTGAGTCCGGCGTTAAATACTTCAAATAAGTGCAATTTCAGCCGCCGTCTGCTCTCGCAGGCGGCATAGGCTTTTCAGGAGGATCCGTATGAAATATGTTGTAGTGCTGTGCGACGGCATGGCAGACTACCCGGTGCCCGCCCTGGGCGGCAAAACCCCCATGATGGTGGCAAAGAAGCCCCATATCGACGCCCTGGCCGCCAAGGCAGAGGTAGGGCTGGTGCGCACCGTAGCGCCGGGACTGAAGCCCGGCTCCGATGTAGCCAATATGAGCGTGCTGGGCTTTGACCCCCACCGATTTTACACCGGGCGCAGCCCGCTGGAGGCCGCCTCCATCGGCATTGATATGAAAGACAGCGATGTGTCCCTGCGCACCAACCTGGTGACCCTCAGTGACAAGGGTGAGCCCTTTGCCGACAAGGTGATTGAGGACTACTGCGCCGACGATATTTCCACTGAGGAGGCTCGCCAGCTGATCGAAGCGGTGCAGGCAGCCTTTGGCGGCGGAGAATATGATTTTTACACCGGCGTATCTTACCGCCACTGTTTGATTTGGCACGGCGGCACCACAGAGCTGGGCAATATGACCCCACCCCATGACATTACCGGCAAGGTAATCGGCCCCCATCTCTCCACCGCAGAGACGGCGCGCCCTCTGCTGGAGATGATGAAAAAGTCCTTTGATCTGCTAAAGGACCACCCGGTGAACAAAGCCCGCGTGGCTGCCGGTCATCGCCCGGCCAACTGCATTTGGCTGTGGGGCGAGGGCAAGCGCCCGGCGCTCCGGCCCTTTGAGGCGCTATACGGCATCAAGGGCGGTATGGTCTCTGCCGTAGACCTGCTCAAGGGCATTGCCAACTGCGCCGGCATGGAAGTGGCAGAAGTGCCCGGCGCCACCGGTTATATTGACACCGACTTTGAGGGCAAAGCCAAGGCGGCGCTGGATCTGCTGACGCGCAACGATCTGGTGTATGTGCACTTTGAGGCGCCGGACGAGTGCGGCCACCGCAACGAACCGGAAAACAAAGTAAAAGCCATTGAGATGATCGACAGCCGGGTACTGCCCATTCTGGAAGAGGGACTGGAACAGTACGAGGATTACAAGATCCTGCTGCTGCCGGACCACCCCACCCCCATTGTGACCCGCACCCACGCCAGCGACCTGGTGCCCTACCTGCTGTACCAAAAGTCCGCACCCAAGACGGGGGTAGACACCATCAATGAGGAGACTGCTAAGGCCACCGGCATTTATATGGAGAACGGCCCGGCGATGATGCCCCACTTCCTGGGGCAGGACGCCTAAGGCAAAAAAATATGAATTTAACGGAGATGGAAAAGATATGAAACTGTCAACGATTTGTGTACAGGGGGCTTACCGCCCCAAAAACGGCGAGCCCCGGGTGGTGCCTATTGTGCAAAGCACCACATACAAATACGACTCCAGCGTGGAGATGGGCGACCTGTTTGACCTAAAGAAAAGCGGCTACTTCTACTCCAGACTGCAAAACCCCACCTGCGACACGGTGGCGGCCAAGATCGCTATGCTGGAGGGGGGCGTGGCCGGTATGCTCACCGGCAGCGGCCAGGCGGCCAACTTTTACGCCGTCTTTAACATTGCCGGCGCCGGTGACCACATTGTCAGCTCTACCGCTATTTACGGCGGCACCTACAATCTGTTTAACGTGACCCTGCGCAAGCTGGGCATTGACTTTACCTTTGTGTCGCCCAGCGCCACGGAGGAGGAGCTGGCGGCAGCCATCCGCCCCAACACCAAGGCTATTTTTGGTGAGACCATCTCCAACCCCAGCTTGGAGATTTTGGATATTGAAAAGTTTGCCCGGGTGGCCCACAAGGCCGGTGTGCCGCTGATCGTGGACAACACCTTTGCCACCCCCATCAACTGCCGTCCCTTTGACTTTGGGTGCGACATTGTAACCCACTCCACCACCAAGTATCTGGAGGGCCACGCCTCCACCGTTGGCGGCGCCATTGTGGACAGCGGCAACTTTGACTGGACCCAAAATGACAAGTTCCCCGGCTTGACCACCCCGGACGACAGCTATCACGGCATTACCTACACCGAGGCATTCGGCAAGGGCGCCTACATCACCAAGGCGGTGGTGCAGCTGATGCGGGACCTGGGCGCGGTGCAAAGCCCCAACGAGGCATTCCTGCTGAATGTGGGACTGGAGAGCCTGCACCTGCGGATCCCCCGCCATTGCGAGAACGCCAAGAAAGTGGCGGCCTACTTAAAGCAGCACCCGGCGGTGACCTGGGTGGAGTGCGCCATGCTGGAGGGCGATCGCCAGTACGATCTGGCGCAGAAGTATATGCCCCACGGCACCTGCGGCGTGGTGAGCTTTGGGGTCAAGGGCGGCCGTGCAGCCGCCACCACCTTTATGGACAGCCTGGAGCTGGCAGCCATCGTCACCCATGTGGCAGACGCTCGCACCTGCTGCCTGCACCCGGCATCTACCACTCATCGCCAGCTGACGGACGAACAGTTGGAGGCCTGCGGCGTGCGCCCGGATCTGGTGCGCCTGAGCGTAGGCATTGAGGATATTGAAGACATTTTGGCAGACCTGGAACAGGCCCTGGCAAAGATCTGACGCCTATGGACGAAAAACACGCACCCACCTCGGCGCATAATCACAATCACGACCACACCCATACCCGGGAGGTGGTCAATCGACTGGCCCGGGCCATCGGCCACCTGCAAAAGGTGAAGCAAATGGTAGAGGACGGCGAGGATTGCTCCCAGGTGCTGGTGCAGCTGGCGGCGGTCAAGTCCGCCTTAAACAGCACCGGCAAGGTGATCCTCAAGGACCACCTGGAGCACTGTATCGTTCACGCCGTGGAGGACGGCGATACGGAAATGCTCACCGAACTATCCGACGCCATCGACCGGTTTGTGAAATAAATACGGCAATCGGTGCAATCCCGCCACCGCCGACGAAATTTGGCTTCCCCTTGTTTTTATCAAGGGGTGACTCCCCACAGTGTGGGGAGATGTCGCGCAGCGACAGAGGGGACGGGCACCGGTTAGGTGCTGTCACGAAGTGACTACGGGGATAAACGCACAAACAAAGCGGGCGGATAATATCCGCCCCTACGATGTACCGATATAAATTTGCCACTCACGATATTTCCAACTGCACGCATAGCAAAAAATGAGATGTGCCTATGACAACCATTCAAAAGGCTGACTATGTTTTTTCTGTCGACACCGAAAAAACCAGAAAATATTATGAGATCCATACGCTTTGCAACTGCGCATATTGCCGCAATTTTTACGCACAAGCAAAAGATAAATTCCCAAAATTATCTGCTTTTTTAAGTGAATTTGGGGTAGAATCGCCAAACCGGATGAAACGCTTTCTGTGGAGACAGACAATGCCATAGATTATATCAGCATTGATTATACCGTTTGTGGAAGCATCGCATCAACAGGACATAATTTTGAAATGAATGACCATTTTCCTTTAAGCGTTGTGATCACCAACGGTTTTGCCTCCCCAAACGAGCAAACTGGGAGATACTTTACAATTTCCGTAAAGAACATAAAACTTCCCTGGGAATTGGACGAACCACGCCCCGAGCTTTGCACACCAAAAGCAAATAAAAATCCCAATAAAATACTCAAAAAATGAAATCAAACCACAGGGCAGCCGCTGTGATCATTCCCGCATCGCCTAACGGCGCACAATCCCTCCACCGCCTAACGGCGGTCCCCCTCCCTTTTCAAGGGAGGCATAGCGGTTGCAAGATTTTCGTAGGGCGGGGGCTTGCTCCCGCCGATCGTAGGGGCGGCACAAAGGCAACCGATCCGGCGCCCGCATTTTCCATATAAAAAAGAGCACCCACACAGGTGCTCTTTTTTACTACCTAATACCTATACTTATTTAATAATCGTGCCGGGGGTATTGGGTGCCATACCGGCGGCGTTGGCCTCGTCCGTGTCAATGTGCATAGCCAGGGCATAGCTGTCAGACACACGCACCACCACATCGCCAAAGGTCAGGTTACGGCCGTTGGCAGAGGGAATCTCTACGCTAACGATCTGGCCATTCTCCAGGCCCATACGCTCTGCGTCTGCCGTAGTGGCATGGATATGGCGCTTGGCAGCGATCACGCCCTCGGTCAGCTCCACCTCACCGGCAGGGCCCACCAGCTTGCAGGCGCCGGAACCGGCAATATCGCCGCTCTCCCGTACCGGGGCGGTCACACCGATGGAGCGGGCGTCCGTCAGGCTCAGCTCCACCTGGGTGGCCTTACGCACCGGGCCCAGGATAGACACAGCCGGGAACTCGCTCTTGGTACCCACCACGCGCACGCGCTCGTTGCTGGCATACTGGCCGGGCTGGGACAGCATTTTCTTCACCGTCAGCTCATAGCCCTTACCGAACAGGGTCTCCAGATCTGCCTGGCTCAGATGTACATGGCGGGCAGAAATCTCAACAGTCACTTGATTGTCCATGATAATACCTCCAAAAAGTTGTAATTCTCGCTTACGCACATATTTTATACCTTTTTTTATTGTTTTTCAACCATTATTTTGGTACAATGAGCAAGGTGATAAAAATGACATTAGACGAACTGAAAACCCACTGCCTCAGCTGCACCGAATGCGAACTGTGCAAGGCCCGCACCCAGGTGGTCTTTGGCGTAGGCAACCCGGCGGCAGACATTCTCCTAATCGGCGAAGGACCGGGAGAGAACGAGGACCTGCAAGGCCAGCCCTTTGTAGGTCGCTCCGGCAAGCTGCTGGATCAATTTCTGGAGAGCATTGACCTGAGCCGGGAGAAGAATGTGTACATTGCCAATATGGTCAAGTGCCGCCCGCCTAAAAACCGGGACCCCAAGCCGGAGGAGCAGGAGGCCTGCCTGCATTGGCTGCGGGAGCAATTTAAGATCATTCGCCCACGGCTGGTGATCTGCGTAGGGCGCATTGCCGCCCAGCGGCTGATTGACAAGGACTTCCGGGTCACCCGCCAGCACGGCGAATTTATCGACAAAAACGGCACCCTGTTTATGGGCACTTACCACCCGGCGGCCATTCTCCGCAACCCCAATAACAAAGAAGCCGCCTTTGGCGACTGGCTGAAAGTGCGTGATAAAATCGAAGAATTGCACCTGAACGTGTGATGGATTAGAGCGCGAAAAAAGAGGCTTGAACGCAATGTTCAAGCCTCTTTTTTGTCGTCACCGCTGGCAAATCCTGCAGCAGGGTCTGTATCCGCCGATCGTAGGGGCGGCAATCTGCCGCCCGCCGGTGCGATAACAAAACCTATGTTAATTCACATTTTGCAGCCGCTCCGGCACATACTCGTCGTTCAGCGACTGGATATGCTGCTCCACGGTGCTCACCCGGCTGCGGATGGCGTCCTGGTGCGTCTTGTCACCGGACAGGTACACCACGGTAAACACCTCGGCATCGTACCCGGCGTCGTTCATAAAGTACGGCACGGTATAGCCCTTGGTGTTAAAGGTGGATTCGTACACACTTTCGCCGTCCAGATAATAGGTCTTGTAGCCGTACTCGTACTCCATCTTCGCGTCATACACCACAGAGAACTGCTCTCCCTTAAGCCGAAAGATCCGAGAGGCCGCCGTATACACCGACTGGCTCTCCCGCCGATAGGCATTAAAGCACAAGTCCGTCTTTTTGCCGCTTTTGCGCAGAATATAAAATTGGGTGTTTTGGGCCGTTTCCTCATCATCTGTAAAGGGCTGGCAAATCTGATCCCGGGTAAAAATGCACTTGGCGATGCTGCCGTTCCAGTTGTACACCCGCAGGCTGTATACCGGCACATTGATCAGGGTCTGCTCCCCGGTCCAGTCGTTCTTCTCCGTCTTTTTCACCTGGCGGCGATAGACGGTGAGCAGCTCCTTGTTGCCGTCGCCGTCAAAATCAATCTCTTCCACCACAGCCAGGCCGTCCACATAGCCGATACCGCCCTCGGTCTTGTAGGTAGCGGAGCCGTACTGACGGTTCAGATCGTCTACCACATCGTAGTAGGCTTGCTTTTTCAGCGTGGCGTCCGGCAAGCTGGCCTCGATCTCCGCCGTGGTCTTGGTGTTAAATTCTTCCATGGCGGCGGTCACCGTATCCACCAGCACCTCCGCCCGGGTCTCCCGAATACAGGACAGCTGCAGCCGCTCAAAATCCTCGGTATTGGACTTGTCGTTTTGGGAAAACACGCCGGTATCTACATTATATTGGCAGCTGCCGGCCTTTTTGAACTTCTTGCCCCGCATGGCATACAGGGTCACTTCCGTGGGTTTTTGCGGGTCGCACACCCCCACCTGGTAGCGGCGCCCGGTGTGGTACAGTACCACCCAGCTGCCCAGCTTGCCATCGCCGGTAGCATAGCAGGCGTTGGCGGAGTAGAACTTGCTGAAGTTCTTGCCGTCAAAGCCCCAAATATCAAAAAAATACAGGCCCTTTTCCAAATAGCAGATCAGCAGTTCGTCCCGGCCGTCGCCGTTAAAATCCATCCGCCGCAGATAAGACACGCCGGTCATTCGCGCCATTTTCTTGCCGTAGCGCTCGTCCATGGACTCCCAGCGGCAAGCGCCGTACTTGGCGATATAATCGGTGCACACCTGCCCCGCCTGATCGCAAAAGCGCTCGTTCCACTTGCTCTGGTTGTGCAGGGACACGGCAAAGGAGATAATGGCAATCACCACTGCCAGCACAAACAGCGCCACCGCCAGCCACTTCAGCGCAGCCCGGCGCAGATTGGGATAGTCCCGCAGTTCTTCTACAATTTCTTCGTCCCGGCGCACCGTGCGGCGCAGCTTGGCGCCGTTCACTTGCAAGGCAGCAACCAGTTGAGCCAAGCGCACCTGCGCAGACGGCTGCGGCTGTTCTTCCTCGTCGTCAAAGTAATTATACGGCTTCACGGCGCCACCTCCCTTCGGTAATGCTGCCCGGTTCTTCCCTCATTTTAACACGGATCGCCCCGGTGCGCAACTATATCGGCAAATTCTTTAGAGAAACCCCACTTCTTACCTATATGTTGTGGTGCCGATCGTTATGCCCACAAGAGGGCGGCACTTTTTATTCCCATCGGCAAAAAAAGGACTTGACAAACCCGCCCCTGCTGGGTATAATAACACTATCGTTTGCGGATTTAGCTCATCTGGTAGAGCGCCACCTTGCCAAGGTGGAGGTAGCGAGT
>ERZ1026971.977-NODE-977-length-12033-cov-5.052763_pt1 | contig 12033 bp, 9 predicted proteins | sample MGYA00519294_ERZ1026971 | MGnify/ENA primary metagenome ERZ1026971 (study PRJEB26926, sample SAMN06164664) | human gut metagenome | biome: ENVO:00009003; feature: ENVO:2100002; material: ENVO:00002003 | host: Homo sapiens | place: USA | collected 2012 ... | reverse complement strand
AGATACTGATCGGTCTCGTGGGCTCGGAGATGTGTATAAGAGACAGGATCATAATGTATCCAATGCATTATCAGCCATTGCCGTTGCAGACCTTCTCGGAGTTCCATTTACCAAGATCAAAGAAGGACTGAAATCGTTCCACGGCACAGACCGTCGTTTCGAATATAAAGGTGAAGTTAATGGAGTTACTGTCATTGATGATTATGCTCATCACCCAACAGAGATCAATGCAACTTTAACAGCGGCCAAGGAATATCCGCACAAAGAAATATGGTGCATCTTCCAGCCACATACTTATACACGTACCAAAGCATTATTCCCTGAATTTGTAGATGCCCTGACACATGCCGATCATGTGATCCTCGCAGACATCTACGCTGCCCGTGAGACAGATACTCTGGGCATGTCTTCTGAGATGATCGCAGAAGAATTAAAGAAAAAAGGATGCGATGCTTACTATTTCCCAAGCTTTGAAGAGATTGAAAACTTCTGTCTGGACAAGTGCCAGAAAGGAGATGTGTTGATAACTATGGGAGCCGGAAACGTTGTAAACATTGGGGAAAACCTGCTTAAACGCTAGTTATCCACATTATCCACACAATTTTATCCACAAAAAAGTCGGATTTTGACTCAAAAATTTCTTTTTTCCCCGTCTTCCCGGTGCTATAATGTGTCTACGATGAAACGAAAGATACAAAAAGTTCTGGGGAGGACGGGGAATTATTATGAAGGAATTAAAACTTACGAAGTATGTACAGACGAACGCGACTGTACTGGACAATGAATTTATCGACCAGTATATGGTCAGAGCCAATGGAGAATATGTCAAAGTATATCTCCTGCTTCTCCGTCATATGAATCAGTCCTCCGTATGTCTTTCTGTTTCCGAGCTGGCTGATCTGCTCGAGTGCACAGAGAAGGATGTACTCCGCGCATTAAGATACTGGAAGAGTGAAGGACTCCTTGATTATCTGGATGACACTCCGGATGATCCGACTCCGCAAAGTACGGTCCGTTCATCCGTACCAACTTCCGAATTACACGATGTACAGTCCGGCTATATGACTGCGTCCGTTCCATCTATGACAAATCAGATGGATTACCCTGTTGATTCTGTCGAAGCCCCTGTTTCTGCGGTTCCGGCATCTACAACAAATATACAGCAGTACCGTAGCCGTAAGGAACGTGCAGAATTCAAAGAATTACTCTTTGTTGCCGAACAGTATCTCGGCAAGACACTTTCCGCTACTGATATTGACCAGATTACTTATTTTTATGACACACTGAATATGTCAGCTGAACTTATTGAGTATCTGATCGAATATTGTGTCGAAAATGGTCACAAGAGTATGCATTATATTAATAAGGTGGCCTTATCATGGCATGAAGAAAACATAACAACTGTGAATCTTGCCAAGACAAGTTCATTTCTTTATAATAAGAACTGTTATTGCGTCCTGAATGCATATGGGATTAAGGGCCGCGGTCCTGCCGCTTCTGAGATTGCCTATATCCGCAAATGGTCAGAAGAATATGGTTTTGCTCTGGAAGTAATCCTTGAAGCATGTGACCGTACGATGAATGCCATTCATCAGCCAAGCTTTGACTATACCGATTCCATTCTGAAGCGTTGGAAGGACAAGAATGTCCGTCAGTTAAAAGATATCGATGCGGTAGATGCTGATTATCGCAAAGAGAAGGAACGTGCGAAAGAGCTCGCAAAGGAACGCAAAAGACAGCAACAGGCACAGAAGCCTGCAATTAACCAGAACAATAAGTTCAACAATTTCGACGGACGTTCTTATGACATGAATGATCTGGAACGTCGTCTGGTTCAGCAATAAAGTATACATATCAGATTCTATTATGCGAATGCAGAGGAGTTTTCCATAACATGGCACTTTCCAATTCTCAGTACGATCATTTAATGCGTACTTATGAACAAAAACAACTGGATAATGAGTTTCAACTCAGAAAACGCTATGAGAAGGCATACGCCCTCATTCCCGAATTAGAGGAAGTGGATCATTCCATCTCCTCTTTAAGTGTTAAAAAGGCAAGACTGCTTCTGGACGGAGATCAGACTGCTCTTTCTTCTTTAAAATCAGAGCTCAAAGAACTCTCCGCCAGAAAGCCGGCTTTATTAAAAGCACATGGTCTTCCTGCCAATTACCTTGAATTACACTATCAGTGTCCGGATTGTAAAGATACCGGTTATATTGGCACACATAAATGTCACTGTTTCAAAAAAGCGATTGTGGATTATTTATATACGCAATCTAATCTCAAAGATATCCTTGACAAAGAGAACTTTTCAACCTGTTCTCTGTCCTATTATTCCAGGAATCATATCGATCCGCTTACCGGACGTTCTTCTCTGGAATCAATGGAAACTGCATTAAATGTCTGTCACAACTTCGTAGATACATTTTCTAAAGAATTTCATAACATACTACTGTATGGAGATACCGGTGTCGGAAAGACTTTTCTTTCTCACTGCATCGCAAAAGAATTAATGGATTCCGCTTATTCCGTTATTTACTTTACAGCAGCCGGACTTTTTGATATCCTTGCAGAGAATACATTTGGTAAAAGACAGGACAAGGATTCTGATGTATTTGAACACATCTATGACTGTGACTTGCTGATCATTGATGATCTGGGTACAGAACTGCCGAATTCATTTACTGTATCCCAGTTGTTCATTTGTCTGAATGAACGCATATTAAGGCAGAAATCAACCATAATATCTACCAACCTTGCATTGGAGGATATAAAATCAATCTACTCGGAACGGACATTCTCACGAATCAGCAGTAATTATACAATTCTGCGTATTACCGGTGACGATATCCGTATCCAAAAAAAATTATTAAACCTGGGAGGTACTAATGATGTTACGCCGTAACGATCGTAATCTTGAGAATATACCGGTAGGAGCACTTGGACTGATCGCTCTTGACGGTTGTACAGAGATGGGAGCAAAAGTAAATGATTATCTCGTAAAATGGAGAAAGGAAGATGGACATATTCATAAGAACGATGTCGCTTTCATAGGCTATGAGAAAGACACTTACTTAATCGATGCAAAAGTTCCACGTTTTGGTTCAGGTGAAGCAAAAGGTATTATTAATGAATCCGTTCGTGGTAAAGATCTTTATCTTATGGTCGATGTATGTAACTACAACCTGACATATTCCCTGACAGGAAATATTAACCATATGTCCCCTGACGATCATTATCAGAACTTGAAACGTATTATTGCAGCAGTAGGTGGAAAAGGACGTCGTATTAACGTCATTATGCCATTCTTATATGAAAGCCGTCAGCACAAGAGAAGCAGTCGTGAATCTCTGGACTGCGCACTCGCTCTTCAGGAGCTTGTCCGTATGGGTGTTGACAATATCATCACATTTGATGCTCACGATCCTCGTGTACAGAATGCGATTCCATTAAACGGATTCGAAACAATCCGTCCGACATACCAGTTCGTCAAAGGTCTTCTCCGTACCTTCAAAGACCTTCAGATCGACAGCGATCACATGATGGCAATCAGCCCGGATGAAGGTGCTACAGGACGTGCAATTTATCTTGCCAACGTACTGAACCTTGATATGGGTATGTTCTACAAACGCCGTGACTTCTCACGTGTGGTAGACGGCCGTAACCCGATCGTTGCTCATGAGTTCCTTGGATCTTCCGTAGAAGGAAAAGATGTGATCATTCTTGATGACATGATTTCTTCCGGTGACAGTATGTTAGACGTTGCCCGCCAGTTAAAACAGCGCAAAGCAAAACGTATCTTCTGCGCTGCTACATTCGGTCTGTTCACAAACGGTCTGGAGAAATTCGACCAGGCATATGAAGAAGGTATCTTAGACGCTGTTCTGACTACCAACCTGATCTACCAGACACCTGAACTTCTGGAACGTCCATATTATATTAACTGTGATATGAGCAAATATATTGCCCTCGTGATCGACACTCTTAACCACGATGGTTCTATCAGCAGTATCCTGAATCCTATCGAAAGAATTCAGAATGTTGTCAATAAGTATAAAAATGGTGAAGAGATTTAATAGTATCTACAGGACCTGCCACGGGCAGCTCCTTACGAATGCACGTGATTAAAAAATGCTGCCGGGAATTTCCCGACAGCATTTTTTTAAAGTTCTATCTTGTGATAAACAAGTCCGGCTTCTTTCATCACCTGTTCTTCTCTCGTCTGACAGGTAAATATGATCACTTGTTTCTTATGTTCTTTCAACCATCTGAGTGTCTGAAGCATTCTCTCCTCATCATAATATGCAAATGCATCATCCAGTATCACCGGCATCTCTTCCTCACATAAAAGCTCTCCCACTGCCATACGGAGTGCCAGATAGACCTGTTCTACCGTTCCACGACTTACCTGTTCAATCTCTACTCTCTTTTCATCTGTCATAAGCGATACATGAAGTTTTTCATCTGTCACAAGCTTTTTATATTTTCCACCTGTGATCTCACAGATGAATGATGACGCTTTCTCATTCAGATCTCTTTTTAGATATCCCCGCATCTCCTCTGACAACTGTTCCAGATGATCTGCCGCCATCTGGACCGCCTGGCGTTTCATCTCATATTCCCTGGAACGCTCATTAACTTCATCCAGTTCCGCGAGCTGTTCTCCCAGGTTGTCATACTGAATTCTCTTCTCTTTTAATTCCGCTGTAATATGCGATTTCTCCCAGCGTAACTTCTCTATCGGAACTTTCTCCTCTTCCTGCGTGATCTCTTCAAGGATAATCTCTGGCTCTGTTTTTACCTGTTTTTTTCCAACTTTCATCCGGTTCCATATATATAAGCCGAACGCAAGGAATAACACAATAGCGATCAGATAATTCCACGGTTTCGAGAACAAGATGACTGCAATCACAATAACCAGTGCAAACACCAGAAGCTCCATTGGATGGATCCTCCATTTTTCCGGACGAATCTCATCCATGACACCTTTTCCATGTTCTTCTTCCCTCTGGCGCTCTTTTTTCTTTTCTTCTTCCTTTTCCAGCCGATACGCAAGTTCTTCTTCTACACGTTCCAGTTCTTCTTCCAGATGATGTACATCACGCCCGACAAAAGATACTTCCTGCTCAAGTTTTTCACGTTTCTGCTGCTTTTGAGCCATTTCCATACGGATCTCATTTTCCAGGATCTTCTTCCTGCCCCTTAACTGTTCCAATGCACCGGCCAGGTCGATTTCTCCGTTTCCCGAGGTGTAATAGTTTGTCGCATAATTTTTCAGCTCTGCCACAATACTTTCCCCCATCTGTGCATTCCTCTGGCTCATGGAAACGGTATTATCGTAACGTTCTGCGTCCATCTCCCCAAGCAGCATCTGAAGATCTCCGTCTTCTACAGACAGTACTTCACCGTCCTCTTCACAGATCAGTTCCGCTTTTTTAGAATATTTATCAAAATTTCTTTCGATACGGAAATGTTTCTCTCCACTTTTGAACTTCAATATACCAGAATAGTAATTAGGATTTTCCCACGGTTCGTATATACTGAAAGTATCATTTTGCGCGGCCCGTCCTCTCCCTCTTTCTATTCCGAAAAGCATTCCCCTGATGAATGTATGGATTGTAGACTTTCCTGATTCGTTTTCCCCGTGAATCAGGTTGATCCCCTCATCCAGATCTATCTGCCGGTCATGGAATTTTCCAAAGTTTTTTAACAATAATTCATTAATCTGCATCTTTCGGTTCTATCCTCTTCTCGTCTCCATCAAAGCCTGCACTCCTTCACAGAGTGCCTGGTACTCCAGACTGTCGGCCGGATAGCCACTCAGGCTTTCAATATATTGTCCGAGAATGTTTCCTTTATTTTCATTTTTTAATTTTTCAAAGTCATATGCAGGCTTTGTGTGATCTGTAATCTCCACCACATTACCGTATGGATCCATATGATCCAGCTCATACCAGATATCCGGATCTCGATAACCAGTCAGTGTAATCTTATACATGTGCTGCTTTCCCTGCTCTTCGATCATATCTGCAATCTTTTGCCTCAGTACATGGCCGGTCACAGATTTATCCACCTGTACCTCGCAGTGTCTGTATTCACGCAGTGCATGTGGCACAAAACGGATCTGACAACCATTTCCGGTGATCTTTCCTTCGATATAACCATGAGCTCCTGTATCACCTACATCCGTCGGCTCCAGCGATCCGGCATATGCCATCCGGTTCTCCACCAGCATCTGCGGCTTGTGGATATGTCCAAATGCAGCATAATCATACCCAAGCGTCATGATCTGATTACTCTTGATCGGAATATGTTTCTCATCCCCACCGTGTGCAAGCAAAATCTCATACTTCTGCCGTCCTTCCGGAACTGCATGATCATATAACGGCTCCAGAATTTCTCTGGAATGATAACTGCATCCATAGACAGCCGTCTGGATCCGGTCAAGTTCCACACAGCTCATTTCCTGCGAGCAGATCATGTGCACATGCGGTGCCCAGGTAAATGTTCGGTAATAAGAGTTTTTCCTGATATGATCATGATTACCGGCGATCATAACAACTTCTGTCTGCTCCAGCATCTCCAGTATGGAATTCATTTCTTTTAATTCTCTTAAAAGTGGCTGCCTGTGGAACAGGTCCCCCGCGATCAGCAACAAATCTGTCTTTTTCTGATTGCAGATTGTTATGATATCACGAAAGCTGTCCCAGAGCTCCTGTTCTCTATTTTGACTGTACGCGTTTCCCGCGTCCGGCTTTGCCCCTAAATGCAAGTCTGCGATGTGTATGAACTTCATCCTCGCTTCCCTCTTTCTGTTCTGTCTTCTCTTTCGATGGCAGTGTTACGACAAACTGTGTCCGGTTGTCATCACTTTTTGCCAGGATTCTTCCTCCGTGCAGCTCCACGATCTGTTTGGCGATCGCAAGTCCCAGACCTGCGCCGCCAGTTCCTGTCGATCTGGAACCATCCACGCGATAGAATTTCTCGAATATCGTCTGAAGCATATCGCCCGGAATCTTATCACCTGCATTGGTAAATGTGATCTCGATGTCACCATCCTTCATTTTCGCTTCGATCCGGATCTCCGTATCTGCATAGCAGTAAGCAATTGCATTTCTTAAGATATTATCGAATACTCTTGCAAGCTTATCCGGATCTCCGTAGATCATCAGATCTTCTTCTACATCCACTTCACAGGTCAGCTTCTTTTCCTGGAGGACTCCGTACAGCTCATCTGCAAGCTGTTCAAGCATCATCGTAAGATCAATCTCTACCGGTTCCAGTTCGATATTCTGAAGATTATATCTTGTAATATCAAAAAATTCATTGATCAGCTCTCCTAATCGGATGGATTTTTCCAATGCGATGTGAGTATATGCTTTTCGTTCTTCTTCCGGCATGTCGGGATGATCTTCGAGCATCGTAAGATACGCCACGATCGAAGTCAGCGGCGTCTTCAGATCATGCGCCAGAAAAAGCACCAGGTCGTTTTTCTTCTTTTCGCCTTCCGATGCCTCCAGCTCCTGCCGTTTTAATGTTGCTTTAATCTCATTCAAACGGATCTCTATTGGTTTTAATTCTGTGATCAGATGAATGGGATCTGTAGATTCCGATATAATATTTTCAATTCCATGATCGATCTGATCCAGATATTTTGTCATCTGAGAAAGCGCAACATAAAAAAACAGCGCAAAAAGGATCAGATAACCAACAATCATGAAAAATGTCTTATTATCTCCGATCAGCTGCCAGTAAAGATGGACCGCCGTCTTTTCATTTATATTCAGAAATACCAGAACATCTACAAAAGTTCTGGCAAAACTGTCATTATAAATTCCATCGATCACAAATTTAAGCAGTACCCCTCCTACCAGAACGGTAAGCGCTGTGACCAGCACCGTCTGCAAGAGGATACTGAATTTTAATTTCCGATAATTATTCTTCAACCTTATAGCCCACTCCCCACACAGTCTTGATAAAATCAGACTTGCCTGTCGGTGCACTCATCTTCTCGCGGAGATGACGGATATGCACCATCACCGTGTTGTTACTGTTCTTATAATATTTCTCATGCCATACTTTCTCGAACAATTCTTCTGAGCTTATGACCTTTCCCCGGTTCTCACACAGAAGCCAGAGGATGTCGAATTCGATCGGTGTCAGTGTCAGCGGCACTTCATTGTATACACACTCATGAGAAGTCCGGTTCAGAAGCAGCCCTCCAAAATCCAGGACATCTCCTTCTTCTTTGGTCCCTTCATTATACTGTGTACACCGGCGAAGCTGTGCTTTCACTCTCGCCACCAGCTCCAGTGGGTTGAACGGTTTCGGAATATAATCATCCGCTCCCAGCGTAAGCCCGGTGATCTTATCCATGTATTCCGTCTTCGCCGTCAGCATGATCACCGGAAATGTATATTTCTGCCGAATCTGCTTGAGGATCTGGAATCCGTCAATATCCGGAAGCATAATATCCAGGATCGCAAGATCGATCTTCGTACTGTTAATACAGTCCAGTGCATCCTGGCCGTTGTAAAATTTGAATACTTTGTATTGGTCATTCTGGAGATAAAGCTCTACTACATCAGCGATTTCCTTTTCGTCATCTACTACTAATATATTCATACTGCCCTCCATTCTATATGGGGACGGCGGATTTTTATAAATCCCCCGTCCCCATATACGTTTTATATACGTTTTTCACGTGTTGTTATCCACATGATCCTCTATTACAGTTCACAGTTGTTGACAGTTCTTGGGAATGGAATTACGTCACGGATATTGCCCATTCCTGTCAGATACATGACGCATCTTTCGAATCCAAGTCCGAATCCGGCATGTCTTGTAGAACCATATTTACGAAGATCCATGTAGAACTTGTAGTCTTCTTCTTTCAGTCCCAGTTCATCCATTCTTGCTTTCAGCTTATCGTAGTCATCCTCTCTCTGGCTTCCTCCGATGATCTCACCGATTCCAGGTACCAGACAGTCTACTGCCGCAACGGTCTTGCCATCGTCGTTCAGCTTCATGTAGAATGCTTTGATCTCCTTCGGATAATCTGTTACGAATACCGGACGTTTGAAGACTTCTTCTGTCAGGTATCTTTCGTGCTCTGTCTGAAGGTCTGTTCCCCATGTTACTTTGTATTCAAATTTATCATTGTGTTTCTCAAGAAGTTCTACAGCCTCTGTATATGTCACTCTTGCGAAATCAGAAGATACTACGTTGTGCAATCTCTCCAGAAGTCCCTTGTCTACGAATGAATTGAAGAAGTTCATCTCTTCCGGTGCATTCTCAAGCACATAGTTGATGACGTATTTTAACATTGCTTCCGCAACGAACATATCGTCATCCAGATCTGCAAATGCCATCTCAGGCTCGATCATCCAGAACTCTGCCGCATGACGTGTTGTGTTAGAGTTCTCTGCACGGAATGTCGGTCCGAATGTATAAATATTGCGGAATGCCTGTGCGTAAGTCTCACCATTTAACTGTCCGCTTACAGTAAGGCTTGTCTCTTTTCCGAAGAAATCTTTGGAATAATCTACGCTTCCGTCTTCATTCTTCGGTACGTTATTCAGATCCATAGTCGTTACCTGGAACATCTCTCCTGCACCCTCACAGTCACTTCCTGTGATCAGTGGTGTATGCACATATACGAAACCTCTCTCCTGGAAGAACTTATGAATCGCATATGCTGTCAGGGAACGTACACGGAATACTGCCTGGAATGTATTTGTTCTAGGTCTTAAATGTGCGATTGTTCTCAGATATTCAAAGCTGTGACGCTTCTTCTGAAGTGGGTAATCCGGTGCGGATGCTCCTTCTACTTCTACAGTATCTGCCTGGATCTCGAATGGCTGCTTTGCCTGAGGTGTTGCTACCAGTGTACCTGTAACGATTACTGCTGCACCTACATTTAACTTGGAGATCTCTGCAAAGTTGTCCATCTTGTCGTGATATACAACCTGTAAAGGCTCAAAGAATGTTCCGTCATTTACCACGATGAATCCAAATGCTTTGGATCCGCGGATACTTCTTACCCATCCACCGATGGTTACTTTCTGATCCATGTAAGAATCACTGTTTTTATATAATTCTCTAATTGTTGTCAATTCCATGCCAATTATTCTCCTTTTTAAAAACTCACATATATTCCTATTATACCATATCAGCCAGATTTATGTTATACTATATTTACTGAATTTACTATCTTACTTATCCGAATTTTTCAGTTAATAAGTCAGATGGAAGAAATATCAAAAGTTAGGAGATCATCATATGAAGAACTTACTAGTTGCACAGTCCGGCGGACCAACTTCTGCGATCAACGCAACTCTTGCCGGAGTAATTGAGAACGCTCTTTCCAGCCCATCCGTAGACAAAATCTATGGATCAGTCAATGGAATCCAGGGAGTATTAAATGAGAACCTGATAGATCTTAAAATCAAGATCACAAATGTATCAGAACTGGACCTTCTTTGTCAGACCCCTGCTTCTGCACTCGGCTCCTGCCGTGTGAAATTAAAAGATCCTGCCGTATGTGCAGACGAATACGAGACAATCATCTCTGTTCTGCGCAAATACAGCATCGACTGCTTCATCTACATCGGTGGAAATGATTCCATGGATACAGTAGACAAGCTTTCCAAATATCTGAGCGACAAAGGAATCACAGACATTACCGTGGTCGGCGCACCAAAAACAATCGATAATGACCTCTGCGGAACGGACCATTGTCCAGGTTTTGGATCTGCAGCAAAATATATCGGAACCACATTTGCCGAACTGGAACGTGACTGCCACGTATACACAACCAAGGCCGTAACAATCGTAGAAGTGATGGGCCGTGACGCCGGATGGCTGACTGCAGCTTCCTGCCTCGCCCGTGCAAATGGTGCGAAAGGACCTGACTTTATCTATCTCTGCGAAGTACCATTCAGCATTGACACATTCCTGAAAGATGTGAAAGCAAAACTGGAAAAACAGGATGCCGTGATCATCGCTGTCAGCGAAGGTGTGAAGAACAAAGACGGTCGCTACATTTCCGAAGAAGTACAGAGCTCCGCTGTAGATTCCTTCGGCCACAGCTATATCGCCGGTGCCGCAAAGGTTCTGGAAGATGCTGTAAGAAATGAGATCGGATGCAAGGTGCGTTCTATCGAGCTGAACCTGATGCAGCGCTGCGCCGCACACCTTGCAAGTGCAACCGACATTCAGGAATCCAGAATGCTCGGAAAGGCTGCCTGCCAGTATGCACTTGAGGGTGCAGGCGGTATGATGGCTGCTGTGATCCGCACTTCTGACAAGCCTTATGCTACGGAATTTAAAGCACTCCCGGTATGTGATATTGCGAATGCAATCAAGAGTGTGCCTGCAGATTATATTAATGATGCGGGAAATGATGTAACGGAAAAGATGGTGGATTATCTGACACCGTTGATTCAGGGAGAGATGAATACGGTGTATGAAAATGGGATTCCGAAGTATATTTATTTGTATTAAGTTGCTGTTGAATTTAGTATCATGGAGCGGGGTAAGCCACGATGATGAATTAAACGGCAAATTACACTTGATTTTTACTCTTCCGCATGCTATACTATCACCCGTCACAAAGCCCACAAAACCAAGGTCGAACAGGGCTGACCGCCGCTTTCCGGCGTTAAATGAAGATCCGCTACGGCGCGTGTGTTCGTGACCTTCCACACGTAAAACAAAACTAAAGGAGAATTGAAAAATGAAAAACAAAAATCTTAGTTTCATGACCCAGGCAGCCATGATCGCTGCGATCTACGTGGTGTTGACTTACATTTTTGCACCATTTTCTTTCGGAGAAGTACAGGTTCGTATCTCCGAGGCACTCACTATTTTACCAATATTTACACCAGCTGCTATTCCGGGACTCTTTGTCGGATGTCTGATCGGTAATATTCTGGGCGGTGCGATCCTTCCGGATATTGTATTTGGCAGTATTGCAACACTGTCTCTTATACACATCTCCGAGCCCACGAGACCGATCAGTATCTCGTA
>ERZ1026971.947-NODE-947-length-12361-cov-6.487405_pt1 | contig 12361 bp, 8 predicted proteins | sample MGYA00519294_ERZ1026971 | MGnify/ENA primary metagenome ERZ1026971 (study PRJEB26926, sample SAMN06164664) | human gut metagenome | biome: ENVO:00009003; feature: ENVO:2100002; material: ENVO:00002003 | host: Homo sapiens | place: USA | collected 2012 ... | reverse complement strand
GAACTATTTTCGACATGTCAGACTCCGTGAAAATACCGACTGTGAGTTGAAACAAGGAAAAAAGAAGAGAAGTAAGTAAAGTGCAGACACAGAACTATGAGGAGCAAAAAATATGAAGTTTGAAGATGATGATTTAAAGGACGGTAAACTTTGGGCTGCCCTGCAAAAAGAGATTGACCGTGACCTGGCGGAAAAGGAGAGCGGTGAAACATTCCAGGAAGAACTGGCAGACATCGAAGATTCCATTGAATTTGAAAGCAAAGAAACAAAAAGCGAAGATCACATCCCGGATGAGACTGCAAATTTAAGTAATCTGCGAAGTGTCCTTGAGGCAACTGAGCGTGCAAAAGACGAAGAAGCGAAGCAGAAAATGAAGCAGACCAAAGTGGAGCCTGTGACGCAGGACATCGAGATTCCGGAATTTACAGAAGAGGAAGAAGAAATCGAAGAGACGCCGGCGGAGACAAAAACAGAATCGGAACCGGAAGAAGTGATGGTGGATGATGATCTGATCATCAACGATCCATTCGCAGATGAGGATGATCTGCTGGGAGAAGAGAAGACAGAGACCAAGGGTTCGGAGAAAGAAGTGCTTGGTGATCAGGTGGAAGCCGCAATGGAGCGCCTCGTCAGCGACACGGTAGGCCATATCCCAATGCCGGAAATAGACGATGAGGATGATGACTACGACGATTATGAGGATGACGACGAAGAGTACATTCCGCATGGCGCAAAACCGCAGAAGAAAAAGGGAAAAGGCGGTGCGGTTATCGCCGTTGCAGCCGTTGCTGTTATTGCTGTGGGAGGCTTTTTCTATGGAAGCAAAATGTTCCATTACCAGAATTATTTTTTCAACGGAACAACCATCAACGGAGTAGACTGCTCGGATATGACGGCCAAAGAGGCAGAAACGAAAATCAAAGAGCAGGCTGCAAACTATACCTTAAATGTAAAATTCAAAGACAATGATACGAAGAGTGTCAGCGGAAAAGACATCGACTACACCTACGCCGGAGACGGCAGCGTGGAGAGCGTGTTAAAGAAACAGAACAGTTTCCTCTGGTTCCTGGGAAATGGCGGAAAAGAGAAAGATTCCCAGGTCACCATGCAGTACAGTCAGGAAAAACTGGATGCGGTGATTGATGGATTTGACGAATTCCAGTCCGCAGACGGTGAGAATGCACCGGCCAGCGCCTACATCACCTTCCAGAACAATGAGTTTGAGATTGTGGATGCTGTTATGGGTGAGGGAATGGATCTTACCCTTGCAAAACAGTGCATCGAAAACGCGCTGATCAATGCGGATACCGAAGTGGATCTTGAAAAAGCAGGCGTTTACGACGGAACCTTGGTAATAGCAGATGACGAAACACTGAATGCACAGAAGGATCAGTTAAATGAACTGGTACGCGCAAGTATCACATACAGTATGCCGGATGGAACAACACAGGTTCTTGACGGAAATACCATGAAAGACTGGCTGGCGGTCGATGCGGATGGAAATTATTCCAAAGATGAAAACCAGTGGAATGAAAAAGTAAAAGAATATGTGGCAAATCTTGCGGCAGCGATTGATACCGATGGCAAGGATCACACCTTCCCGGCAACCGGTATCGAAGGCGGCGTGACCATCAGCCAGGAAGGCTACGGATGGAAAGTGGATCAGGAGCAGGAGATAGCAAAGATCGCAGAAGAAGTAGATGCTCACGCAGCAGACGCAAGAGAGCCGCAGTATGCGCAGAGAGAGTTTGCTGCTTCCACAGAGAACAACGGATTCGGCAAGACGTATGTTGAGGTTGATGCCAGCCGTCAGCATATCTGGCTCTACAAAGATGGAAATCTGGTTGTCGACGGTGACTGTGTAACCGGTCTGATGGAGCAGAGCAGCTACACGAAGCCGGGTATCTACACAACCGCAGCAAAAGAAAGCCAGAAAAAACTGCACGGAGAGCTTCAGGCAGACGGCAGCTATTCCTGGGAAAGAGATGTGGATTCCTGGATTCCGTTCAACGGAGAGATTGGTTTCTACGATGCTTCCTGGAGAAGTAGTTTCGGCGGAAACCTGTATCTGACTGCAGGATCGACGACAGGATCTGTTGCACTTCCGACTGCAGTGGCACAGGCATTATATGACAATGTCGATGACGGAACACCGGTTATCATTTATTATTCCGAAGCTTATGAGGTAAGTGAAGACACGCTTACTGTGACACAGGCACCGGAAGCAGATGACGAAAATGTCGATGATACGACGAATACCACGACAGTAACGCCGACGAGAACGCCATCCTACACGTACGATGATTACACGCCGTCAACTCCGTCAACCCCATCAACTCCATCAACCCCATCAACTCCATCGACCCCGTCTACGCCGGAACCGACCACAGCACCGACCGAGATCCCGTCTACGCCGGAGCCGACCGTAGCACCGACGGAGACCCCGTCCACACCGGAACCGACCCAGGAGCCGAGCGCACCGGATCAGGGAGACCATACGGGTGACGATGATTACCCAGGTAAGGGCGAGAGCTGAGAAAAGAAGAAATAGAACATAAAAAATACGCATTCCGTTATCAAAACAGGAATGCGTATTTTTTATGAGAAAGAAACTGTTAAAAATTAATTTTCCGGTACGAACAGTGTGACAAGATCCATCGGGGAAGTGATGGTGTAGTCCGGGTTTTCGGTCTGACCAAAACCGTATGCGGCATGGACAAACGGGATTCCGGCCTCGCGTGTCGCCTTGTAGTCGCCGTCGGTATCGCCGACATAGACCGCGTGCTGCAGATGGTTCTGTTCGATGATTGTACGGATGTTGTCTGCCTTTGCCTTTCCGGTATCGCCAGGACAGAGATGGCCTTTGAAATAGTGACCGAGGCCTGTGGCTTCCAGAAAAACTTCGATATAGCCCGCCTGGCAGTTGCTTACGATATAAAGCGGGTAATGTCTGGAAAGAATAGAAAGTGCATCGACAAGTCCCGGATAAACAGGAGCCGGTGTCGCAAGAAGTGCCTCATGCTCTTTGGCACAGCATGCCTCGATCAGTTCTAATTGGCGCTCCTTTGGATATTCGTGGAAAATGACGGCGGCGATATCCGGGAGCAGGCGGCCGAACAGGCCTTTTAACACGGCTCCGGTGAGGTTTGGTGTCATATCAGTTTCTTTTTCCATAATCTGATTCCATGCGTCGGCAACAACGTCTGTGGAGTCCCACAGGGTGCCGTCCACATCAAAAATAATACTGTCGATCAAGAGTTTTTCCTCCATATCTTAAGGGTTTTGGTTATTCTTTTAAAGTATTTATTAATTTTAATCAAAAACACGTGAGAGCGCAATGTTTATTTTGCATTTTGGAGGAAAATGTGGCAAAATAAGAATGATATATTAACAGGAGATTACTATGCAGGACACAATCACAAAGCCATTATTGAAATGGTATGGCGAAAATAAAAGAGTGCTGCCGTGGAGAGAAAAAAAGAACCCGTATGAAATCTGGGTTTCCGAGATTATGCTCCAGCAGACGAGGGTGGAGGCGGTCAAGCCGTTTTATGAGCGGTTTATGCGTGAACTGCCCAATGTCGCAGCACTTGCGGTCTGTCCCGAGGAAAAGCTTTTGAAGCTCTGGGAAGGCCTTGGTTACTATAACCGTGTGCGGAATATGCAGAAGGCCGCACAGAAAATTATGGAAGTGTATGACGGTGTATTTCCGGCAGATTACGAAGCCTTAAAAGGACTTCCGGGAATTGGAAATTACACAGCGGGAGCCGTTGCATCGATCGCGTTTTGCATTCCGGTGCCGGCGGTGGACGGAAATGTGCTTCGTGTGATGGCACGCCTCCGGGAGGACGGTGAGGACATTTTAAAGCAGTCCGTGAAAAACCGCGTGGAAGCGGAATTGACCGAAATCATGCCGGCAGAAGATCCGGGAGCCTTCAATCAGGCGATGATGGATCTCGGCGCAATGGTCTGTCTGCCGAACGGAGCACCAAAATGTGAAGTCTGTCCGCTTTTTGACCAGTGTCTGGCGGGACAGCATCAGACCTGGACGGAATATCCGTTTAAAAAGAGCGCAAAGCCGCGCAGAATCGAAGACAGAACCGTTCTGTTATTTCTGGACGGTGCGCACACAGCAGTGCGGAAACGGCCGAAAAAAGGACTTCTGGCGGGACTTTACGAGTTCCCGAACTTCGATGGCGTGCTCTCCGAACAGGAAGCACTTGAAGAGGCAGAAAAATTCGGCGTGACGCCGCTTCATATTCAGGCATTGCCGCCGTACAAGCACATTTTTTCCCATGTCGAGTGGCATATCACAGGATACGCCATTAAAATTGCAGGAAACGATGTGGAGCAGGAAGGGGAAGAAAAAGCCGGATTGATTTTTGCGGATGCGAAAACTGCGGCTGAAAGATATGCCATTCCGTCTGCGTTTGCGGAATACGCAAAATACACAGATCTGGAACGTGCCTGAAACGGCAGAAGAGCAAAAAAGAGCAGGGAGAAAAAAGATGAAGATTTTATCAATTGCAGTACCATGCTATAATTCAGAAGCATATATGGAGAAATGTATCGATTCGCTGCTGGTCGGCGGAGAAGAAGTAGAAATTCTGATCGTGGACGATGGTTCCAAGGACGGAACCACAGAGATTGCAGACCGCTATCAGGAAAAATATCCGACGATTGTAAAAGCGATTCATCAGGAAAACAAGGGCCACGGCGGAGCAGTCAACACGGGTGTGGAAAATGCGACGGGTCTGTACTTTAAGGTTGTGGACAGTGATGACTGGGTAAACCCAGAGGCATACCAGAAGATTTTAAATGTTCTGGCAGAAGTCGTACGCGGACCGAAAACACTCGACCTTCTGATCAGTAACTATGTGTATGAAAAAGAGGGCGCCAAGAGAAAACGTGTGATGCGCTATGCGAAATCGCTGCCGGAAGGCCGCTTTTTCGGATGGGATGAGGCGAAAGCTCTCGGCAAAACACATTATCTGCTGATGCATTCGCTGATTTACCGGACTTCTCTTTTAAGAGAGTGCGGCATGAAGCTGCCGGAGCATACCTTCTATGTGGATAATCTGGTTGCGTTTATTCCGCTTCCGTACGTCAAAACGATGTATTATCTCGATGTCAATTTCTACCGCTACTTTATCGGAAGAGCCGACCAGTCGGTTAACGAGAAAGTCATGATCGGCAGAATTGACCAGCAGATCCGTGTCAACAAGCTGATGATCGATTACCTTGGTGAACAGAAAGGGCTGTCGAAGTACCTGCGGAAATATATGATCAGTTATCTGACCATCATTATGACGGTTTCTTCCGTGATGATGATGCGCTCCGGAACGGAAGAAAATCTCGAGAAAAAGAACGATCTGTGGAGATACCTGAAACAGGAGGATGCAGCCGATTACTTCCGCATCCGCCACGGCATTTTCGGAACTGTTATGAGCAGCAAATCAAAACCGGGACAGAAAATTGCAGTCTATGCCTACAAGGTAGCGCAGAAACTGTATGGATTTAACTAGAAAGTAACGAAGCGGAGGAACGAACAATGCGAGTAGGAATGGGTTACGATGTGCATAAACTGGTGGAAAACCGGAAACTGATTCTGGGCGGTGTGGAAATCCCGTATGAATATGGCCTTCTGGGACATTCCGATGCAGATGTGCTGGTCCATGCCATTATGGATGCGCTTCTCGGCGCTGCAGCACTGCGGGACATCGGACGCCATTTTCCGGACAATGATCCGGCGTATGAGGGCGCAGACAGCATCGAACTGCTGAAAAAAGTGGGTGAGATGCTCGAGGAGCGGATGTATCTGATTGAAAATATCGATGCAACCGTTATTGCACAGAAGCCGAAGCTCCTGCCATACATCGACACGATGGTGAAAAATGTGGCGGAGGCGCTTCATCTCGAAGAGGATCAGGTCAATATCAAGGCAACGACCGAGGAAGGACTTGGCTTTACCGGAAAGAAAGAGGGAATTTCCGCACAGGCGATCTGCTGCATTTCCAAGGCACTCGACCTGATGCCGGACGACCGGATCGCAGGCGGATGCAGCGGCTGCCCGGGATGCGCAAAGAACGCAGAAGAATAAAAGAGAAATGCGATTGCACAAGGCCGGAAGATGTGGTAGACTGGAAGAAGAATAAGGGAGTAGTCGGCGGCATACGTGACGCTATAAGGCCAACAACCGAAGAAAAAGCATTTCTTCTGGCTTTGTATGAAATGACAAGACTTATCTGTATCAACAAATATGGTGCGGATAGGTCTTTTTCTATATAGAAAGAGACCGGTGTACCAGTGGGAACTTATCACAGGAACGCAAAAAGCGTTTTCAGAAGAAAGGACGGATGGAAATGAAAGAGTATCTGGAAAAAAGTTCGAAGATTCTTGATGAGTTACAGACAACGGAGCAGGGACTTTCCGAGGCGGAAGCTGCGCGGCGGCTTTCCGAACACGGACCGAATCGGCTGGCGGCGGGAAAAAAGAAGAGTAATCTGCAGCGGTTTTTCGAAGAACTGAAAGACCCGATGATCCTGATCCTGCTCGCCGCAGCGTTGATTTCCGGCATCACATCGGCGTATGAAGGCGAATCGTACGCTGATGTGGTCATTATTCTCACCGTTGTCATCATTAATGCGGTGCTCGGTGTTCTGCAGGAGAGCAAGGCAGAGAAAGCGATTGAAGCTCTGCAGGAGATCGCGGCAGCCACGTCGAAGGTGATGCGCGGCGGGAAAATGGAAGTGAAAAAGAGCGAGGAGCTCGTACCCGGTGATATTGTAATTCTCGAAGCGGGCGATGCTGTTCCGGCGGATGGCCGTATTTTAGAGAGTGCCAGCATGAAAATCGAGGAAGCAGCGCTGACCGGAGAATCTGTCCCGGTCAATAAAACAGCGGATGTTCTGAACGCCGGCGTAGCCAGCGAGGTTCCGCTCGGGGACCGGAAAAACATGGTCTATATGGGAAGCACCGTTGTCTATGGCCGCGGCCGCGCTGTTATCACCGGAACGGGTATGAAAACCGAGATGGGAAAAATCGCCCATGTTCTGACGCAGTCGGCGGATGAGAGCACACCGCTGCAGAAGCGGCTGAACCAGCTCAGCAAAATCTTAAGCGTGATGGTGCTCGCCATCTGTGCCGTGATTTTCGTTGTCGGCATTTTAAAAGAGGGCGTGACGCCGCAGAACATCTTAAATACCTTTATGGTAGCCGTCAGCCTTGCCGTAGCGGCAATTCCGGAAGGACTTGCAGCAGTTGTCACAATCGTGCTTTCCATCGGTGTGACCAAAATGTCAAAGCGGAATGCGGTGATCCGGAAACTGACGGCTGTCGAGACGCTCGGCTGTACGCAGGTGATCTGCTCGGATAAGACAGGAACGCTGACCCAGAATAAGATGACCGTGGTAAAACATGAGGGAAGTGATATAAAACGTCTCGTATCCGTCATGGCACTCTGCTCCGATGCGGAGCCGGACGAAAACGGCGAGGCAGTCGGAGAACCGACGGAATGTGCGTTGGTCAACGATGCGCAGAAAGAGGGATGCCCGAAGAAGAGCCTGTCCGTCCAGTATCCGCGTGTCGGGGAAGCGCCATTTGATTCGATGCGGAAACGCATGACAACGATCCACCGCGCAAACGACGGAACGTATTTTTCCTGCACAAAAGGCGCACCGGATGAGATTCTGAAGCGGTGTACCTCCGTTTGGCGTGATGGCAGAAAACAGCCGATGACAGAAGCATTCCGGCAGGAAATCCTGTCGCAGAACAAGGCGATGGCAGACCAGGCACTCCGCGTGCTGGCGGCAGCAGGAAGAGCGTGGAACCAGATGCCGTCCTCCCAGGAGCCGGACTTTCTGGAGCAGGATCTCTGCTTTTTAGGACTTTGCGGTATGATTGATCCGGTGCGGCCGGAAGTAGTCGATGCGATCCGGGAATGCCGCGGGGCAGGCATCCGTCCGGTGATGATTACGGGTGACCACAAAGACACAGCGGTTGCTATTGCAAAAGAGCTGGGTATTCTGGAGGCGGGCTGGAAAGCGGTAACGGGAGCCGAGATTGACCAGTTAAGCGATGAGGAGCTTGACCGGAGAATCGAGGAATATGCTGTTTACGCACGCGTTCAGCCGGAGCATAAAGTGCGGATTGTCGATGCGTGGAAGCGGAAAGGCAGAATCACCGCGATGACAGGAGACGGAGTCAACGATGCGCCGTCGATCAAGCGTGCGGATATCGGCATCGGAATGGGCATCACGGGAACGGATGTGACGAAAAACGTGGCAGATATGGTGCTCGCGGACGACAACTTTGCGACGATCATCGTAGCGGTTGAGGAAGGAAGACGAATCTACGATAATATCCGCAAGGCAATTCAGTTCCTTCTGGCATCGAACCTTGCCGAGGTGCTGTCGATTTTCTGCGCGACGCTGATGGGCTTTACGATTTTAAATCCGGTGCATCTGCTCTGGATCAACCTGATTACGGACTGCTTCCCGGCACTGGCGCTCGGTATGGAGGACGGTGAGGCAGACATCATGAAACGCCCGCCGAGAAATGCGGATGACGGTATTTTTGCGGACGGCCTCGGCTTTGATGTTGCGTTTCAGGGCATCGTGATTACGGTGCTGACGCTGGCGTCCTACTTCATCGGCCACTATCTGGAAGCCGGCCGCTGGGAAATCGTCAACAGCCCGGACGGCATGTCGATGGCGTTTCTGACACTCTCTATGGTGGAAATTTTCCATTCCTTCAATATGAGATCACGGAAAGGTTCTATTTTCCACATGAAGCATCAGAACAAGTATCTGTGGGGCGCGATGGCACTCTCATTTGTCCTCACATCCGCCGTCATTTACATCCCGGTACTGTCGAGTGCGTTCGGTTTTGAGCGGATCAGCGCGTTGGAATATGATGTGGCGATCGGCCTTGGACTGCTTGTCATTCCGGCGGTCGAAATCAGCAAGTGGATCCGGCGGAAATTTGCTTGACAAACGAGAAAAATTTGCATAAACTAGAACAAACGGAAACAGAAAAAGGCTTGGAACGGAAAAAGTAGAAAATCAGAATTGTTTCACAGAGAATGGCAGACAAATGGGGCTGGAAGCTGCCTGAAACGAGGGTTTTTGAAGTGCGTCCGGAAGCTGGCCGGGTGAAGCGGAAAAAGTGGGTAGTCCGGCACGGGTCCTGCACGTTATGCAGAAGAAAAGAAGAGGGCATGCATGCCCTTAAAGTAAAGTGGAACCACGGAGCTATTTCGTCTTTATCGGAGATGAAACAGCTCCGTTTTTGAATATTGCCCTTCGGGCAAAAAAGGTGGTAAGAAATAAAAATCTGAAAAAGTCCTGGCAGGAGGCAAGGAGAGGAAAGATGAGTTTTTTCGCGTATTTTAAAGAGGAATTTCAGGTGATTCAGGAGCGGGATCCGGCGATACATTCTCCCATGGAAGTCTTGCTGTATCCTTCATTTCGTGTTATGCTGAAGTACAGACGGGCGCACAAGCTATATCTGAAAGGCCATTACTTTCTGGCCAGGTGGATTTCACAGCGGGCAGCGAGAAAAACCGGTATCGAAATCCATCCGGGTGCGACGATCGGAAAGGGATTGTTTATTGATCATGGTTCTGGTGTGATTATCGGAGAAACAGCCATTATCGGAGACAACGTGACGCTGTATCAGGGCGTGACGCTTGGCGGTAATGGTAAGGAGACCGGGAAACGTCATCCGACGCTGAAGGACAATGTTATGGTCAGCGCCGGTGCGAAGATCATCGGATCGTTTACGATCGGGGAAAACTCCAAAATCGGAGCCGGATCGGTTGTGATCGAGGAGGTTCCGCCGAACTGTACCGTCGTCGGCGTGCCGGGGCACATTGTGAAGCAGAATGATGTGCGGATTCCGAGAAAAAGCATGGATCACATTCATCTGCCGGACCCGATTTTCGAGGATATCAAAGTACTCCAGCAGGAGAATACGGAGCTTACGAACCGTGTGCTCGAGCTGGAGGGCGAGCTGCGTCAGATGAGGAAAAAAGAAAGGACAGAACAGAAGTGACGGAAGTGGGCAAAGAGACAGAAAACGAGGAGCTTTTTCCAGAGGCGGTTTTCGGGGAGAAGGATTATCTTTCGGAGGTATTCGGACTGGAACAGCATGACATCCGCATGTATTCGCCGCTTACGCTGGCCTACATCGGGGATGCTGCGTATGAGATCGTCATCCGCACGATTCTGGTGCGGAAAGCAAATATGCAGGTCAACAAGCTGCACCGCCATGCGGCAGGGCTTGTAAAGGCGGAGAAACAGTCGGCGATGATTGAAATTCTGGAGCCGCTGTTTACCGAAGAGGAAAAACAGATTTATAAAAGAGGCAGAAATGCGAAATCCTATACCAAGGCAAAAAATGCGTCCACGATCGACTACCGCCGGGCAACCGGGTTTGAGGCCGTGATGGGGTATCTGTACCTGAAAGGGGATTACAAGCGGATGATCGACCTGATCCGGGCAGGACTTGGCGAAGTGTGAGAGCAGATAAGATTCAGAAAATAAGAAAGAAGCGGCAGGGCAGTGGGGCTTTTGAAAAAGCAAAAGTTCCCACTGCTTTTGGGACCGCGGAACAGGAATGATATGAGAGAAAACAACAGAAACGACAAGAGAAACTTTGAGAGAAGAGACGGAAAAAAACGTGACTTTAAGGGGAAACGAGATTACCGTGACAGAGACAGAAAACAGGAAGTACAGCAGGCGGATGAGGAGTTTACAGGCGGCATGGTAGAGGGAAGAAACGCTGTCATCGAGGCGTTCCGCTCCGGCAAGACCGTGGACAAGCTGTTCGTCCTTGCAAGCAGCCAGGACGGCCCGATCCGCACGATCATCCGTGAGGCGAAAAAACACGATACCATCATCAATTATGTAGAAAAAGAACGTCTTGACGAGCTGTCCACCACCGGAAAGCATCAGGGTGTCATTGCACAGGTGGCTTCCTACAGTTATGCAACCGTTGAGGACATCCTCGCGCGCGCAGAGGAGAAAGGGGAGCCGCCATTTATCCTTCTGCTGGACGGCATTGAGGATCCGCATAATCTCGGTGCGATCATCCGTACCGCAAACCTGGCAGGTGCACATGGTGTCATCGTGCCGAAGCACCGCGCAGTCGGCCTGACAGCAACCGTTGCCAAAACGTCGGCAGGTGCATTAAATTACACACCGGTGGCAAAGGTGACGAATCTGGTGCAGACCATGGAAATGCTGAAGGAAAAGGGCATCTGGTTTGTCTGCGCGGACATGAACGGACAGAGAATGTATGATCTCGACCTCAAAGGACCGATCGGCCTTGTAATCGGAAATGAGGGAGAGGGTGTCAGCCGTCTGGTGAGAGAAAACTGCGACTTCACAGCCACAATTCCGATGAAAGGCGATATCGACTCTCTGAACGCTTCCGTGGCAGCCGGCGTGCTCGCTTATGAGATTGTAAGACAGAGAAGCTGCTAGAAATTGCGGAAAATCACATTACGCTCCGGCGGAAGAAAGATGAAGGATACAAGAGATATGATGGTGAAAGATTACGATACCTGTACGGATGAGGAGCTGATTGCGCGTCTGCGGGCAGGAGAACGCGAGATTACCGATTATCTGATCGACAAATACAAATCGCTGGTGCGGACCAGGGCGAGGGCGCTGTACCTGGTGGGCGGAGATCACGAGGATCTGATCCAGGAGGGCATGCTCGGACTTTTTAAGGCAGTGCGTGACTACAAACCGGGGAAGGAGGCATCGTTTGCCACCTTCGCCGGCCTGTGCATCGACCGTCAGATGTATTCGGCAGTGGCATCGTCCCAGCGCCAGAAGCATCAGCCGCTGAACAGCTTCGTCTCGTTAAGTGAACCGGTTTCCGAGCAGGAGCTGCGCCTGGTGGACGAGGAGACACCGGAGGAGATCATGATCAGCCGGGAAAACGTAATCGGCATGCATGAGCGGATCAAAGAACGGCTCAGCAAATTTGAGTACCAGGTGCTGGAATTGTATCTGAAAGGGTACGATTATACGCAGATTGCAGAAAAACTTGGAAAGCAGCCGAAGGCAATCGACAATGCACTGCAGAGAATCCGCAGTAAAGTGCGGGAGGTCTGTTCGTGAGATGGAAAAACGACCGAAAAAATTACGGTGAATTGTCAAAAGCGCAGGAAAATCTGTGAACAAATAAAAATTTTCAAATTTGTAGAAAAAACTGTTGACAATTCACTATAGTTTTGATAGAATACCAAATGTAGCAAGGAGCTAACAAAAAAACAAAACAACTTGCGAATGCTGATGTGGCTCAGTCGGTAGAGCGTCGCCTTGGTAAGGCGGAGGTCACGGGTTCGATT
>ERZ1026971.940-NODE-940-length-12470-cov-8.332743_pt1 | contig 12470 bp, 9 predicted proteins | sample MGYA00519294_ERZ1026971 | MGnify/ENA primary metagenome ERZ1026971 (study PRJEB26926, sample SAMN06164664) | human gut metagenome | biome: ENVO:00009003; feature: ENVO:2100002; material: ENVO:00002003 | host: Homo sapiens | place: USA | collected 2012 ... | reverse complement strand
CTAGTCGTCGGCAGCGTCAGATGTGTATAAGAGACAGGTGCGGTGGGCTCCTGGCTGATGGCTGCCTGAGCCGCGGCGGCGGTGGCAGCTGCCTGGGCTGCCTGGGCTGCTGCGGGGTCAACGCCATTGGCCACGGCGTTGATTTCGCGCTGCTGCTGTTCGGCGGCCTGCCGGGCTTCCTCCAGGATGCGGGTCAGGGTTGCCTTGATGTAAGCGCGGTCGCCGCCGCACTCGCTGCAGACGGAAACAGCTTCCTCGTTGGGGTGGAACGCGCCGCAGGCGCAGAACCAGCCGTTTTCGGTATCCTGCGGGACGCAGGTCAGCATCTTATTGTTGGTGCGGGTCTGAAGTGTGCGGGCAATAGAGCCAGGCAGCACACGGGGGGCCTGCAGGCGGACACGCTTATAATTACGCAGATCCACGCCGCGGCCGTTCAGGAAAGCACGGTCCTGCTCAATTTCCACGCTGGAAACCGGCGTATCGCTGACAAACACAGCGTCATCGGCACCAAACAGTTCGCCGGGCTGCACATTGAGCTGCTCATAATAGAAATCATCCTCGCACAGGATCTGACCAGAAGCATCTTTGCACTTGAAGTGGATGATAAAGCCGGTCAGCGGTTCTGTGCCAACATTCTTAAAGGTCAGGCAGACCGCAACTTCACCCGTGACATCCCCTTTCAGCAGCTCAACACGGACAAACTGAACCGGGCTGCCGGCAGTGTAATAATTGGCACGGGATTGCGCCATCAGGGAAAAATTTTGATCCATTGTGTTTCACCTTGCCTCAATTTTCATCAGACGGTTCGGAGGGCTGTTCCGGCGCGGCGGGCTGCTCTGCCGATGCAGGGGCTGCGGCAGGCGCGGGGGTATCCAGCCCAAAAGGTGCCAGGTTTTCGCCTTTCATCAGGGCGTCAAACTCTTCGCCGCTGATCTTTTCGCGTTCCATCAGCACACCGGCCACACGGTGCAGCTCAGTCATGTGCTCGGTCAAAATGCGGCGGGCCGTCTCGTAAGATTCATCCATGATATCACGGATCTCATTATCAATTTCGGACGCCGTATTTTCGGAATAGCCCTTGCCCTGGCCAAAGTCTCGGCCAAGGAAGGTTTCGCCAGGGTCGGTGCCATAAACCACCGGGCCCATGCGCTCCGAGAAGCCATAGCGGGTCACCATGGCGCGGGCGGTATCCGTGGCACGCTGCAGGTCGTTGGAAGCACCGGTGGAGATATCATCCAGCACCAGCTGCTCCGCCACACGGCCGCCCAACAGGCAGACAATGTTTTCGTTCATGGCGGTCTTGGTCACATAGCTGGGGTCTTTTTCCGGCAGATACATGGTAAAGCCGCCTGCCGAACCACGCGGGATAATGCTGATCTGGTGCACGGGATCATGCGTTTTGCAGAAATAGCCGGTAATGGCATGGCCGGCCTCGTGGTAAGAGGTCAGGCGCTTTTCGGCATCGGTCACAACGCGGCTCTTCTTTTCGGGGCCAGCCACAACCTTGATGGAAGCTTCCTCTATTTCGGGTTCGGTGATGGCCTTTTTGCCCTTGCGCGCAGCCAGCAGGGCGGCTTCGTTGACAAGGTTTTCCAGGTCGGCACCGGAGAAGCCCGCGGTGGACTTGGCGATGGTTTTCAGGCTGACATCGGGGCCAAGGGGCTTGTTCTTGGTGTGAACGCGCAGAATCTCCTCGCGGCCCTTCACATCCGGCAGACCAACATAAACCTGACGGTCAAAACGGCCGGGACGCAGCAGAGCTTTATCCAGAATATCGGCGCGGTTGGTGGCAGCCATCACGATAACGCCGTCGTTGGCGTCAAAGCCGTCCATCTCAACCAGCAGCTGGTTCAGGGTCTGCTCGCGCTCGTCATGCCCGCCGCCAAGGCCGGCACCACGCTGACGGCCCACAGCATCGATCTCATCAATAAAGATGATGGAGGGCATTGTCTTTTTGGCTTTTTCAAACAGATCGCGCACACGGGATGCGCCGACGCCGACATACATTTCCACAAAGTCGGAACCGGAGATGGCATAGAACGGAACGCCGGCCTCGCCTGCACAGGCACGGGCCAGCAGCGTTTTGCCGGTGCCCGGAGGGCCGACAAGCAGAACGCCGTGGGGAATGCGCGCCCCCAGGGAGTTGAACTTTTCCGGTGCTTTCAGGAACTGAACCACTTCCTGGAGTTCAGCCTTTTCTTCATCCGCACCGGCAACATCGGCAAAGGTTGCCTTGCGCTGGCCTTCCTGCTGGTCCTTGACCTTGGCACGGCCAACATTCATCAGGCCGCCGCCACCGGCACCGCCGCGGTACATGGACATGAAGAGCAGCACCACGCTGCCGATCATAAAGGCATACAGGATGATCTCAAACCAGGGCACGTTGTTCTTAACGGCGACCATATCGTACTGCATGGGCGCATCCGGGTTAGCTGCATTATACTGGTCGATATAATCCTTGAGGTAGAATTGCAGGAAATAAGAAGGATATGGCAGCTTGTAGGTAATGACCGTTGCCCCGCCGTTCTTGGGGGCGTAAGCATCGGTGTCATCGCCGTAAATTTCTGCAAGCAGGCCGTTGGATGTTTCGCTGGACGTGCCGGATTCCGGCAGCGGATGTTCACCTTCTTTCACGCTCATCTCGATAACGCCGGTGTTCAGGTCCAGGTTAAAGTAGGTGACCTGATTGGATTCAAAGTACCCCATGGCTTCGGACAACATCATGGTGCTCTTGCTGGAGGCAAACAGGCTGGAATAGCTGGAGATCATCACGAGTGCTGCCACCATCAGGACAGCGGCAATGATAATGCCGCTGAAACGCGGTTTGTGCTGCAAAAAATCAACTCCCTGTCAAAATCCGCCAAAACGGCGGGCGATTGGTTATTCTGCCAAGACAGAATTTTATTTGGAATATACTTCCGGTTTTAACACGCCGACATACGGCAGGTTGCGGTACTTTTCGTCATAGTCAAGGCCATAGCCCACAACAAATTCATCGGGCACTTCAAAACCGCAGTAGTCCGGCTCAATATCCACCTTGCGGCGGCTGGGCTTGCTGAGGATGGTGCACAGGCGCACGCTGTTGGGGCGGCGCAATTTCAGCATGGGCACCAAGTGAGACAACGTGACGCCAGTATCCAGAATATCCTCCACGATCAGAACATCCTTGCCAGAAAGATCCTGATCCAGGTCCTTGACGATCTTGACAAGGCCCGTAGAAGTGGTGTTGGCACCGCCATAGCTGGAAACCACCATAAAGTCAATGCTGCAGGGTTCCGTGATGGCGCGCATCAAATCGGCCATGAACACCACGGAGCCTTTCAGGATAGACACCAGCAACAAATCTTTGCCCTCGTAATCGCGGCTGATCTGTGCCCCCAATTCAGCCACCTTGGCCTGCAGCTGCTCTTCCGAAATCAAAACCTTGGCGATATCATTGTTCATATCATGCATGATCTGTTCCTCCAATATTATGATCTTGTTCCTGCTCCGGGGCCGCAGGCTGGCGGCTTTGCCGAATCAACAGGATCTGCTTTGTCCCATCATCCGGGGACAAACCGTCCGCAAAGCCTGCCCCCCACAGCCAAAGCACCTGGCTACCGCAGGCCAGCAGCGGCATCCGCGTCCGTTCAGCCACAGGAACTTTTGCCTCATTCAGATATTTTTTGAGCGTTTTGCCAACGTGACGTCCCGCCGGGCGGAACGTATCGCCGGGTTGGCGGGTTCTCACAAAAATATTCTTATTTATTTTAGCATAATCTGCACAATAGGTGTAGTCTTTTTTCAAAAATGATGGATTTTTCAAAAAAACTTCATAATTTAGTTGTTGAATCTCCAGCTCATAGCCCCCTGGCAGGCAGTAAACGCCGGTTTTTAGCAGCTGGTACGGCGCGGGAATGGCTTCCGGCTGCATTTTTAGCACTGAGCGGCAGTACAAAATGCCGTTTGCCGCGGTCCAGCAGGCATCCGGCGTCAGCTGTACCGCACCGCTGCCCTGCCGAACAATGGCCGCAAGAGCCTGCACATATTTTTCTTCAGGGTCACGCGCGCGGGCTGCCAGCATGCGCAGGGCAGCAGCCAGCACCGGGGCATCCGCCGCGGCAAGAATCGGGATGCTGTACCCGCCCCCGCAGGCAGCCTGCGCCAGCAGTTTTTCGGCCAGGTTTTCCAGCCAGATGTTCAGCTCCTGCAGCTGGTTGCACAGCCGCCCCACGGCCCGCTCTGCCGCCGGATTGATGGTTTGCAGCGCCGGAACAGCATAATGGCGGATACGGTTGCGGGCATAGGCATCGCTGAAATTGCTTTCGTCCTGAACATAGTGTTGCCCAAGGGCGGCGCAGTATGCCGTGGTATCGCTCCTTGTCAGGCACAAAAATGGCCGGCGGTACACGCCCCGTACCGCCGGAATACCCGCCATGCCGTGCAGGCCGGTACCGCGCGCCATGCGGAACAACACCGTTTCCGCCTGGTCAGATAACGTATGCGCTGTGGCAATGCAGGCATGCTGCTGTGCGGCCAGCGCATCAAACCAGGTATAGCGCAGGCTGCGCGCCCAGTTCTCGCTGGGGTTTGGGGGAATCTGCACCCCGCTGGCAGCGGCATCGTACAAAAAGAACGGCACATGATGTGTGCGGCAGAACTCCGCCACAAAGCGGGCATCCGCATGGGCAGCTTCGCCCCGGATTCCGTGGTCCACATGGGCCGCCATGACGGTGATGCCAAGTTCCGCATTGCAGCGCAGCAGAAAACAGAGCAGCGCCATCGAATCCGCCCCGCCGGAGCAGGCAACGATGACACGGTCCCCCAACCGAAACAAACCCTGCCGGCGGCAATAGGCCAGCAAGGTTTGTTCCATCGTGTTTACTGGGTTTTGCAATGAATTGTCTGCGTCAGTACTGTTCATGGATCTCGTCCAGATTGCTGAACCGGGTATGGGCGCCATCCCAGCCAAGGCGGACCACACTGGTTTCGCCATGGCGGTTTTTGGCCACGATACATTCGGCTTCGTTTTCGTTCGCCTGTTCGGTTTCGCCGTTCTGGGAATTGTAATAGGCAGCGCGGTACAGGAAGAGCACCACGTCCGCATCCTGTTCGATAGAGCCGGAATCACGCAGGTCTGAAAGCTGGGGGCGGTGGTCCGAGCGACCCGCTGTTTTTTCGGCAGCACGGGAAAGCTGGGACAGCGCAATGACAGGAACGTTCAGTTCCTTAGCCATAATTTTCAGGTTCCGGGTGATATCGCTGATTTCCTGCACGCGGCTTTCGGTGCGCTTGGCGGACTGCATCAACTGCAAATAGTCGATGATGACCAGACCGATCTTATCCCGTTTGGGGTCCTGGTTGATCTGGCGGATTTTTGCCTTGATTTCCGGCACCGAAATACCGGAGGAATCATCCATGTAAATGGGAACGTTATACAACAGTGACGTTGCATTGGCAAAGTCGTTCCAGTCGGAGTTGTTCAGGCGGCCGGTGCGGAATGCCTGGCTGTCAATGCCTGCGGTGCTGGAAAGGATGCGGTCGGTCAGCTGTTCGCAGGTCATTTCCAAGCTGAAAATGACGGTCGGTATCTTTTGCAGGCGGGCCACATTGGTAGCAATGTTCAGCGCAAAACTGGTTTTGCCCATACCGGGGCGGGCCGCCAGAATAATCAGGTCCGAACGGCCAAGGCCGGTCAGGATATTATCCAGATAGTTGAAGCCTGTGGGGATACCGGCAAATTTATCGCGGTCCGCACCGGACAGCTTTTGCATGGTATCAATAACTTCCAGGATAGACTCCTGAATGGTTTTAACGCCGGAGCGGTCCTGGCCGTTGCGGATATCGTACAGCTTTTGCTCGGCGCTTTCCAGCAGCAGGTCAGAATCGGATTCCTCGCTGGACTGCTGCAGGATATCGCGGGCTGCTTCGATCAGACGGCGGGTTTGATATTTTTCCTTGACGATCTTGATGTAAGAATCGACGTTGGAAATCGCCGGGACGGTTTCCGCAATGCGGGTAATGTACACTTTGGCATCATCTGCGCCCTTGAACACACCGTTCTGAGCCAGAGAGTCCACCAGAGTGATAACGTCCACCGCTTCGCTTTCGCTGAACAGGCGGCGCATTTCCTCATAGACGGCCCGGTTCTGCTCCGAATAGAACATATCGGGGTCCATCTCGGTGATCAGGCGGTTCAGGATGGTTTCATCCATCAGCGCTGCGCCAAGCACGCTTTGTTCCGCCTGCATGTTATACGGCAGCTGAATGCCCAGGCTGGACAAGCTTAATTCATTGTTTGCCATTCAGGCACCTCCCTGCCGTTTTTGTTGGAATGTAATTACAAGACCCCCTGCCAATTACAGCGGAGCCTCCTCGACCTTGACCTTGAACGCGGCCACAACACCCACATGCAGGCGGACTTTGGCATCATAACTGCCAAACTCCTTGATGCTGGCGGGCATTTCGATTTTTTTCTTGTCGATTTCGGTGCCGGTCAGCTTGTACAACTGTTCGGCAACTTCCTTTGCGGTCACTTTGCCGTGCAGCTTGCCGGAAGCCCCCCCCTTGACCTTGACAGAAACGATCTGGCCCTTGATCTTGGCAGCCAGTTCTTCAGCAGCAGCCTTAGCTTCGGCTTCATGGTGGGCTTTGGCTTCGCTCTTGGTGCGGGCGGTGTTCACAGCGTCAGCATCGGCCACTGCAGCCAGACCGCGCGGGAACAGGAAGTTGCGGGCGTAACCGTCCGACACTTCATGGATTTCATCCTTTTTACCAATGCTCTTGACATCCTGTTTGAGAATAACTTTCATCGTGGTGGTTCCCCTCTCTATGTAGTAATTGATATAATTTTCTGCCATTGGCAGGGATTCGCTGATAATTTAATTTGTTAAACTGCACCCACCAGTTCTTCCTGGCATTCCTGGTTGGCGCGGTATTCGTCGATCTGCGCGCGGATGCGGGCTTCGGCTTCCTTTACGGTACAATCACGCAGCTGGGCACCGGCCATCGTCAGGTGGCCGCCGCCGCCCAAGGGCTCCAGAATGACCTGTACGTTCAGCGCACCCATGCTGCGGGCGGAGATATTGACACCGCCGTTTTTGGCGATTGCCACAAAGCTGGCATCCACGCCGTTGATGGTCAGCAGGTCATTGGCTGCCATGGGCAGAACCACACTCATGGCGGGGTCAAGCTCATCCGAAGTGGCGATAGCGCAGCCTTTGTAGAGGTAAGCGCCCTCCACAATAGCGGCGCGGGCTTCGTATTCTTCTTTGGAAATATTGAACAGGCTCTTGGTCGCGGCGGTTTCGGCCCCGCGGCTGCGCAGCCAGGCGGCAGCCTCAAAGGTACGCACGCCGACATGCAGCGCAAAACTGCGGGTATCCAGCATGATGCCAGACAGCAGCGCCTGGGCTTCCAACTGAGTGATGTTGTTTTGGGCGGGCATGAATTGCAGCAGTTCACACACCAGCTCGCTGGCGCTGGAAGCAAAGGGTTCGTGGTACAAAAGGATCGGGTTATCAATATGCCCTACCGCCATGCGGTGGTGGTCGATAACAACCACGCGGCTGCATTTTTCGTAAATCTTTTGGTCTTCCAGCAGGCGCTTTTGGTATGTATCGGTTACAATCAGCAGGGTTTTGGGGGTAATGAGCTTATAGGTTTCTTCCGGCTCAATAAAGTTGTGGTCCTCCCCCGCCTTGTTGAACACATCCAGCAGCTGGCCCGCCAGCGTTGCCTTGCTGCGCACCACGATGACCGCAGGCACATCGCACATTTTGCACATGCGCAGCAAACCGATGGCGGAGCCGATGGCATCCAAATCGCTCTGGCGGTGGCCCATGATGATGACGCTGTCGCTCTGGCGGATCTGGTCTGCCAGGGCGTTGGCAATGATGCGGCTGCGCACATGGCTGCGCTTTTCGACACCATGGGAAATGCCGCCGAAGAACTCAAAGCCATCGACTGTTTTCACGGCAGCCTGGTCGCCGCCGCGGCCCAAGGCAATATCAATGCTTTCGCGGGCCATCTCCTGGCATTCCTGCATAGTAGCGCCGCCATGGCCTACGCCGATGGAAAGGGTGAGCATTCCGCCGGGGTGCAGCGCACGCACTTTATCCAGAATATCAAAGCGTTCTTCCATCATCCAGCGGATATCCCGCTCTTCCACCACCGCAATATAGCGGCTGTTGGACACCTTGCGCAGGAAACCGGTCGTGCGGCCGATGTATTCTTCCAGCAGGGTGTTGATGGCCTCCAGCTCGTGCGCCTGCTCGGAGTCCTTCATATCGTTGAACAGCTCGTCATAGCTGTCCACCCCAATAATCAGGTAAGCCGGGCGGCTGGCAGTGTATTCATCCAGCGTGTTTTTGTAGAACGTATCGTTGACCAAAAACAGCAATGTGCCCGTTTTGCTGCTGCGGCTGGTTGTGGCGTAGGCCGTGTAGCGGTTTTCGTCAATGGTCAGGTCCTGGCCGTGGGCGCGGGCGCAGACGGAAAGGTCAATGCCGGTCATCAGGCGGTCCGGTGCAGCCAGCAGGGCATCCTGCCCCGCCAGAATCTGCTCCCGGAAGGCCGGATTATACCACACCACGGAGCCTTCGGTAATCAGGGCAGTGGGGATGGAAAAATCCGCCAGCGAATACTGGGTCTTGCTGCCCTCAAAGTTGGTCCCGCACAGCATATCGGCCACAAAGCGCCGCAGCCGGCGGATGCCAAGCACCGCCACCACCAACGCAAACACTACAAGCAGCGCCGGTGCCAGCAGCCAGCGCGGGTTGCTGAACGCCAGCGGCACAGCCAGAGCGATGCACGCAACGAGCAGCAAAAAGATAATGACAAAGATATCACGTCTCAGCTTGTTTTTCATCATCGTTCCTCGGTGCCTGCAATGTGGGGCAGGCGGTCACGGTCAGATATGGTTTGGATCAAACTTCCATCAGAATAGGCAGAATCATGGGGCTGCGCTTGGTTTTGCGGTAGATATAGCTGGAAAGCGCCTCCCGCACGCGGGATTTCACGCTGGCCCAGTCGTGCATGTTATCCGCCATACTGCGGTCAAGGGCCATTTCAACCTGCACGCGGGCACCGTCCATCAGCTCCTCGCTTTCCCGCACATAGACAAAGCCGCGGGAAACCAGGTCCGGGCCGGAAAGCAGCTGGCCGGTGCTGCCATCCACAGCTGCGGTAACGATGATGATACCGTCCTCCGACAGGTGGTGGCGGTCACGCAGGACCACATTGCCCACATCGCCCACGCCATAGCCATCCACCATCACGGCACCGGCGGGCACAGTGCCCTCCACTGCCATGCCATCGCGGGAAAGGCGGATGTTCTGGCCATTTTCAGCAATATAAATATTCTGCTTGGGGATATAGCCCAGGTGCTCCGCCGTTTCGGCGTGGCGCTTGAGCTGCTTGAACTCGCCGTGAACCGGCAGGAAATACTGCGGGTGGGCAAGGGTCAGCATCAGCTTCTGCTCTTCCTGGCAGGCGTGGCCGGAAACATGGGTATCGTACATGTTTTCGTAAATGACCTCTGCGCCCAGGGCCAGAAGGCCGTTGACCACCTTGGTCACGGTCTTTTCGTTGCCGGGGATGGGGCGGGCCGAGATAATGATAAAGTCAGTGGGGCCGACCTTGACGGTACGGTGGCTGGCCTGCGCCATACGGGACAGAGCGGACAGCGGTTCGCCCTGGCTGCCGGTGGTGATAAGGACAACCTTTTCCGGCGGGTATTTGTTGATCTCCTCGATATCGATCAGCACATTATCCGGCGCATGCAGATACCCCAGCTCCCGCGCCATTTCGGTGTTGGAAACCATGCTGCGGCCATTGACGGCCACCTTGCGGCCATACTCAATGGCCAGGTCAATGATCTGCTGGATGCGGTAGATGTTGGAAGCAAAGGTTGCCACGATAATGCGGCGGTTTTTGGCGCGGGCAAACAGACTGCGCACCCCTTCGGCCACAGTCTGCTCAGTTGCCGTAAAGCCGGGGCGCTCCGCGTTGGTAGAATCCGCCAGCAAAGCCAGCACGCCGCGGCGGCCATACTCCGCAATGGTGGAAAGGTCGGTAACGGCATCGCCGGAAAGCGGCGTGTAGTCGATCTTGAAGTCGCCGGTATGCAGCACGATGCCTGCCGGGCAGTCAATGGCAAACGCCAGAGAATCCGGGATGGAGTGGTTGACATGGATGGGCTCCACCGTAAAGCAGCCAAGGCGCACTTTCTGGCGGGGACGGATCTCATGGAACTCTGCACTGGAGGCAAGACCGTGCTCCTCCAGCTTGTTTTTGATCAGGCCAATGGTCAAACGTGCAGTGTAAATGGGCACGTTGAACTTTTTGAGCAGATACGGCAGGCTGCCGATATGGTCTTCGTGGCCATGGGTAATGAACAGGCCCTTGATGCGGTCCTTATTTTCCAATACATAGGTGAAATCCGGAATGACAAGGTCCACGCCGAACATATCGGAATCCGGGAACACCAGGCCGCAGTCCACCAGAATCATATCGCCCTGGCATTCATACAGGGTGATGTTTTTGCCAACTTCGCCCAGGCCGCCCAGCGGGCAGATGTGCATGGGAACAGCCGGGGTGGAAGCATCATAATAATGCTGCTTATAGCTGCGGCGCTGCGGGCTGCGGGGGCGCTGCACCGGGGCCGGAGCTGCTGCATTCACCGCATTGCTCACTGCAGCCTGCTGGGGCTGCGGGGCACGGCGGCGCTGCGGCTTGCGGTGCTGGGGCTGTGGTTTTTCCGCCGCTGCCTGCGGGGCGCTGGCTGCGGGGGCAGGCGCACCGGGTTTGCGGTTCTGGTTATTATTATTTGCGCGCGGGGCACGGCGGGTGTAATTGCTGCGGCCCTGCTGGCGGGGGCGTTTTTCGTTGTTGTGATCTTCCATTGCATAACCTCCATATTGTATTCGGCCAGGGTTGGTGGTTACACACACGGTAAGCACCGTACCCCAGACGTGATGTTTTGTCGCATGTAAAATTTGTACGGCACTGTGCCGATTTACTGAATCACGGTTTGGACGCGAAGAGTTCAGCCGAAAGGCTGCAACCGGGTCCTGAATCAAACTACGACATTGCAATTAAATCTATTATAAGGCGCAGCGGGGGCATTGTCAAATAGTATGCCGGACGCCTTTATGGACAAATTACACAAAAGCTTGCAGGGCTGGGCAAAATCGCGTATAATTATTTTTATAGTAAAGCGGCAGGGTTCCGGGCATTGCGGCTGGCCGATAAGGTACAGCGAAAAGCAAAGAAAAGGATGCCATTTTCCGGCACGGCCTGATTCCAGTATTGCCGCAGCAAAACGAGGGTAACATGAAACACATCGAAATTTATACCGACGGTGCCTGTAGCGGCAACCCCGGCCCCGGCGGTTGGGGCGCGATCCTGCGCTTCCGTACCGGAGAAAAGGTGTATGAGAAAGAGATTTCCGGCGGCGAGGCCGGAACCACCAACAACCGCATGGAGCTGACCGGCCTGCTGGAAGCCCTGCGCCAGCTGAAAGAGCCCTGTGACATTGACCTGTACAGCGACAGCCAGTATGTGATCAACGGGCTGGAAAAGGGCTGGGCCAAGGGCTGGCGCAAGCGCGGCTGGAAAAAGGCAGACAAATCCCCCGCCTTGAACCCCGACCTTTGGGCACCGCTGCTGGAAGAAAGCGAGAAGCATGTGATCCACTACCACTGGCTGAAAGGCCACGCAGGCCACCCCGAAAACGAGCGTTGCGACCGCTTGGCCGTGGAGCAAAGCAAAAAATACGGCGGAAAGCAGGCCTGACGCACTGCACACCGCTGATACAGGAGGATATTATGGACGGAGCACTGGGTTTTAATACATTTGAAAAGCAGGATAAGGTTCTAGTTGGGCTGAACGGCGGCATGGACGCTGCCGTTACTGTGCGCATTTTGCAGGAGCAGGGCTTTGCCGTACAGGCCGCACTGGTGCATTTTGCCGGGATGGCCGATGATGCCGTGGAGACCGCGCAGAACGCCGCCAAGGCGCTGGATGTAACCCTGCACGTGATTGAAGCAGCGGACACTGCCGCGGACGAACTGCTGAAGTTCCAGCTGCTGATGCAGACGGCTGATAAGCTCGACTGCCGTTTTATCTCTACCGGCCATTATGCCCGCGTGGAGCAAGACGCCGATGAGTGCCGCCTGTGCGCCCCAGAGCACGCAGAGTGCGACCAGACCGCCCTGCTGAAAGTTCTGCCACAGGAAATTCTGGCACGGCTGATCCTGCCGCTGGGTGAATTCGACAAGGAATCCGTGCAGGAAATTGCGCAGGATATCGGCTGCGCGGAATAAATTGCCGCAAACGAACGCAGATGTTTGGATAGAAATGCAGAGCTGCGGATTCCAATGGTTCAGAGATTATGAAAAAGGCATGTGCTTGAATGATAGCACATGCCTTTTTGTTTTAGGCAATACCGCATAATTCTAAGTGCCGATACGGCGAGCGAGGTGCGGCAG
>ERZ1026971.932-NODE-932-length-12533-cov-44.670861_pt1 | contig 12533 bp, 9 predicted proteins | sample MGYA00519294_ERZ1026971 | MGnify/ENA primary metagenome ERZ1026971 (study PRJEB26926, sample SAMN06164664) | human gut metagenome | biome: ENVO:00009003; feature: ENVO:2100002; material: ENVO:00002003 | host: Homo sapiens | place: USA | collected 2012 ... | reverse complement strand
CACCAACATGGACGGCAGGGTCATCTCTCTGACCATTGATGAGGTCTACCTGTTCGTGCGACACGAAGTCGCTTAATTCAACTGTCTGGCAATGACCGGACCTGTTATTCCATTAGCAGTAGTCTACTGTCAACAAAGCGGCTGGTAACGGCTGTGAGGAAGCGTGACAGGACAAGGGTAGCCCCACCCGAAAGGGTTCAAGCTGAAACTGCGAGGTGAAAGCGATAAGCTGCAAGCAACAATGCGGTTGGGGAGCCTGACTTGTATGGTATGGTTAATGTAACGTGAATCACTGATAAACGTCGTTAAGGCCGAACAGGCTAAAGTTGCTGGCAAGCCTGAACCAAAATGGTAATGCAGCTGGTTATTCCCCTGTATAGTGGGAATACATGGACACAAAGCTGCCGGCGGAGAAGTGAGACCTAACCCATACTGTTGAATAAGCGGAACGTGGTAAGCCCGTATTTCTCCGAGCAATCGGACGGAAACCGTAAGGAGACTTTATGAAATGCGGGTAGAAGAAAGATGGAAAAAGCGAATGCCGACCCTGTAATGGGGACGGATAGAGGTTGCAACATTACCTCATGCGAAAGCAGGCAGACTTCCATCCATGGTCTTTCTTTACGAGAGAATTTACAGAACTTTTCAAAATGGAGGAATTGCAAATGAACGAGAAATCGTGTGCACCGACTTGCAAAGTGGAAGATTGGGCCAGCATCGACTGGAACAAGGCTTGCGCTTATGTTAAAAAGCTGCAAATGCGTATCGTAAAGGCTCAACAAGAAGGTCATTACAGCAAAGTGAAAACGCTGCAATGGCTGTTAACTCACTCGTTTTACGCCAAAGCCTTGGCAGTGAAGCGAGTAACAAGCAATCGTGGTAAAAATACGGCTGGGGTTGACCATGAACTGTGGCTGACCCCAGAGGCAAAATTCAAGGCAATCAATAAACTGAAACGGCGAGGATACCGTCCTCAGCCTCTGAAACGTGTTTATATTCCGAAGAAAAACGGCAAACTGCGGCCATTGAGTATTCCGACAATGACAGACCGAGCCATGCAGACTTTGTACATGTTTGCACTGGAACCGCTTGCTGAAACCTACGGTGACCCGAACTCCTATGGATTCCGAATCGGCAGAAGTACGCACGATGCAATCGAGCAGTGCTTTACCGACCTGAACAAAGGAAAATCACCCGAATGGATTCTCGAAGGTGACATCAAGGGATGCTTCGACCATATCAGCCACGAATGGCTCATGGAAAACATTCCGATGGACACACAGGTTTTACAGAAATGGCTAAAGTGTGGATTTGTCGATACGAAACAGCTGTTCCCCACCGAAGAGGGTACGCCGCAGGGCGGGACTATCTCGCCCACTCTGATGAATATGACACTGGATGGGCTGGAACGGCTCTTAAAGGAACGACTGCCGACCAAACAGTACTTCAATGGGAAAACTCACTTTAATAAGATGAACTTTGTGCGCTATGCTGACGACTTTATCGTAACCGGAGAAAGCCCGGAATTTCTGCGCGAAGAAGTCCTTCCTATTATTAGAGAGTTTATGGCTGAACGTGGATTGCAGTTGTCCGAAGAAAAGACGGTTATCACCCACATCGAAGATGGATTTGACTTCTTGGGCAAGAATATTCGAAAATACAACGGAAAACTCCTTATCAAACCCTCGAAGCAATCGGTCAGTTCTCTGCTGAAAAAGGTGCGCGAAATCGTCAAGAGCAACAAATCGGCAAAGCAGGATTCCCTGATTCGCCAGCTCAACCCGGTTATCCGTGGCTGGGTCAATAACCAGCGATTTGTTGTGTCCGCTGAAGCATTCAGCAAAATCGACTATCAGATTTATAATTGTCTCTGGCAATGGGCAAAGCGCAGGCACAAGAAAAAGAGCAGACGGTGGATTGCCAAGAAATATTGGCACTGCATCGGTGATATATGCTCTAAGTGACTTCTTAATCATGATTTTGTCATGGTTAGTGAAGCAATCACTTAGAGCATTTTTGTTTCAGGAGGTACAGCCATGAGAAATGAAAAAATTACCCCACTGTACGAGCGCCTGAGCCGGGACGATGAGTTACAGGGCGAGAGCAACTCCATATCCAACCAAAAACAGATGTTAGAGGATTTTGCCCGCCGGAATGGGCTGCCCAACCCTACGCACTTTACCGATGATGGTATCTCAGGCACCCGTTTTGACCGCCCCGGATTTTTGGCGATGATGGAGGAAGTGGAGGCAGGGCGTGTAGAGGCCATCGTCATCAAGGACATGAGCCGCCTGGGGCGTGACTATCTGAAGGTCGGTCAGGTCATGGAGATTTTACGGCAGCGCGGCGTCCGGCTGATCGCCATTAACGACGGTGTGGACAGTCTGAAAGGCGATGATGATTTTACCCCGTTCCGCAACATTATGAACGAGTTTTACGCCCGCGACACCAGCCGGAAAATCCGCTCTGTGTTTAAGTCCAAAGGCATGAGCGGCAAGCACCTGACCGGCACCGTTATCTACGGCTATCTGTGGGACGAAAAGCGGGAACACTGGCTTGTGGATGAAGAAGCCGCCGCTGTGGTACGCCATATTTTCGCGCTTGCGATGGAGGGCTACGGCCCCTATCAGATCGCAACCAAGTTGTCAGAAGAAAAAATTGAAATGCCAGCCGTTCACCTTGCCCGCTATGGCGAGGGAGTGAACAAGAATAAGGCCTTTGCGGATATTTATCGTTGGAGTGCCTCTACCGTTGTTGAAATCCTGAAAAAACAGGAGTATTTAGGCCATACGGTCAATTTCAAAACCCGCAAGCACTTTAAGGACAAGAAAAGTCACTATGTTGACGAAAGCGAATGGACGATTTTTGAGAACACCCATGAGGCCATTATCGACCAGGAAACCTTTGACAATGTGCAGCGTATCCGGGGAAACGCCAGACGCTATCCGGACGGCTTTGGGGAGGCCCATCCCCTGACCGGCCTGATGTACTGCGCCGATTGCGGCGGCAAGATGTATGTTCACCGCACATACAACGGCAAACGCGTCCCGCAGTACACTTGCGGCCAGTATGGGAAGTATCCTATCGGCTCCCTTTGCCCTACACAGCACCGTATCAAGGCCGAAGCTGTTCTGACCCTGATTGCCGATATGCTCCGGGCCATCGCGGAGTATTCCAGGAATGACCGGGCCGAGTTTATCCGCACCGTCCAGGAAACGCAGGTAGCCCAGCAGACCGCCGACATATCCAAGAAGCGGAAACGGCTGGCCGCCGCCCAAAAGCGGGCCGGGGAACTGGAAAAGCTGATTTGCAAAATCTATGAGGACAACGCCCTGGGTAAGCTGCCGGACGCCCGGTATGAGGCCCTGGACGCACAGTACGCCAAAGAGCAGGACACCCTCAATGCGGAAATCGTGGAATTGGAAAAGGCCGTTACCGGCTATGAGCAGAGCCGGAAATCTACGGAGAAGTTTATTGCCCTGATTGACAAGTACGAGAACTTCGACACGCTGACAAACACCATGCTCAACGAGTTTGTAGAGAAAATCCTTGTCCACGAACGCGCCCGAAAAGGCAGCCAGGACACCACGCAGGAAATTGAAATCTACTTCAATTTTTTAGGGCGCTATATCCCACCATCCTTACAGCCGGTTCCTTTAACCCCGGAGGAACAGGAAGAACTGCGGAAGAAGGAGGAACGCAAGGACAGGCTTCACCAGAACTACTTACGCCGCAAGGCAAACGGCAAGCAGAAGGAATGGGAAGAACGCTACAACGCCAAGCGCAAGGTCCAAGTTGAGGCGGCAAAGGCCGCAATCCGGGCTGAGGACATGGAGAAAGGCATTTTTACCACCGTCAGCCAGTTACCCAGGCAGGAGCCGCGCAAGGCCACTGTATCGGCCAGTGCCGCAGTTTAAGCGTCACAGTGTAAAGGAGGACGAACATGAACGAATTGACTTACACCCGCTGCGGGGATTACTACATCCCCGACCTGAAGCTGTCCGAGCAGCCGGAGGCCCCCATCGGCAAGTATGGCCGTATGCGGCAACGCTACCTGAAGGAACACCGGCCCGGCCTTTACAGCAGCTTGATTTTGAGCGAAAAGCTGTACCCGCATCTATTGGAGATTGACCGGGCGGCGCGTGAACGGATGGACGCCATGCTGCCCCGCATGATGGAGGCGGCAGGCGTCACAGAGGAATTGAAAGCCCGTGACCCTATGTGCTGGGTGGGGCTAATGAACACGGTGAAAGCGCAGGTGGAGGAAACGATTTTACAAGAATTGATTTGTGTATAAGAATTAGAACAGAGTAGAAGTCGGAGATTTTATTTGATATTAAAAACTCCGGCTTCTATTTGTTTTCCTAAAAATCGCTCCGCCCAAGTATCCTTTTGAAAATGAGAAATGGGCTATTTTCTTGAATTGCTCATATTTGTGTGTTATCATAGGAATGATAAGTTTGGATTAACTATTTGGAGCGATGATAATGGAAAAAGTCAATTTCAATCAAGAATGGTACGGTACACAGGCCAAGGTATTGTTTCAGGATGATATTCGCATAGTCATTGATTATGGCTGCAATGGCCGGGGAATTGTTAAGAATTATAACCTTTTTGACGGAATACAACTATGTTTTCTGGATTTTGAAACGGATGAAGTAATGAAAACTCAAAAGTTCAATCCAGATATTATCCAAATCACACACTGTCAGGCTGGACGCTATGAATGTGAGTTTGCAAATCATACTGTGTCATATCTGCCAGAGGGCTATTTTAGCGTTGCGGCAACAGAGCATTTGCCGGTTTCCTTTTCTTTCCCTTTGGGAAAATATTACGGCGTCAGCCTCGTCATTGACCGTCAGGCGCTTTCAGATGGAATACGCCGGATGATGCAGACAATCCCTATTGACCTTGATAAAATAGGAACAACGCTGGGACTTGAAACACGGTGGTATGTCAGTGATACCCCAGCGCAGTTGAAGCATCTGTTTTCAGAATTATATTCTGCCGCTGAGACGGAGCCAATCGGCTATTTCAAAATTAAGGCTATTGAACTCCTGTACCACATGGATCAGCTAACGCAGATTAACGGGTGCGACTTGAAGTATTTTGATAAGAAACAAATACAGTCTACAAAAGCAATCCGGGAATATCTTGTTTCTCACTTGGACGAAAAAGTGTCTTTGGAGCAGATGGCAAAAGAAGCGCATTTGAACCTCTCTGTTTTTCATTTGGTTTTTTCTCATATCTACGGAGACACACCCTATGCGTATCTCAAAAAATACAAAATGAATTTAGCAGCCCAGTGGCTCTCGGAAGATAAAATGAAAATCGGGGATATAGCTTTAGAACTCGGATATAGCAATGCCAGCAAATTTGCTAAAGCGTTTCAATCTGTGTATGGGATGTTACCAAAGGACTATCGAAAAAATAAATAGGAAGAACGGGCTATTTTCTGCATCATCTCAAAGGAATGGAGCGGAAAAAAATTGAGGGACTGTGTATAATGGGTTGATGTAGTTAGCTTTATCTAACTACATCAACCCATTTTTAGGAGGTGGTGATTTGTGCTTGTTATAGACACACGAATAAAGTTGTTGTTATTCATTCTTATCAACTTTATGGTGTTCGGCTTGAAGGATTTCATTCTTGGCAGCGTGTGTTTTTTCTTTATCTGTATCCTTTCGTGCCTGATGGGGCAGAAAAAGATTGTATTGAAATACCTTATCTTTTATGTGGTGATTGCGGCCATACAGCAGCTTTGCGACTTCCTTCCCCAGGCCATCGAAACTATTTTGTCGATCTTCACATTGTTTATTCGGGTGATGATACCCGTGGTACTCTTTGCCTCAACCTTTATCGCTACAACGAAAGTCAGCGAATTGATTGCGGCCATGTACTCGCTAAAAATTCCTCGGAGCATTACCATTACATTCGCTATGGTATTGCGCTTTTTTCCTACTTTCAGTGAGGAGATCCACAATATCTATGACGCGATGAAGTTAAGAGGCATCGCCCTTTCGTGGAAAAATGTATTCACGCGCCCCATGCTCATTCTGGAGGCAATCACTATCCCCATCGTGATGCGCTCTGCCTCGATTGCAGAAGAATTATCTGCTTCTGCGGTGACGAGAGGTATTGATAATCCGGCACAACGGACTTCGTTCATTCAGCTAAAAGTTCATGCTAAAGATTGGATGGTACTGTGCTTCTTTCTTGTTGCCTTCGTTGTGCTGTTTTTCTGCAAATACCAGATATATGGGAGGATATGATGATGATTGATATTGACCATGTATCTTTTCAATACTCCGGCGCTGAACAGGAAAATCTGCAAGATTTCAATTTGCAGATTAAAAAGGGGGAGTGTGTTGTTCTCACTGGCGAATCTGGATGTGGAAAGACTTGTGTAACCAGGTTGATAAATACGCTTATTCCCCACTTTTACGAAGGGGAAATGTCCGGGGCGGTTCTCATTGACGGAGTTGATACCCGCACGATCCAACCGCACGATTTGTCGGACAAGATAGGCTCCGTTTTCCAAAATCCACGCAGTCAGTTTTTTAGTCTGGATACGGACAGCGAGATTGTGTTTGGTATGGAAAATAAGGGTATGCCCTATCAAGTGATGCTGGATCGTTATCAACAGACTATCCGGGAATTACATATTGAAAAGTTAAAGGATCGCAACCTGTTTGACTTGTCCGGCGGGCAAAAGCAGACCATAGCCTTTGCCAGCGTTTACGCATTAAATCCTGATATTTTTGTCTTGGACGAGCCTTCGTCAAACCTGGACCCAGAGGCCATTCAAGAACTACGACGGCTGCTTTTACTGATTAAGGCGCAGGGAAAAACGATTGTTGTATCCGAACACCGCCTTTACTTCTTGAATGGGATTGCCGACCGCATTGTCCTTATGGAGCATGGTAAGCTGAAACAATCTTGGTCCGCCAGTGATTTCGCTTTATTCAATACCGAGCAAATCAAGGCGCTGGGACTTAGAAGCTATACGACTACAAGGTTAGAGCTTCCCGATACGATGCCCTCTCGAAACGAGCCCCCGGCTGTCGAAGTTAAAGATCTTGCGATTGGCTATGAGAAAGGGGAGCCCGTGGCGCAGCACCTGAATTTTCGTGTCTACCCAGGAGAAATTGTTGGTGTGGTAGGAAAAAATGGCTGTGGGAAATCAACTTTAGCCCGGACCTTATGTGGCTTGCAGAAGGAACTCCGTGGAGAAGTTCTATACAAAAACAGTATGGTCCCAAGTAAACGGCGGATCAGGAAAGCGTATCTTGTCATGCAGGACCCGGATTATCAACTGTTTACCGATAGCGTTTACCAGGAACTGCTGCTGGCATTATCTGACCAGAAGGATAAAGACGAAAAGAGAATAGACGATATTCTGGATGAGTTGAATTTGACGATTTATAAAGAGCGGCATCCAATGTCCCTATCTGGCGGTCAGAAGCAGCGCACCGCGATTGGCGTTGCGGCACTCCGAGATGCAGAGGTACTTATTTTTGATGAGCCTACAAGCGGCTTGGACTACAAAAACATGGAGAGTGTTGCAGGAATTTTAAGTGCGCTGTCCAAAAGAGGGAAAGCCATCTTGGTGATTTCCCATGACAATGAACTACTGATGAAGATTTGTTCCCGCGTCATTCGCGTGGATGAAAGGACTTCATCTTAGTTATATACAAAATATAGAAAGGGGCTATCTGTATGAGTGAACAAGCAAAACCTGTCGGGGCATCCGACAAAATGAAAGCAAAGGATTTTATCACGCTGGGCATTTTTACGGTGTTATTCTTTGCTGTGGTAATGGTGTGCATCTTTGCCTCCGCAGCTACCGTGGTGACCTTCGCATTTGGGAGCGCCATTGCTGCAATTCCTGGAGGCATTATCTATATGCTGATGCGCGCTAAAGTGCCAAAGGCCGGGAGCGTTCTGTTGAGCGGTGTGGTGATCGGCCTGATTGAGTTTCTGATTGGCGCAGGCTGGGCGGTTGCCGTCGGTTTTATTGCCGGTGCCGTAATTGCGGAGCTTCTGGCCCGTATCGGCCACTACAAGAGCTTCTGGCTGAATACCATTGGCTATTCCGTGTATATGATGTTCTTTGCGCTGGGAACCTATCTCCCTATGGTCATTATGACCGGCTATGTGGATGATATGTCTACGTCGAATGGTGTCAGCGCCGAGTATCTGACGGAGCTGCATAGCTTTATGAATGGAACAATGGTAGTCATCATCGCTGTTGTGACCTTCGTTGCAGGCATCGTCGGCGCTTTGATTGCAAAAGGCGTGTTCAAAAAGCATTTCCAGAAGGCAGGCATTGTCTAAGGGCAATATAGTTGTGACTAACTCCATGGTATCTTTGGGCTATTTTGGGCAGTGGAACAGAGTTATGGAGTAGCAGGCAATTTCAAAGGTTGATAAAATGAGTGGTGAGGTTAGGGATTGCCAACCTCACCACTTTCAATTTTAAGGAGGGTTAATGCTATGTCAAACTCAAAGTCGAAACAGGCAAAACCAAAGACGGGTTTGGCACGATGCATGGAATTGGCTTCTGACAGAAAGGGCCTTGTATTCTTAGCTGCGGTTCTTTCGTCACTGGCGGCCATTGCTTCGTTCATCCCGTACATAGCGGTCTATTTTATGATCCGCTCGATTATCGGTGTTTTCCCGAACTTGGATCAGTTGGATATGGGGATGGTCATGAATTATGGCTGGCTGGCGCTCGCCGGGATCGTGGCGAATATCCTGCTATACTTTCTGGCTATTTTTAGTTCACACATGGCAGCGTTCGGAACGCTGTACGAGCTGAAGGTTCTCTTTGCAGACCATATTACGAAAATTCCACTTGGGTATCACCTGACGATTGGCAGCGGACGTCTGCGGAAAATCATGGATGAAAACATTGAAAGCGTAGAGGGCTTTATTGCTCATCAGTTCCCGGATTTTGTCGCTTCTATTACAGCTCCCATTGTCATGGTCATCATCCTGCTGGCCGTTGACTGGCGATTCGGTCTTGCCTCTCTGGTAGGTATCATTCTGGCGTTTGTTGCGGAGTTCATTGGCTTTGGCAGCGGCGAGATGAAAGAGAATATGGGGAAATATCAAAAAGCCCTGGAAGAAATGAACAACGCTTCTGTAGAGTATGTTCGTGGAATGTCGGTTGTAAAGGCGTTCAACCAGACCGCATCCTCTTTCAAAAAGCTCAAAGAAGCGATTGCCGGATATACAGAGTGGGTCCTGAAATTTTCTCTGGGCTGGCAGAACTGTATGCCCGCCTTCACCACAATCATCAATAATGTTTATCTGATCCTTGTACCTGTCGGGATTTTGATCGGTTCCAGGTCAGATGATTTTGCCGGGTTTGCCATGACCTTCATTTTCTATCTGCTCTTTGTACCTGCAATTTCCGGCGTACTGAATAAGATCATGTATATCTCCGAGTCGTTCATGCAGATTGATGGGAATGTGGCTCGGATGGATGAAATTCTGAACATCCCTGAAATGCCGGAAACATCTCATCCTAAGAAACCTGTTGGGGATGATGTTGCTTTCCACGATGTCAGCTTTTCCTACACGGGGGATGTTTCCGAGAAAGCCCTGGAAAATGTATCTTTCTCAGCAAAACAGGGACAGATCACAGCTATTGTCGGCCCGTCCGGCGGCGGCAAGAGTACGATTGCCAATCTGATTTCTCGGTTTTGGGACGTATCTTCCGGCAGCATTACCATCGGCGGCGTAGATGTGCGCGATATGGCGGAGGATGACCTGATGCGCCATGTCAGCTTTGTGTTTCAGGATATTTTCCTGTTCAAGCAGAGCATCTTGGATAATATCCGTATGGGCAATCCTTCGGCCAGTGAGGAACAAGTGATTGCGGCGGCGAAAGCGGCGCAGTGCCACGAGTTCATCTCCAAACTACCGAGCGGGTATCACACGGTGGTCGGCTCCAAAGGCATCCATCTCTCTGGCGGCGAGCGCCAGCGAATTGCCATTGCGCGGGCCATTATCAAGGACTCGCCCATCATCGTGCTGGATGAGGCAACGGCGTTCAGCGACCCGGAGAATGAATACCTGATCCAGAAAGCTTTTGAAAAGCTGATGCAGGGTAAGACCGTTATCATCATCGCACACCGCCTCTCCACGATCCGCAATGCAGATAAGATTATTGTCATGGAGAAAGGGCACTTGATCGAAGAAGGAAAACATGACGAGCTGGTGGCCGCAGGCGGACGCTATGCGCAAATGTGGAACCACTATACAGAAGCGATTGGCTGGAAAATCAGCGGAAAGGCGGTGTAACTATGAGCAGATTACAAAAAGCTCTCTTTTTATCAGACAAAGGTTACGCAGATCTGAAAAAAGCAATCTTCGCCTGCACATTGACGAACTTGGCTATGCTTCTTCCGTTCTGTGTAACTGTTATGATTTTCAGTGAAATTCTGACTCCCTTTGTCAATGGCGGCTCCATTCAGTGGAACCATATCTGGATGCTGTGGGGCGCAGGCATTGTTTCGGCCATCCTGGTATTTCTGGCCGCCAAAAATGATTACCGCAAAACCTATATTGCCTCGTATAAGGAGTCGAACACGACCCGGCTGCGGATTGCGGAGCATCTGCGGAAACTCCCTATGAATTTCTTTAACACCAAGGACCTTTCCGAACTGACCACAAATATGATGGCAGATTGCAGCAGCATGGAATCCCTGCTCAGCAGCACGATCCCTCCACTGATTGCAAATGGCATCACGGTGACCCTGACCTGCATCCTGCTGGCCTTCTTTGACTGGCGGCTTGCTTTGTGTGTATTTATCACGGTCCCGATTGCCTTCCTCATTATCTGGCTCAGCCGGAACCATCAAAAGAAACTGTTTGAAAAACAGGTTGACGCAAAGCTGGCTGCTTCTGACCAGGTACAGGAATACCTGGAAGGCATGAAAATCATCAAGTCCTGCGGGCTGTCCGGTTCTCATTTCAGCGCATTGGATAAAGCTCTGTTAGCAATGAAAAAAATCGCCATCAAAGTGGAGATGGCTGTCGGTGTGTTTATGTCCAGCGCCAGCATGATTTTGCAGGCAGGTATTGGCATTACAATCTTTGTCGGTGCTATCCTCCTGACCAGTGGACAAATTGAACTGCTGCCTTTGCTCATGTTCCTGCTGATGGTCACGCGGATTTATGGCCCTATTTTGGCAATCCTGGCGAATTTGTCCTCGCTGCTGAATTTGAATGTAGTTACAAGTCGTATGCGTACCCTGCTCACCACTCCTGCAATGGACGGTGACGGGAAAACGGTCCCGAACTGCGATATTGAACTTTCCCATGTGACTTTTGCCTACAATCAAGAAGATGTCATCAAAGATGTTTCCTGCAAAATTCCCCAGGGGAGCGTGACTGCCCTTGTTGGCCCGTCCGGCTCCGGTAAAAGCACGATTTCCAAACTGATTGCCCGGTTTTGGGATGTTCAGCAGGGAAAGATCACCGTGGGCGGAAAAGACATTAAGAGTATGGAGCCGGAAAGTCTCATGTCTTATATGTCCTTCGTGTTCCAGGATGTGACCCTGTTCAATGATACGGTTATGAACAATATCCGTCTTGGCAATCCAAACGCAACGGACGATCAAGTAATTGCTGCGGCCAAAGCCGCCTATTGTGATGAATTTGTCCGGGAAATGCCGGACGGGTATCAGACGGTCCTCGGTGAGAACGGCAGCACTCTTTCCGGCGGGGAGCGCCAGCGTATTTCCATCGCCCGCGCATTGCTGAAAAATGCACCCATTATTCTGCTTGACGAGGCAACAGCATCCCTTGACCCGGAAAATGAAGTCCTGGTTCAAAAGGCGATTGCCAAACTGGTGGAGGGTAAGACGGTCATTATGATTGCTCACCGGCTCCGTACTGTGGTGGACGCCGACCAAATTCTTGTCCTTGATAACGGAAAGTTGGTAGAATATGGAACCCATGAGAAACTGATGAAGAAAAACGGCCTGTATCATAAGTTGTTCCATATCCAGCAAGAGAGCCTGGGTTGGGCGGTATAACTTTTGCAATCAAGAGGCATTCGCACAGGAATAAACCAAATAAGCCAAGCAATCCTGCCCCGCAAGACGGGGAAAGAAAAAAACCGTTGCAGGGCAGGCAGCTTCGTGCGCCCATAATGGATTTTCAAGGACTGCGGCGGTTTTGAGTAACATCAAGGCCGCCGTTTCTTATGCCCTCAACAAAGGAGTGACGCCCATACGTTGACACGGCGGCTTTAGGAGGGAGCCGCCATGAAGCACACTGACCGCCGACAAATTCAGACGATATTTCACTACCGTCAAAAAAAGCCCGGCCACCGGACAGGCCCCGTCTGGCAGCCAGTGCGAAAATTGTCACAATATAACTGAATACCGTGTTTTTTGCGCTCGAATAGCTTCATGCTGTCCGGGCGTTTTTTCATACCTATGGGGCCGGAACATCGGGCCAACATGGCCCGAACCCTGGCCCCAGTGCCGTTCTCCGCCGCCCCATTCAGATTTACC
>ERZ1026971.931-NODE-931-length-12546-cov-9.584661_pt1 | contig 12546 bp, 9 predicted proteins | sample MGYA00519294_ERZ1026971 | MGnify/ENA primary metagenome ERZ1026971 (study PRJEB26926, sample SAMN06164664) | human gut metagenome | biome: ENVO:00009003; feature: ENVO:2100002; material: ENVO:00002003 | host: Homo sapiens | place: USA | collected 2012 ... | reverse complement strand
TCTACACTCGACTAGTCGTCGGCAGCGTCAGATGTGTATAAGAGACAGATGGTGCGTCTGGCGCAGGATTTCAGCCTGCGTTACCCGCTTGTGGACGGCCAGGGCAACTTCGGCTCCGTGGACGGCGACCCCCCGGCTGCTTACCGTTACACCGAGGCCCGCATGTCCAAGATGGCCTGCGAGATGCTGACCGACATTGAAAAAGACACCATCGACTGGGACCCTAACTTTGACGAGAACAAGAAGGAGCCCCACGTCCTGCCCAGCCGTTTCCCGAACCTGCTCGTCAACGGCAGCCAGGGTATTGCCGTCGGCATGGCGACGAACATCCCGCCCCACAACCTGCGCGAGATCGTCAACGGCATGGTCGCCCTGATGGATGACCCAGAAATCGACCTGGCCGGGCTGATGGAGTACGTCAAGGGCCCCGACTTCCCGACGGGCGGCATCATCATGGGCCGCAGCGGCATCCGCGCTGCTTATGCCACGGGCCGCGGCAAAATCACGCTGCGGGGCCGTGCCGAGATCATCGAGAAAAAGAACGGGCGCTACGAGATCCTGATTTCGGAAATCCCCTACATGGTCAACAAGACCCGCCTGATCGAGTCCATCGCTGACCTTGTCAAGGATAAGCGCATCGAGGGCATCAGCGACCTGAACGACGAGTCCTCGAGCCGCACCGGCATGAAGATCGTCATTGAGATCAAGAAGGACGCGAACCCCCAGGTCGTGCTGAACCAGCTCTACCGCTTCACCCAGCTGCAGGACACCGTCGGCGTCATCATGCTGGCGCTGGACGACGGCGTGCCCAAGATCATGAGCCTGAAAACCATGATGGAGCGCTATATTGAGTTCCAGATGCAGGTCATCCGCCGCCGCACCGCGTTTGAACTGAAGAAGGCAAAGGAGCGCGAGCACATCCTCGAGGGCCTGCACAAGGCCGTTGACATCGTCGATGAGATCATCGCGACGATCCGCGCCTGCAAGGGCGGCTTTGCCGAGGCGCGGCAGGCCGTCATGGACAACTTCGGCTTTGACGAGCTGCAGGCGGACGCCATTGTCAAGCTGCAATTGGGCCGTCTGGCCGGTCTGGAGATCCTCAAAATCGAGCAGGAGTTGGGCGAGCTGCGCGAGGCCATCGCCGATTATGAGGACATTCTGGCCAACGACGAGCACGTCAAGCGCATCGTCAAGACCGACCTGACCGCGCTGGCCGACAAGTACGGCGACGAGCGCCGCACCTCCATCGAGACCGTCTCCGGCGAGGTCGATATTGAGGACCTGATTCCCGAGGAGACCTGCGTCTTTACGCTGACCCATGAGGGTTACATCAAGCGCACGACGCTGGACACCTACCAGGCACAGAACCGCGGCGGACGCGGCGTGCAGGGCATGACCCAGAAGGACGACGACTTCACCGAGGAACTTTTTGTCGGTTCTACGCATGATTATATGCTGTTTATGACGAACCAGGGCCGCGTCTACCGCCTGAAGGGCTATCAGGTGCCCGAGGGCAGTCGCACGGCCAAGGGCAGCCATATTGTGAACCTGCTGCAGCTGCAGGAGGGCGAGAAGGTCACACTGATGCTGCAGCAGAAGGCCGGCGTGGACGAGGACAACACCTACGCCACGATGGTGACGAAGCAGGGCCTCATCAAGCGCACGCCGCTGTCCCAGTTCCGCAACATCCGCAAGATGGGCCTGATCGCCATTGCGCTGAACGAGGGCGACAGTCTGGTGTGGAGCCACCTGACCAAGGGTGACGACGAGATCATTGTTGCCACCCACGACGGCGCGGCCATCCGCTTTACCGAGGACGGCGCCCGCTCGATGGGCCGTACCGGCCACGGCGTCCGCGTCATCAAGCTGCGCGAGGGCGACTATGTCGTCGGTGCAGGCGTCTGCCGCCCGGGTGCGAACGTGCTGACCATCAGCGAGGAGGGCAAGGGCCGCCGCAGCCGAATTGACGACTACCGCATCACGAAGCGCGGCGGCTTGGGCATCCGCAACTACTCTAACGGCAACGTGGCGGGCATCAAGATCGTGGATGACACCGACGATCTGATTCTCATCAGCCAGAACGGCATTCTGATCAGAATCCATGCGGCGGACATCAACGTCCAGAGCCGCTACGGCAGCGGTGTCCGCGTCATGCGCCTGGTCGAGGACGACAAGGTGGCCGTGGTCGCCCGCGTGGACCGCGACAACGACGCCGAGACCGCAAAAATCGAGGATACCGGCGAGACCGACCCGACCCCCGAGGAGCTGGCGGCCATCGAAGCGGAAGAACTGGCACAGGAGGCCGCGGAGGACGCAGCCCCCGAGAACGAGACCGAAGAATAAACCAATACAGGGGAGAGGCCGCGGGTCGGCCTCTCCTTTTTGGTGGATTTGTAGGGAGCGGTCTTGACCGCTCCGGAAAGTTTGCCATGCCTTTTACGGGCACGGAGGGGTCAAGACCCCTCCCTACAAGCATTTGAAATTTTTTCGCCGAAGCCTTTTTTATAAAAAAGGCTGGAAAAACACCGCGTATTCATGGTATTCTAAAGTATTCCCATCACAAAAAAGGAGCGCTCCACATGGAACATCTGCACACAACCATCTGCGCACTGGCGACGCCACCGGGCGAGGGCGGCATTGCCACCGTCCGCGTGTCCGGGCCGGACGCCTACGGCATCGTCGGCAAAATCTTTGCGCCGGTGCGGCAGGGAAAAAGCGTGGCCGACGCAAAGGGCTACACCGCCATGCTGGGCCACTACCTGCTGCACGGGGCCGAGATGGACGAGTGCGTGGCGCTGTTTTTCCGCGCACCGCACTCCTACACCGGCGAGGACGTTATTGAGCTGTCCGTCCACGGCGGCACGGCCATGGCGGACGGTTTGTTAGAAGCGCTCATCACCGCGGGCTGCGCGCCTGCCGGACCGGGGGAGTTCACCCGCCGCGCACTGGAAAACGGGCGGATGTCGCTGACGCAGGCCGAGGCCGTGATGGAGGTCATTGCGGCGAACGGGCGGCAGGGGGCTGCGCTGGCAAAATCCGCGCTGGACGGGCGGCTGGCAAAGCGCATCGGTAAAATACAGATCGCGCTGCAAACGCTGAACGCCCACCTGACCGCCTGGGTCGATTACCCCGAGGAGGACGTGCCCGAGCTGTCCGACGCGGCGTTTGTCGGGACGCTGACCGAGCAAAAGGACGCGCTGGACGCGCTGATCTCCGGCTACAGCGCGGGCGCGGTGCTGCGCCATGGCGTGGACTGTGTGCTGCTGGGGCGGCCCAACGTGGGCAAAAGCACGCTGCTGAACCTGCTGGCCGGGTTTGACCGTGCCATTGTCACGCCCGTGGCCGGTACGACCCGCGATATTGTGGAGCAGGCCGTGCAGCTGGGCAGCGTGCGGCTGAACCTGTTTGACACCGCCGGTGTGCGGGAGGTGGGCGCGGACGGCGACGCCATCGAGGCCGAGGGCATCCGCCGCAGCTGGCGCAAGCTCGACGAGGCCGGGCTGGTGCTGGCCGTGTTCGACGCCGCACAGCCGTTGTCTGATGATGATTTGGAGCTGGCCCGCAGATGCCAGGGCCGCCCGGCCATCGCGGTTTTGAATAAGCAGGACCTGGCGGGGGAGACGGATGTTCCACGTGGAACATTGGAGCCGTATTTTAAGAAGATCGTCCCGATGTGTGCGCGGGATGCCGTCGGCCTGCAGGCCCTGACGGATGCGGTTGCGGATTTGTTAGGTACAGCGCAGCTGGACCCGGAAGCTGCGCAGCTGTGCAGTGCCCGCCAATTGGCCGCCGCGACCCGCGCGAGAGATGCGCTGGCGGAAGCGATTGCGGCGCGACAGAACGGCTTTGGGTTGGACGCCGCCGCGGTGTGTTTGACGGACGCCTTGCAGGCGCTGTTTGATTTGACAGGAGAAAACGCCAGCGACGCAACGATAGAGGAAGTTTTTGAGACGTTCTGCGTGGGCAAGTAAGTAAAAAATGACAGGACACCTTCTCCCCCTGGGGGAGAAGGTGTCCGCGGCCCCGACCGCGGACGGATGAGGGGGAGAGCCTGCGGGTGTTGCCCGTTAAACGGGAGGCTACGCGAACTCCGCCCTCATCAGCCGCCTGCGGGCGGCAGCTTCCCCCGAGGGGGAAGCCTTTGGAACGGGCGCAGCCCCTCGGGGGAAGCCTTTAGAACTGACAGGAGCCTTCTCCCCCTGGGGGAGAAGGTGTCCGCGGCCCCGCCCGCGGACGGATGAGGGGAGAGCCTGCGGGTGTTGCCTGTTAAAAGGGAAACCACGCGAACTCCGCCCTCATCAGCCGCCTGCGGGCGGCAGCTTCCCCCGAAGGGGAAGCCTTTAAGGAGACAGCCATGAAAGGGATTAAAACCCATGACCCGCTGCGCACTAATGCACAAAAACTGCGCAGAAAAATGACCCCGCAGGAGAGACGCTTGTGGTACGACTTTCTGAAAAACCTGCCGCAGACTGTTTACCGCCAGAAAATAATTGGCAATTTTATAGTTGATTTCTATATTTCATCGTGTAAACTGGTAATAGAGCTGGACGGCGCACAGCACACCGAACCGCAGGCCGTCGAGTACGATGCACAGCGCACCGCCTACCTGCAAGGCATCGGCTGCCGGGTGCTGCGCTACGCCAACAATGCAGTGGACACAAATTTTGCGGGTGTCTGTGAGGACATCCTGCACAATATAGGGTAAGAGGGAACGTATATGGACAAACTGGGAACCTACGACGTCATCGTCATCGGCGCGGGGCATGCGGGGATCGAGGCGGCGCATGCGGCGGCACGGCTGGGGGCAAGGACCGCGGTGTTTACGCTGTCGCTGGATTTCATCGGCAATATGCCGTGCAACCCGTCCATCGGCGGCACGGCCAAGGGGCATCTTGTGCGGGAGGTCGATGCGCTCGGCGGGCTGATGGGTCTGGCCGCAGACGCCACCTACCTGCAAAGCCGGATGCTCAACCGCGGCAAAGGCCCCGCCGTACACAGTCTGCGCGTGCAGACAGACCGCAAGCGCTACCACATCTGGATGAAGCACGCGCTGGAGCAAACCGCCAACCTCGACATCCACCAGGGCGAGATCGTCGGCGTGGACGTGCAGGACGGCAAGGTCTGCGGCGTGTTCACGAACCTGCACGGTTACTACGCCTGCAAGGCCGTCGTCATTGCCACCGGCACCAACCTGGGCGGGCGCATCTTTGTGGGCGACGCCCACTATGACAGCGGCCCCGACGGCACCCACGCCGCCACCGCGCTGACCCGGTGCCTTGTGGAGAACGGCTTTACGCTGCGCCGCTTCAAGACCGGCACGCCTGCCCGCGTCCACCGCCGCAGCATCGACTTCTCGAAGCTCGAATGCCAGCCCGGCGACCCCGACGCCGAGCTGCAGCCGTTCAGCTTTATGACCCGCGTGCCGATGCACAACAAGGTCAACTGCTACATCGCCTACACGAACCCCACGACCCATAAGGTCATTCTCGACAACCTGCACCGCTCGCCGCTCTACGGCGGCGACATTCAGGGGGTCGGCCCGCGGTACTGCCCGTCCATTGAGGACAAGGTCGTCCGCTTTAAAGAGAAGGAGCGCCACCCGGTCTTTGTGGAGCCCTGCGGCGAGGACACCGAGGAAATGTACCTGCAGGGTCTCTCGTCCAGCCTGCCCGAGGCCGTGCAGAACGAGATGTACCGCACGATTGCCGGGTTTGAGCATCTCGAAATCATGCGCCCGGCCTACGCCATCGAGTATGACTGCGTGGACCCCACGACGCTCAAGCCCACGCTGGAAAGCAAGGTCGTGGGCGGCATCTACGGCGCGGGACAGTTCAACGGCACGTCCGGCTATGAGGAGGCCGCTGCGCAGGGCTTGCTGGCGGGTCTGAACGCCGCCCGCCACGCGCTGGGCAGGGAAGAACTTGTGCTGGCGCGGCACACAAGCTACCTCGGCACGCTGGTGGACGACCTTGTTACGAAGGGTGTCATGGACCCCTACCGTATGATGACGAGCCGCAGCGAGTACCGCCTGAGCCTGCGCCAGGACAACGCCGACGAGCGGCTGACCCCGATTGGCCGCGAGTACGGGCTGGTGGACGATGACCGCTGGGCACTGTTCTGCCGTGACCGCGAGGTCAAGCAGGCCGAGCTGCACCGGCTGGAGACGACGAGCATCAAATTGGCCGACCTGCGCGCCGCCGCCCCCGAGGGCGCGGAGCTGGGCGAGATCGGCGGTTCGGCCATCGAACTGATGCGGCGGCCCTACATCAGCTATGATCTGATCGCGAAGGTCATTGGCCGCGGCGAGGGCGTGACTCCCGCCATGGCGCAGCGCATCGAGACGGAGATCCGCTACGCCGGGTACATTGCGCGGGAGGAGCGGATCATACGGGATATTCAGCGGCACGAGAATGTGAAGATCCCCGACGACTTTGACTATGCGCCGATTGAGACGATGACGCTGGAATCCCGCGAGAAGCTGACGAAGATAAGGCCGCGCACGCTGGCGCAGGCCGGGCGGATACCGGGTGTATCACCCAGCGACCTGGCGCAGCTGAGTATTGTGCTGCTGAAGCTGAAATAAACCGGATGCCTTCTCCCGCGAGGGAGAAGGTGCCCGAGGCCCCGCCCGAGGGCGGATGAGGGCCGAGTATATCGATTTCACCCGCAACCGGGCAGCCACATACAGTCTGCCCTCATCAGCCGCCTGCGGGCGGCAGCTTCCCCCGAGGGGGAAGCCAAGGAGACGCTATGATTGATAAAAACAGATTACAAGCCAAATGTTCCACGTGGAACATTCCCTTGACCGGCGCACAGCTGGACCTGCTGGACAGGTACGCCGAGCTGCTGGTCAGCTATAACGAAAAGGTCAACCTGACCGCCATCACCAGTCCCGAGGGCATCGAGGACCGCCACTTTGCGGACAGCCTGCTGTTTGCGGCACAGCCCGAGGTCAGCGGCAGGCTGGTGGACGTCGGCACCGGTGCGGGGTTCCCGGGCATTGTGGCAAAAATCTACAAGCCTGACCTGGAGCTGACGCTGATGGAGCCGACGGGCAAGCGCGTGGACTTTTTACGCTACGCCTGTGCCGAGCTGGGTCTGACCGGTGTCGAGTTTGCGAAGGAACGCGCCGAGGAGGCCGCCCGAAAGATCTGGCGCGAGCAGTTCGACGTGGCCAGCGCCCGCGCGGTGGCAGCACTGCCTGTGCTGTGCGAATACTGCCTGCCGCTGGTCAAAGTCGGCGGGCGGTTCATCGCGATGAAGGGCCCCGAGGCAGACGCAGAAGCAAAAGCCGCCGCCAACGCGCTGAAAAAGCTGGGCGGCCAATATGAGGAAACGCGCGCCTTCACGCTGCCGGACGGCAGTGCCCGCGGGCTGGTGTTCTGCAAAAAAATATCGCAGACTCCGACGGTTTACCCCCGAAACGGCGGAAAAATTGCAAAGAAGCCGTTGTAACAGCGCAAAAAATTAAACATAAGGGCGAACGATTTTTCTTCCCCGAAACTGCGGTTTATGCTATGCTTTTTGTAGAAAAGCATAGCATTTTTTGTAGGCCGCTTTAGTAGGGGCTGGGCATGCCCGGCCCTCAACTTTGCGGCAGGCACACTGAACCCAAGGGGAGGAACCGAAATTGCCTAGAAATGATATACAAAAGCAGGGGCGCATTCTGATGCTGCCTGTGGACTGCATCGAGCCGTCGCCCTACCAGGCGCGCACCGCCTTCGACGAGCCGGAGATCGCCGCGCTGGCCGTCAGCATTTTGCAGAACGGCCTTTTGCAGCCCATCAGCGTGCGGCGGGTCGGGCTGCACAAATACCAGCTTGTGGCGGGGGAGCGCCGCCTGCGCGCCTGCCGTCTGGCCAAGCTGGACAAGGTGCCGGCGATACTGGCCGACTACGACGACAGCGAATCCGCCGCGCTGGGGCTTTTGGAAAATTTGCAGCGCAGCCAGCTGGACCCGTTCGACACGGCGCGGGGCATTAAAGAGGTCATCCGGCTGTGGGGCTGCACCCAGGCCGAGGCTGCGCGGCGGCTGGGGTTGAGCCAGCCGGCCCTTGCCAACAAGCTGCGCCTGCTGACCCTGACGCCGGAACAGCAGCAGCTTTGCACGGCCAGCCATCTGAGCGAGCGCCACGCCCGCGCCGCCCTGCGCTTGCCCGAGGGACGCCGCACCGCCGCGCTGGAAAAGATGGCGCGGGACAAGATGAGCGTGCGCCAGGCGGACCGCCTTGTGGACCAGATGCTGGCCGCCCCCAACGGGCCCAGCCCCTGCCGCCGAACGATCCCCATGGTGCGGGATGTGCGGTTCTTTGTAAATACATTGCAGCACGCGGTGGATTTGATGACCCAGAAGGGAATCGCCGCCACGACCCGGTGCGATAAGCATGACGGGTGTCTGGAGTACATTGTGAGGATTCCGGTCAGCAGCGACGGTACGGCGGGAAAGGTGGAGAACGGCGCGAAGGAGGAAGAAGGGGAGTTTGAGGTGAAGGTGTGAGGGGAAGGCCGGCTGCGTTGGTGTACGCTTTTTGGCTGCCGCGCGGTAGGGGCCGGGCATGCCCGGCCCGCGGGTTTCCCATAAGCGCCCGTTTGCCGTACACTGCCGGGCCGCATATATGCGGCCCCCAGGCTGTCGAAAAACCTCCCTCTGCGAGGGAGGTGCCCCGAAGGGGGGGGGAGAGAACCTTGCCATAGCCCAAAATATTTCGGGCAACCGCACAGTTCTCTCCCCCACCGCCTGCGGGCGGAGCCCCCTCACAGAGGGGGCCAAGGGGTGAGCACACCTTTTTCGACAGCCTACGGAACGGTCAAGACCGTTCCCTACAAAGCACCCGTGAACCCCATTTGTAGGGAGGGGTCTTGACCCCTCCGTGGACGTTTATCCGATACCGCGCATTCACAGGCAGCCGCCCGCGCACCCCCCCCGCGGGGCGTCGGGGACGCCGCCCACTACAACGACCTGCGAGCTTTCCCACCATCGTTCACGCCCGCGCTGTTTGCGGCATGGCATACCCCCGGCAGATGTTCCACGTGGAACATCTGCCGGACTTTTTTGTTGGAAAAACCCCTTTTTTATCCCTTCTGTTTGTGTTATAATAGATGCAAGCGGCCCCAAAGCCGCCAAAAAACGCAAAAACAGGGGAGGTACGGCGTGGCAAAAGTCATCGCAATAGCAAACCAGAAGGGCGGCGTTGGCAAAACCACCACCGCCGTCAACCTGAGCGCCTGTGTGGCGGCACTTGGCAAAAAGGTCCTCATCGTCGATCTGGACCCGCAGGGCAACACCACATCGGCGTATGGCATCTCCAAAAACAAGGTGGAGGCCGACACCTACACCTGCCTGATCGACGATGATGACGTCCGCGAGGCCATCATCAAGAGCGAGTACAACGCCGATGTGCTGCCGTCCAACACCCAGCTGGCGGGCGCGCCCATCGAGCTTGTGTCGGTGCCGCGGCGGGAAATGCGCCTGCGCACCGTGTTGGCCCCCGTCGTGCCGCTGTACGACTACATCTTCATCGACTGTGCGCCGTCGCTCGACCTTTTGACCGTCAACGCGCTCTGCGCGGCGGACACCGTCATCATCCCGATGCAGTGCGAGTTCTTCGCGCTCGAGGGCCTGAGCGAGCTGATGGCGACCCTGAAAACCGTGCGCAAAAAGTACAACCGGTACTTAGACATCGAGGGCGTGCTGTTCACGATGTACTCCGGGCGGCTCAACCTGACGATGCAGGTCGTCGCGCAGGTCAAAAAGTACTTTGGCGACAAGGTCTACCGCGCCGTCATTCCGCGCACCGTGCGCCTGAGCGAGGCCCCGAGCTTCGGTATGCCGATCAACTTCTATGAGCCGAACGGCAGGGGCAGCGAGGCGTACATGGAATTGGCGCGGGAATTTTTGGCAAACAACGAACGATAAGGAGGGACGCCGATGGCCAAAAAGAAGATGGGCGGGCTTGGCAAGGGGCTGGACAGCCTGTTTGCCGACCTGTCCGACGATACCGGCAGCGAAGCGTCCAACTCAACGCTGCCGCTGCGGGAAATCGAGCCTGACCCCGAGCAGCCCCGCAAGCGGTTTGACGACGACGCGCTGAACCAGCTGGCCGACAGCATCACCGAGAACGGGCTTTTGCAGCCCATTGCGGTGCGACCCAAAAAGGTCGGCCCGGGGTACATCATCATTGCGGGCGAGCGCCGCTGGCGTGCCGCACGCCTGGCCGGGCTGGACGAGGTGCCGGTCATCATCAAGGATGTGACCGACGAGCAGGCCGCCGCGCTGGCGCTGATTGAAAACCTGCAGCGCGAGGACCTCGACCCCATCGAGGTCGCCGAGGGCTGCCGACAGCTGATCGACAAGTACGGCTTAACGCAGGAATCTGCCGCGAAAAAGCTGGGCAAGAGCCGCAGCGCCGTGACCAACAGCCTGCGCCTGCTGGCCCTGCCCGAGGATGTGCGCCGTATGGTCAGCGTGGGCAAGCTGAGCTTTGGCCACGCCAAGGTCCTGCTGGGGCTGCCCAATGAGGATCTGATGCGGCAGGTCGCGGCGGAGGTCACGGCGCAGAATCTGAACGTGCGCCAGACCGAGGCCCTGTGCAAAAAGCTGACGAAGCCCGCCAAACCGCCCAAGGCGAAGGACGATAACTTCACCCGCCCGAAGCGCGCCGTGGAAGTGGAGGCGGCCTTGAAAGAGGTCACCGGCAGCGAGGTCCATGTTGACTACAAGGACGGCAAGGGCTCGCTGAAAATCGACTTTTACAGCGATGATATGCTGCAAAAGTTCGTGAGCCTGCTGGGAATGTATGACCCGGAGGGGTGAACAGCCGTTATAAAGCCTTCCCCCTTGGGGAAGGTGGCCGCGGGCCGGATGAGGGGCGGGTTTCCGGCAATGACCCGCTGACGGGCATTAAGATGAACTTTGCCCTCATCAGCCGCCTGCGGGCGCAGCCCCGAGGGGGAAGCCTTGTAGGGGCGGGGCATGCCCCGCCCGCAGCCTACCCATAAAATGCTATTTATTTGTAAAGCCGCGGGCCGGACATGTCCGGCCCCTACAAAAGCAAATATTGAATAGAGGAGTACCACTATGTTAGACATTCGTTTTGTCCGTGAAAACCCGGACGCCGTCAAGGAAAACATCAGGAAAAAGTTCCAGGACGCCAAGCTGCCCCTCGTTGATGAGGTCATCGCGCTTGACGCCGAGTACCGCGCCGCCATCGGTGAGGCCAGCGACCTGCGCGCAAACCGCAACAAGCTGTCCAAGCAGATCGGCGCGCTGATGGGCCAGGCCAAGAAAGACCCCTCCAAGGCTGCCGAGGCCGAGGAAATCAAGAAGCAGGTCACGGCCCAGGCTGACCGCCTGAAGGAGCTGGAGGCCAAGGAGACCGAGCTGCAGGCCAAGATCCAGGAGATCATGTACACGATCCCCCAGATGATCGACCCCAGCGTGCCCATCGGCCCCGACGACAGCCATAACGTCGAGGTCCAGCGCTTCGGCGAGCCCGTTGTGCCCGACTATCCCATCCCGTACCACGTGGACATCATGGAGAGCTTCGACGGCATCGACCTTGACGCCGCAGGCCGCGTCTCCGGCAACGGCTTCTACTACCTGCTGGGCGACATCGCCCGCCTGCACGAGGCTGTGCTGGCCTACGCCCGCGATTTTATGATCGACAAGGGCTTTACCTATGTCATCCCCCCGTTCATGATGCACGGCGACGTGGTCAAGGGCGTTATGTCCTTCCCTGAAATGGACGCTATGATGTACAAAATCGAGGGTGAGGACCTGTACCTGATTGGCACGTCCGAGCACACGATGATTGGCCGCTTCATCGACCAGACGCTGGACGGTGCCAAGCTGCCCCTGACCCTGACCAGCTACAGCCCTTGCTTCCGCAAGGAGAAGGGCGCCCACGGCATCGAGGAGCGCGGCATCTACCGCATCCATCAGTTCGAGAAGCAGGAGATGATCGTGGTCTGCCGTCCCGAGGAGAGCGCCGACTGGTACGAGAAGCTCTGGAAGAACTCTGTGGAGCTGTTCCGCAGCATGGAGATCCCCGTGCGCCAGCTGAACTGCTGCTCCGGCGATCTGGCTGACCTGAAGGTCAAGAGCTGCGATATCGAGGCCTGGAGCCCCCGCCAGCAGAAGTACTTCGAGGTCTGCTCCTGCTCCAACCTGGGCGATGCACAGGCACGCCGCCTGCACATCCGCGTCAAGGGCAAGGACGGCAAGACCTATCTGGCCCACACCCTGAACAACACCTGCGTGGCACCTCCGCGTATGCTGATCGCCTTCCTGGAGAACCACCTGCAGGCCGACGGCACCGTGACCATCCCCGAAGTGCTGCAGCCGTACATGGGCGGGCTGAAGGTCATGGTCCCCACCAATAAGAAGAACTAAAACTGCACCGGGTTTTCCACATCCGGGCAGAAAAAGGTTGAAAAAAGCACCGCTTTCCGCACAGGGAAGCGGTGCTTTTTGCGTGGGAAAGCGGGTGCTTAACTCCCTCAGTCAAAACCTGACGGTTTTGCCAGCTCCCTCTGGGAGGGAGCCTC